>ERZ1026894.28-NODE-28-length-99916-cov-20.015401_pt1 | contig 99916 bp, 81 predicted proteins | sample MGYA00380177_ERZ1026894 | MGnify/ENA primary metagenome ERZ1026894 (study PRJEB33269, sample SAMEA4719813) | human gut metagenome | biome: human-associated habitat; feature: organic feature; material: feces | place: Cameroon | collected 2013-10 ... | reverse complement strand
GGAACTTTGTTCCTTATTCAACCCCCCAGTCACTATCGTGACAGCCCCAGAGGGGATTATAACTTGCGGTTTTTGTAAGAGTCGATGCAGTTTGGAATTATGCGCTTGTAGTGCTCGCTGGTGTAGAGAGGGGAGGAGATGATGAAGTCAGCGGTGCTGCGGTTGGTTGCGAACGGGATGTTGTACAAGGACGCGAGACGGGTCAGGCCCATCACATCGTTCTGATGCCCCTGCATGATGAGGTTGTCACAGAAGAATACCAACATGTCGATCTTTCCCTCGGCTATCATGCCACCGATCTCGAAATCACCGCCGAGCGGCCCGCTGAGCATGCACACGACAGACGGAGCCTCAGGTCCAAGTTTATCTGTCAGCGCCTCGGAAACAAGACGGCCGGTCGTGCCGGTGCAGAACAGATGGCAATGTTTGAGGGAACCAGCGTTGTAACGTACCCAATCCAAAAGCTCCTGCTTCCTTGAGTCATGAGCCACCAATGCGATGTTTGTTATCATATTCCTGAATATTAATTGTTTACTTTTTCTTTGATTCTCCTTGAGCTCCATCCTTGAAGATGGAGATCCTTTTAAGCTCCCGAGGTCCGTTGTCATAGGCCGCCGCCCTCTGCTCCCGTTTTTTCCTGCCCGTGAACAGATTGCGGAAGAACTCCTTTAGCGTGTTGAACTCCCTCTGGTAGGCGATTCCGACACCGTTTCTCTGCGTGTTGTCCAGATAGGTGGTGTAGTCATCCGCCGAATGTGAGAACAGATTCAGTCTCAGCTGGCCGGACTTGTCAAGCTTGATCTCGATATCCAGATTACCGACCACATCACCGTCCGATGATGAGGAGGATTTGGCATATTCACGGTTCCCGACATTGCCATTGACTATTACCCTGTTGTTGAAGAGTTGCGTTGATACAGCCACATCGAATATGTTGGTGCCGCTTTCGCTGGACTGGTAGTTCAGTCCGAGGTCAAGCGGAATGTCCAGTTTCTGAAGAATGTTGTTCAGCTGTCCGGCCATGATTTCCGCCACATTGGAGTAGAGCATGTTCGTGTTGTTCACGACACCGGACTGCTCTTCCGGCATGAAACTGCCCGAGATCAGGAGCGACAGGAACTGACGCTGCACCTTGTCGTCTGTGTTGAGAGCGCTTTCCACCCTTGATTTCGTGGTCGGATCCAGATCCGGGACTTCGATAGAGAAGGATAGTTTCGGCTCGCGGAGTTTCCCGGAGACACCGATGCCGCAGTTTACGGTCCTCCTTGCCGAAACTGTCGTCGTGTCGGCAAGCAGGGTGGCCACCGAAGCCTTTGTGGAATATATTCCTTTGATGTCCAGGTCACTGTCCATCACATCTCCGTTGAACCTGATCGAACTGCCGTCCGAGATGGTGAAGTCTCTCTTGGCGATGTCCATGGCGTTGAAGTGGAAATTACCGGACCGCAGGGTATAGTCGCCGTTAATCGTGAACAAGTCTCGTCCCGGGCGAGCCTCGATGTCGATTATTCCCTGACCATGGCCGTTCAGCACGTTCCCGGCGGCCCTGTCGATTTCGATGTACGCCTCTGTGCCCTGAGTTGCGTTTACCCTGAGCTTTATCCCGAAGTCGCTGCCCTTGCCACGGTTCCGCTCCATATTGCTCATCATTGCCTCGTAAGGATCCACATAGACTTCCTTGAAGGCCTGCTTGAATGTCAGGAGGTCGTTTTTACCATCGTTGGAGGCGTTGTCTATAGGAATATGTATGCGTCCGTTCTTGTCAGTGCGGACGTTGACATCCAACTGCACTGCATCGAACGGCCCTTTGACCAGGACATCGCCGCTGGCGAAAAGATGACCGTAGAACGCCTGGTTGTCGCTCTCCGTCATGTCGATAGCCTCGATGCCCTGCATCTTTATCCTTGTGTCCAGCCTGAAATCCTTCAGGTGATCGAACAGCAACCCGCCGGAGATTGTTCCGGTGCCGTCGAAACGGTCCTTGATCGTTACGCCATCGAAGAACAAGCCTTGATTGGTGACGGAGAACGGTCCGTTGACATAATAAGGTACATTCGTGAAGCCGACCTTCAGCAGCACATTGTCGAAAGTGGTTCCCTCACTGGACAGGGAGAGCGAGCCCAGCGGGCCGCGGGCATGGACCCTGCCGCTCATCGCACCGCCCATCTCGCTGAACACGGACTCCAGCACCGGGGCTATATATCCGACGTCCATGCCGTTGAAATCCGCGGTGGCGTCTATCGTGTGTCTGTCGAGGAAATAATCCCCGCTGACGCCAAGCGTGGTGATTCCGTTGATGTCATTTCTGGCGATGACACGCATCTTGTTGTCGTCCAACGAACTGGCCAGGCGCAATGTTCCCATTCGGTGTCCGGCCACTTGGGTGGAATCAGAAGTCAGTCTCATCATAAGGCCGGCGTTGCTTTTCCACGGCGAGGAGATGATGGCATGGCCTGTGGCGAGACCGGATATTCCGAAGTTCTCTCCGAGAAATTTGTTGAGGATGCCAAGATCGAACTTTACAAGATTGACTGAAAGCGTGTCTTTTCTGGTTGATGAATATCCTCCGTCAACCTGCACCGATTGATCCGCGCACACGGCTGTCAGATTGTCAACCTTGATGTCTTTCCCGATCACGTTGATCGCTGATCCCGACACATTCCACGCGGCGTCTTCATACCAGATGTAGGAAGGAAGTGTCTTGGCGTTGACCGTCAATTCTCCACCATGCGACCGTCCCAGTTTTCCTGTGATGTACAGCTCACCTTTATTGGCGCGCTCGGTGCCGTTGTCGTAGGTGAATCCGACTCCGAAACTGTCTCCTTTGGCATAGAGAATGAGGTTGTCGTCCAATAGACTGAGTCCGGACATAGTGATCGCTGAGCAAGACGCTGTCGCGTTCAGGCTGCTGTCCTTGTTGTCAAAGCTCAGGTTGACGTCCTTGATGAAATTCTTGTCCAAGGCGATTCTCGGTGATTTTACGGACGCTGTCACATTACCGTCACCGGCCACGTTCAGACGCACTTTCGTGCCTTGGGCGATGTAGAGTCCAGGCTTCAGGAACGACAGGACGTCCCTTGCATCGGCAACATCCAGACTCAGGTCATATTCATCGCCTTTCCAATCGGCCGTCTTCCCTTTGTAGAGCGACGGGAGTTCCCTCTGAACTGTAAGCCCCTGCACGTCTCTGATAAGGCTTGTGAAAGGTTTCGAACCTACGTAACCGCCATTAATGAAGCTTGACGTGACGTTGACCCGGTTGACGTTGTTGTTGGAATGGGATTTCACACAGATGTCTCCGATCTCGTGCCAGCCGTTGTCGTTCTCAAGAGTAAGCCCCAGTACATCGAGGTCCCCGATGAGGTCTCCTCGGCTGATGTTCATGTAGTTGGCGTTGATTCTTCCGGAGATCTTGGAGTTTTCCCTCTTGTCCAGTCTCAATGCATGCAGGTCGGCGTAACCGATTGACGCATAGAATTTATAGAGTCCGTTACGGGTTTTGTCCGAGAGTGTGAACAGACCTTGGAAGAGGAAATTCAGGTTCGGGTCGCCGCACACGATGCGGCCATCGAAAGCGTTGTCTGAATATGTCCCAGCCGCCACGATATTGGAATAATCGTAACCCAACGCCGACAATTTCTCCACGGACAGCGTGTCTATGTGAATGCTGGTCCTTCCTTGCCCGACGGTCATTCCCATGGCACCCCTGAGAGTCACTTCACCTATTTGCTTGACTCCGGCAAGTTTTCCTATGTCAAGGTTTCTGGCGGAGACATTTCCGCCCAGTCCGATGGCCTTTCCATTTGTCAGGATGTCCCGGATATAGGCATCTGCGGTCAGCGCTCCCAGCGAAGAAGTTATGTTGCCTTTTACTTTCAGTCTGTTAAGTGTTCCGTTGGCATTTCCGTTGAACGTGAATCTTGTCCCTGGAGCGAACTTGGACAGATCTATGGACGCGCCTGGAGCGAAACCCCTTATGAAGGTTCCGAGCTCGTCTGTGGTGAACGCCAGGTTGTCAAGTCTGAAATCCAGCAGCATGCCGCTCGCGCTCGGGAGCCCGGAAAGTCTTCCGTCAATGGCCCCTGAGACTCCGCTGTACGTCTCGTGAAAGTCGAAGTTCCTGATATACATGTCTTTGACGGAACCATTCACGTCAGCCTTCCTGAGGTTTATCACGGATTTCATTTTGACCAAGGCCGGGGCAAAGTAGGAAATGCTCTTGAAATCCACCCTGCTGTTGAATATGTTTCCCGTCATCACGACCTCTTCTATGTAGTTGGAGAAGGAGGATACACCGGCATATTCCATGGCGTATTCAGTCATGCTTATGTCTGACCACTTGTCAAGAATATGCAGGTTCCGGATGGAGGTCCTGTCTTTCCCGACTGTGGTTTTTCCGGACATGGCCAGAATTTCGTAGCCGCTTCTCTCGCTTGCGCTCAGGTTCTTCACCGTGCCGGCGGTGCGCCCGTCAGAGTAACTGAGATTTTGGACTTGAAGGTCATGAGCGGTGACATCAAGGTTCTTCCAATCTATGCCATATTCCTTGAGCGGGGATGTGCCTGTCTTGTTTACAAGCCGGAAACGGAAATTCTTGACTCTGACCCTGTCCGCGTCAAGCCTGATTGTGAGCGGGGCGCTTTCTTTCTTTTCCTCGGACTTGTTGAAAAGGCGTCCTATGTTGCCGCCCCGTTCGTCTTTCGCCAAGACGAACATGCCGTCGTTGACACTGAGCCTTTTTATGTGGAGCGTCCCGTCATTCCTTAATCCTTTGAGGGAGAATGTGGTGACAATGGATCTGGCTTTGGCGACAGTGTCGAGCCGCTCGCCGTTCCAGTCTGTCACGGGGGCGTTGTCGATTAGGACCACATCATTGAGTACCAACGCAGAGAAAGGCTTCAGGTGGATTTTTGAGAATTCCACGCGTCCGTTCAGCGCGTCTTCCAGAGCCTCCACGGCTTTCCTTGCGGCAAAAGTCTGGACCGCCGGAGTCTGCAACAGAATCCAGCAGGCGAAAAGCACGGAAGCCGTCACCACAATGATGCCCCGGAATATCTTGATAGCCTTCTTCAATAACCGCAAGCCACGGCGATGTGCGTCCGGAGGCTTGTAACAACAAAGATACTAAATATCCGTTGGATTGACGAAAATAGTTGTATCTTTGCCGTTCGATAAAAAGTCTTTGAAGAATATGTCGGATTATATCCTTGGAATCGAATCGAGTTGCGACGACACATCGGCCGCCGTTATCAAGGACGGATTCCTGCTCTCCAACGTTATAGCGAGCCAGCAGGTCCACAAGGATTATGGAGGAGTCGTTCCTGAACTCGCCTCCAGAGCCCATGAACAGAACATCGTGCCTGTCGTAAGCCAGGCGTTGGACAAGGCCGGGATCAAGGCTTCGGACCTCACGGCCATAGCTTTCACCCGTGGCCCCGGGCTTCTGGGATCTTTGCTTGTCGGCACATCGTTCGCCAAGGCTCTTGGTATGGCCCTGAATATTCCTATAATTATGGTCAATCACCTTCAAGGGCATATTCTCGCTGACTTCGTGAAGCAGGAGGGCAAGGAGAACCGCCAGCCGGCGTTCCCGTACCTCTGTCTGCTGGTCTCCGGAGGCAACTCGCAGATTGTCAAGGTGAACGGCCCGTTGGACTATGAGATTCTCGGCCAGACGATCGATGACGCTGTGGGTGAGGCGTTTGACAAATGCTCCAAGATGATGGGACTTGGCTATCCTGGTGGCCCTGTCATCGACAGGCTGGCCAAACTGGGGGATCCGAACCGCTTCAAGTTCGCGAAGCCGCAGATTCCGGGGCTGGACTACAGTTTCAGCGGTGTGAAGACTTCGTTGCTTTATTTCGTCCGTGACGAGATGGCGAAGGATCCGGACTTTATGGAGAAGAACAAGGAGGACATCTGCGCCAGCTTCCAGAAGACGTTGATAGACATCCTGATGGACAAGCTGATCAAGGCCGCGGGACAGACCGGGATCAAGGACGTGACCATCGGCGGGGGAGTCTCCGCCAACAGCGGGCTCCGCTCCCGGATCGAGGAGGAGGGCCGCAAGCGTGGCTGGAACACATATCTCCCCGAGTTTAAGTTCACGACCGACAACGCCGCGATGATCGCCATAGCCGGTTGGTTCCACTACCTCGCTGGCGAGCGCACCCCCCTTGACATCGCCCCCGTCTCCCGCATCGCGGATTATTAATGAATATACAAGGAAAAGAATATGATTGAATTTGAAATGACAGGTAGGGTTGGCCGTGACCTCAGGCCGGATGACGTGAGGATAGTCGCGGCGCGAGAGATGAACCTCCGCGGCAACGCGGTCATCAACGTGATTGACCCGACAAAGTCCTACCAACCGACCTTCCCGAACGCCGACGCGACCTGCGTGATCGCCAAACGTTCGATCGACGCCCGCAACGATGTGATCTACCGCTACCGCATCGAGGGCTACAACCACCGCTTTGAATCTTACGTCCCTTACGAGATTCCTGAATATAAGGATGTCACCGACGCCGACCCCGTGATCATCATCGGAGCCGGTCCCGCCGGAATGTTCGCCGCCCTCAAGCTCCTGACCCTCGGCTTCAAGCCGATCATTCTGGAGAGGGGCAAGAACGTGCGCGACCGCAAGTTCGATATGGCGAAACTCACCCGCGAGGGAATCCTGAATCCTGAGTCCAACTTCTGCTACGGCGAAGGCGGAGCCGGCACGTTCTCCGACGGAAAGCTCTTCACCCGCTCCTCGAAGAGGGGTGACATCAGAGAGGTGCTCTATCAGTTCGTGAACTTCGGCGCAAGCCCTCAGATTCTCGTCGATGCCCACCCGCACATCGGCACGGACCGTCTCCCGAAAGTCGTGGAGAACATCCGCCAGTGCATCGAGTCCAGGGGCGGTGAATATCATTTCGGCACGAAGGTCACCGACATGACCCGCAATGAGGACGGCACGATCGAGGTTTCGGCACTTGATTCTGAGAACCTTACGAAAACCGGCAAGCCGAGCGTCCGGAAATATTCAGCGAAGAAGGTCATCCTTGCCACCGGTCATTCCGCCCGTGACATTTACGAGATGCTTGTCGCCAAGGACTGCGCCCTTGAGGCCAAGGGATTCGCGATGGGAGTCCGTGTGGAGCATCCACAGGCCCTGATCAACGACATCCGCTACCACGGCCAGTGGGAACCGGGTATGCCGGCGGCGGAATATTCATTCACAGAGCAGGTTAACGACCGTGGCGTGTTCTCGTTCTGTATGTGCCCGGGCGGCGTTCTGGTGCCTTCGGAGACCGAACCTGAGACCATCGTGATGAACGGAATGTCCAACTCGGCGCGAAGCGGCAAGTTCGCCAACGCCGGCGTGGTTGTGCAGATCAATCCGGAGGACATCCCGGAGGAATATACCGACAAGGGCGCTTTCGCGGGCCTTGAGTTCCAGAAGGATGTGGAGAGGAAGATGTGGGAATATGCCCACGAGCATTCCGATTCGGAGAATCCTTTCGTCGCTCCGGCGCAGAGGATGGTGGATTTCTGCGAGGGTGAGGATTCGGAGGATCTTCCGGAGACTTCCTACAAGCCGGGTGTCGTTCCGGCTCCGCTGCACGAGATTCTTCCTCCGTTCATCGCTGAGAGGCTTCAGGATGCTTTCGCGATCGTGAACCAGAAATCGATGAGAGGGTACTATACGAATGACGCTCTGTTGATCGGTGTGGAGTCCAGGACTTCGTCTCCGGTCCGTATTCCGAGGAATCCTCGCAACTGCGAGGCGGACTCTTTCCCTGGACTTCTCCCTTGCGGTGAGGGCGCCGGCTATTCAGGAGGCATCGTCTCCTCGGCCATCGACGGCATCAACTGCGCCGTGGCCGCCGCCCGCTCCCTCTCCGGAGCCGATGTGGAGGATGAGCCGCATGAAGGGACCGCAGGCGAGACTTCTGAGGCTGAATAGTCTTGATTTATTTAATATAACGATCCCGGCCAGTAGTTCGATAGCTGGCCGGGATTTGTTGTCATCAATCAATCACTTCCCAAGTCTGACTGATGCGCTTGGAATCGAAATTGATGCTTTCCAGGAATGCCTGAAGGTAAGTCCATTTGAATTTTGTCCCAGATTCGTTCAGGAGCATGATGATGTCATAATGAGCGCCACCTTCCTTGATGATGTGGATTCTTGTAAGAGTTTTCGGCTGGAATCCATCCAGTTTGGAGGATTCTTTGGTGAATTCAGAATTCTCGACCGGAAGGTCGTAGAAGCAGACCAGGTCGGCTCCCGTCATTTTCCTGACCGACTCTCCGGTGATTCTGGTGATGTGCTCCTCAGTGTAAAACAGGTCGTTTGAGTCGCTGTTTTCCAGTGTTGTCATCCCGGACTCGTCCAAGATTCCCATGCCCTCCATCATCTCTCTGCTGATCAGGGCCATCTGTCCGTCCATCCGGTCCTCTTTACCTTTCTTGATAAGCCTATGCAATGCCTTTGTGTACAGCAGAACGCAATTGCCGTCATCGCTTTTGGCCATGACATTGATGAAGCGCCCAGAGTGCTTGTGCTCAAAGGTTTTGTTAGGTTTCCAGATCATGTCGGCCTCCTCCGCGCGAAAACCGTCCGGAACCTTTACTGAGATTCCGCACCATTCATATTGCTTGTCCATGATCGAGTCAACCTGACCATAAGCCTGTTGTGTGACTGCAAGTGTCAGTACGAGCGCTAGTGTTGACAGCAGCCGAGCATTTGTCCTAGTCATAGTGTTATAATTTTTTAGTATATTCGTATTATATTATTCTTTTGTGTAGAATACGGAATAATCAGTGGCGTTGTTGTAGCCAATACTACCTTGTTGTTTGTCAAAGTATGTAACATAGCCGAGAGAATCAATATAATCAATGTTTACCATGTGTAATGAGTATTGATTTTCTGTGTACATAACCCCAACAGTGGTCATAATGCTTGCTGAAAAATCAATGTCGTTTGTGTCTAAGTAATGAGTTTGTGATTTGGGAAAGAAATGTCTAATAACGTCAAATATCTTGTCTGCAGGTACTCCATCATTCCCAAATTCGCTTATTATGTATGCGTTAATTGTCTCATAGGATGCTCCTCCCCATAGAGATAGAGATTGAGCTACGCAGTCACTTGGATTATCATAAGATCTTGTTTTAATTTGCTCTTTGTTGATAAACCCCTCTATTATAGTATACAATTCAGGATCGATGTTGATTTGCTGTGCGGATTCAGCTCTGTATTTCAGATCGTTACCGTCGATGTAAATTCCGAATCTCTTAATTGCTAAGGATAGCGTATAAATGTCTTCGGTAGATAGGCAATCAAAACTTTGGTAAGAGGACAATTGCAGATAATTTTCCTGCACATCATTTCTCTTAGAGAGTATTCTTTCATGCTCTGAGCACGAAAGGGTTAGTATGATCAGCATGAAGCTGATAATAGTTGCAAATATGCAACTTGATTTGTTAATAGAAATCAAGGTTAAAACGTTTTTTTAGTTTCTACAAATATAACATTTTATTATAGATATACAAAAATATACAAAAAAATAATCCTAAATAGGCAGAATAGGCAATACCTCAAAACGCCAAACTATTTTGTCCGACCAGTCCTCTTGACGGCTTCGCTCGCCTCATTCTCACATCGGCTTGACCATTGATGTTTCATGATGAGACTTCCTGTTTCATTCAGGACACCCCAAGCGATGACTTTTTCAAGTGCGTTCCACGCGTCGGCGCCGCCCAGAGTTGCCTGGGCGGCGAGTTGTCGGGATTTACATCGTCTTCAGGTGCCTTAGCGGACAAGTTCGAGAAAGATTCGCCGTTTAGTGTAGAGGTTGAGCACGTTTCTGCGTCCGGATTTTATCCACTTTGCGGGCACGACAACGAACATTCGCAGGAACCGCTTGAGCCTCGCGGTCCTATCAAGCCCTTTGACCCGTCCGCCGATGACGTCAAGAAGGTGAAGGAAGAAGTTCTTGAGGATGGCGGTGGCGATGAGGAACACGGTGTTCTGTACAGGAAAACACCCTCTGGTGTACCAACCTCCGCCTTGCTGCCGTTTCGTACAGGAAAACACCCTCTGTGTACCAACCTCCGCCTTGCTGCCGTTTCGTACAGGAAAGCACCCTCTGGTGTACCAACCTCCGCCTTGCTGCCGTTTCGTACAGGAAAACACCCTCTGGTGTACCAACCTCCGCCTTGCTGCCGTTTCGTACAGGAAAACACCCTCTGGTGTACCAACCTCCACCTTGCTGCCGTTTCGTACAGGAAAACACCCTCTGGTGTACCGACCGGAAGTGGTGACGGAGGCGGTGCGGTGATTTTGTGCGAAAAGATGAGTATATTTGTGGGTACGAGAGGAGAATTACGTTATGAAACTGAACAAGAGATTTTTCTATGGGGTGCTGACGGCGGTGGCACTGCTGGCGGCTGGGTGTTCGAAGGATAATACGGATCCGGTGCCCGATCCGGGTACGGGAGAGCAACTTGTCGAGAATCCTAAGGTCAGGGCGGCCGTTAGGACTATGATGTCGGAGGCGGCCAGGACGGAGTCAACCTTGAATGGCGTGGCGGTCTGGCAGGAGGGGTATGCGTCTTCGGGAGAATGGCCCAAGGGCTCTGACAATGACACACGGCGACAGATGTGGTCGGTTACCAAGACGTTCACCTCAATGGCTGTCGGGATAGCGGTCGGGGAGGGCAAGCTGAGCCTGTCCGAAAAGGTCGCGCCGATGTTCCCCGAGGAAGTCGCCGAGGCGGAAAAGAATATGACGGACGCGCAGAAGGCAAACCTTGAGGCCTTGACAGTCAGGCATCTGCTGATTATGGCGAACGGCCACAAAAAGGATCCGACGGTTGAATATGCCACTGAATATTTCAAAAAGGATCCGTTCGGCTCACTCAAGTATATTCATAATGAATGGGTTGATGTCTCCGGGCTGCTGACAAAATATGACTCCACGCTGCCGGAACTTTTCTTTGAATATCCATTCGACGCGGCTCCGGGAGAGAAATTCTGCTACGACAGTTTCTCTTCCTGTATGCTTTCGGAGATCATCACAAAAAAGACCGGGGAGACGATGGCCGACTATCTCTACAAAAGGATGTTCAAGCCGATGGGACTGGACAGACCTGAGTGGGAGGATATCCATGGAGTGACAGCCGGTGGCTGGGGACTGCATCTTAGCACTGACGAGATGCTGGCGTTCGGCCGTCTCCTGCTGGACGGCGGGAAATGGGACGGGCAGCAGATCATCCCTGAGGACTATCTCAAGGAGGCCGTCAAAGATCAGATCAAGGACCGGATGAATAATGGTCAGAACTACTCCACGACCGGTTACGGCTACCAGATCAGAACCCGTTCCGACGGGTCACTTTATATGGCCGTAGGACTTTTCGGACAATATATCGTTGTGATTCCTGATAAGAAGGCCGTGATCGTGATGACCTCTGCGATGCCGTTTGACGCTGACAACATCCTTAAGGATCTGTCAAAGGTTATGGCGCTCCTCAATGGTGATCTTGATTCCAGTGTGAAGCCGCTCGAACTGGCCTGGAAGTACATTGTGCCGGAGCTTTAGTCATGGACTATTTGAGAAAGCGGAACAGGCATATTCATAAAAACTTGAGAATATATTCATAAATGGCTGCGGAAGAGGATAAGAAAGGGGCATTCGCTCCGATGATGGAAAGCGGCGTGCACGCTGGGTTTCCGTCGCCGGCGCAGGACTACATCAATTCGTTCATCGACCTCAACAAGGAGTTGGTGCGGCATCCGGCGGCGACTTTTTTCGCCCGTGTGGTCGGCGATTCGATGGTGGACGCCGATGTGAACGAGGGTGACGTGCTGGTGGTGGACAAGTCGATCGAGCCGAGGGAAGGGGATATGGCCGTCTGCTTCATCGACGGGGAATTCGCCTTGAAGTTCATCTCCTTCAGGGATCCGGCCGATGCATCGCGCTCTGTCAAGGCCTCCAAGCCGGGCGTGTCCTATGATATTCTTAAGCATCAAAGAATATGGCTGCTTCCGGCCAATGAGAAATATCCTCCCATCGAAGTGACTGAGTCCAATGATTTTACGGTCTGGGGAGTTGTGACCTACGTCATCAAGAAGGTGTGTACGCGTTAGTTGACTGCAACAATTTTTTCGTGTCCTGCGAGAGGGCTTTCCAGCCGGAGTTGGAAGGCCGTCCGGTCGTGGTGCTGTCCAACAATGACGGATGCGTGGTGGCCCGCAGCAACGAGAGCAAGGCGATGGGCATCAAGATGGGGACTCCGTTCTTTAAGGTCCGCTATCTGGTGGAGCAGGGGAGACTTGTCGTGCGTTCGTCCAACTACACTCTTTACGGTGACCTTTCCGCGCGGGTGATGTCGCTTCTTGCGGAGACGGCCCCCCGGTTGGAAGTCTATTCAATTGACGAGGCCTACATGGACATGGACGGTGTCGCGCCAGAGCGTATTCCGGGAATATGTTCGGCTTTGGTGACGAGGATCCGTCGCTGGACGGGCATTCCTGTCAGCATCGGAATAGCCGACACAAAGACCCTTGCCAAGGTCGCCAACCATTTCGCCAAGAAGTATAAAGGCTACAAAGGAGTCTGCGTTATTGATTCCGAGGTCAAAATCCTCAAGGCATTGGCTTTGACTCCGATAAAAGAGGTTTGGGGAATAGGTCGGCGAGGCGCTCCGAAGCTGGAGTCCGTCGGGGTCAAGACGGCCTTGGACTTTATTAAGAGGCCATGCGAGTGGGTTCGTGGGATGATGGGAATAGGCGGAGTGAGGACTTGGTCCGAGCTTCAGGGCAGACGGATGGTCGAGGATGAGCGTGACGAGAAGCGCAAGAGCATCTGCACCTCCCGTTCGTTCGACAAGATGGTGACCGACATCGACGAGATGACGCTCCGGGTCTCGGACTTCGCCGGAAAGTGCGCCGAGAAACTCCGCTCGGACGGCACTGCCGCATATTCAGTGGGCGTATTCATCCAGACCAACCGCTTCCGGGATGACCTGCCGCAGTACTTCCCGAACGCCAGCGTCAGGCTCGATGTCCCCGCCAACAGCACTCAGGAGGTCGTTGCCGCCGCCCTGCGCGCGTTGAGGATGGTCTTCCGCAATGGCTTTGAATATAAAAGGGCCGGCGTGACCGTCTCCGACATCGTTGAGGCCGACGCGATCCAGACCACCCTGTTCGATTTCGATCAGGAGGCCCGTGACCGTGACGACCGCATATCCAAAGTGATGGATCTGGTCAACACCTCCGGCAAGAACCTCCTAAGGCTTGCCACCCAGCGTCCCGGCCACTACTCCGACGGCATCCGCCGCGAATTCTGCTCCCGCCTCTACTCCACCTCCTGGTCCGACCTTCTGGAAATCAAATAGCCTGCTTCATATTACTGAAACAGGCTGTCTGTCGTACGTCGAGAAATAGGATTACTTCACCTTTTCCCTCTTGCCGAGCTTCTCGCGGACGAGGAGCGGCTCGTTGGTCGTGATGCAATCGACACCGAGATCGATCATATCCTGGATGTCCTTCTCCTTGTTGACGGTCCAGCAGTTGATGCTCATCTTGTTGTCGCGGGCCTGCTTGAACCATGTCGGGTTCTTTCCGAAGACCTTGTACTGGTAGTCAACACCGTTGATTCCGAGCTTGGCGAGTTCCTCAGGGCTCTTGTCCTTGTCCAGGTACTGAACCGTGAATCCAGGGCAGAGGGCGGCGAGCCTCTCGCACATATTCAGACTGAATGAGATGAAAATCACACGCTTAGGGTTGTACAAACCGTGCTCCTTGAGAGCCTTGACGCTCTGGTCGACCATATAGTCCTCGTGAGCCTTGTCAATCTGCTTCTTGAGCTCGAACACCAGCACGGTCTTCTTGCTCTTCTCGCCCTGGGTGAGGTACTCGTCCAAAGTAGGGATCTTCTCCCCATTCTTCAGGCGGCAGTCCTTGAAGTCGGCGTAGTCGTGCTCCCAGATCCGCATTCCGTCGATGTCCGGATCATGGTGCACGAGCATAACGAGGTCGGAAGTGATGTGAACATCGAACTCGCTGCCCCACAACCCGTTCTGCTGCGCCAGTTCAAGCGATTTGATGGAGTTCTCGGCGTACCCGGCCTCCTTGCAGTTCCAAAATCCTCTGTGCGCCGTCACTGCGATCTTCTGCGGAGCGCACGAAGCGGCCAGCGCAACCAATGCACCCACCGCCGCAACTTTAACGATCTTTTTCATATTCATTGAATATTACAGTTTTGAATATTTCAGTGTCCATTCCGGAGGCACACGGGCCCATTGCCGTCAGGCTCAATTCTGTCACGTGCCTCTCGTTCCGGTCCAAGCCTTGGACTTGTGGCATAGTTCAAATCCGGGACAACAAAAGTAGTAAATTTATGCCGATATCTAAAGTATAAAAAGGGATGTTTACAAATTGACAATCTCGGACTTGTACTTTATGCGGTAGTCCGTTGAGTCCGCATCGAGGACGAAGACCTGGTAGTTGTTTCCTTCCGGATAGACACGGACGACAATGTGGCCCCACGGCTTGAATTTGCTCCAGAGTTCCTCACCGAGCTTCTTGCGGGCTTGATCCACGGTTATGTAGTAGTCGCGGTCTCCTTTCCAGACCAGAGGATCGGATATTCTTGTCATCGTGGTAGGCACGGGATGATTCTGGCTTCGGGCGTCGATTATGATGACCTGGGGCGACAAAGTCTGCATAAAGAATGCGTTGCAGGTGTCGAAATAGCCGTGGTGGTTGGCTTTCATCACCGTGACCTTGCCGCAGACCTTGGCGACAGGAGTCTCGAAATCCCTTTCCAGCGACTTGAAGATGGGCCAGTTCCCACCGGAAAGGTCGCCTCCGTTGAAATATGAGAATTTACCGTAGCGCAGACGAATCGCGCAGGAATTCATATTCTCATCGAACAGGGTCGGATCCCCGCAGTACATCTTCACGGATTTCTTGCCACGGCCGGTCCAGACCTCGCCGTTTGCGGCTAAATTCCTGATCTCAAAGTCTTTGGCGAACTTCTTCGGGTTGTGTACCATCGTGAACTGCCTCTTGCTCCCGATGGCGAATTTCTCCACCGTTGTGCCGTGCTCCGCGGAATAGTTGACGAAGTTGATGTAATGCTCGATAAATCCCTTGTTCGCGTTGAGGACATTGTCTCTGGATGGAAAATCGTAGTCAGGATAGTCCCTGTCAACCAACTTGTTGAAATGAATATGCTCACCCACGAGTGTGATTCCGGAAAGCGCATAGCCGTGCGTGCCCGGAATAGCATCCTTTATCGTGCCGATGTGGTCATTGTGAAGATGGGTTACCATCGCATAGTCAAGGTTTTCCTTGTCCGGAAGCTGTGAGAGAAAATGCTTTATGTAGATCGCCTGCCACTCTCCGGGCTTTTTTGTCCCGTTCGGATGTTGGGTGTCCTTAGCCTTGGCGTTGTCGCCCGCGTCGATCATCATCGATGTCCCGTCTGGCATCACAATCAACGCCGCGTCACCCCTTCCCGTGGCAATCGTGTGGATGTCAAGATACCCTTCCTTCCATTCCGGCAGATACTCCGGTGCCTGTGCGAAGGCATTGAGCGCGTTCGCAAGCAGCGCCAATGCCAATAATATCCTTTTCATTGTAATCATTTTTCTTTCGATGAAATCCAGTATAGTCGTTCTTGACCGGCACTTTGGTGATGCTCGGCTATTTCTGTGGAATTATCGGCGGATGTCGATCACGAACTTGCCGGCGAAATATGGGTCGGAGAGCCAGGTGGTGACGGGCCAGGTGGAGACGGAGCCTTTGCGGAGGCGCTCACGGGACATCAGGGCGCAGATCTCTTCGTTGATGTCGCCGCCTTTGAGGTAGAGGATGGACTGGGAATATTTCCCTTTCACCCAAGGATAGAAGTCGGTCAGGGAGGCCACGGCACGGGAGACCACGAAGTCGAAACGGCCAGGAAGACTTTCCGCGCGGGCGTTGACGATCTCCACGTTGTCAAGGCCGAGCATATTCGCAATCTCTCTGGCGACGATTGTTTTCTTGCCGACCGAGTCGCAGAGGGTGAACCTCACGTTCGGGAACATCACAGCGAGAGGGATGCCGGGAAAGCCGCCACCGGTGCCGAGGTCCAGAACCCTTAATCCGGCCCTGGAGGCATTGGCATTTGTGGAAGACGAAACCGGTGCGACGGAGTCTTCCTGAAGTGGCGCGGTGAACATTGAATATATCTCCGGACGCTGTGTACGGAGATATTCAGCAATCGCGAGGGAGTGGAGGACGTGGTGGTCATAGAGACTGTCGATGTCCTTGCGGGAGATGACGTTGATCTTGGCGTTCCAGTCGCGGTAGCCTGCGTCCATAAGACGGAAACGCTCCACCATCCCGTCAGTCATGTCCGGGAACGACGCCTTCAGAAATGCCTCGAAGTCGGCGAACCCTATCATGCGCCTTCCTCCTGCTTCCTCAGATCATCGATCATCTGCTTGGCGCGGCGGATGCGAGTCTTGACTGTGTTGAGCTCCATGTCAAGCGCCTCGGCGATCTCGTTGTATTTCATTCCCTCGATGAGCCTCTTGCGGGCTATCTCACGGTATAATTCCGGAAGACGCTCGACATATTTCGCGTGCTCCTCCTCGTTCTCAGTCTTGATCAAGGTGTTGAGCGCATCCTCCGTCTGGTCCGGGATGACCTCCACTCCGGACGGCTTGCTCTCGTCGTCAAGATAGACGATCTGGTTCTTTGGATGAACTCTCTGCTCCTGCTCCAGAGTGTCCAAGGCGGTGTTCTTGGCGATAGTGCAGAGCCATGTCAAAAAACGGCTCTTGTACTGGTCGTAGGACATGATCTGCCTGAAGGCTTTCTCGAAACTGCGGCTGCAGATGTCATCCGCCGCGTAGTCGTCTATATTCTTGAAACGGGCCTTGATGTAAGACCTAAGCTGTTCTATGTGACGGTCCCAGAGAGCTGTGAAAGCCAGACCGTTTCCTCTTTGTGCCAAGATGATCAGTTCATCAGTGGGCTTCGAGCCAGTTTTTCCCATAATTGCATTCTACTGTTAGTGGTACTGAAAGTTTTACAACATTTTCCATCCTGTCAATCACAATCCGCTTCAGATCCTCAATCTCCTCAGGGATCGCGTCGAACACAAGCTCGTCGTGGATCTGGAGAACCATCCGGCTCTTCATGCCGGCTTCGGCCATCGCCTTGTCAACCTCGATCATCGCCATCTTGATGATGTCCGCGGATGTGCCTTGGATCGGAGCGTTGACGGCGTTCCTCTCGGCGAGTGTCCTCAACGTTCCGTTCTTGGAATTGATGTCAGGAATATACCTTCTTCTTCCGAAGATGGTCTCGACATAGCCGGCCTCGCGGGCCGAGGCCTTCGTGTCCTCAATGAACGAGAGGATGGACGGGAAACCGGCAAAGTAATCGTCTATGATTTTCTGGGCCTCCTTGCGGCCGATCCGCAGCCTTTGCGCCAGGCCGAACGCCGAGATTCCGTACATGATGCCGAAGTTGGCGGTCTTCGCGATGCGTCTCTGGTCGGCCGTGACCTGCTCGTGAGGGATGCCGAAAATCTTCTCCGCCGTGGCCGCATGGATGTCCACACCTTGCTTGAAGGCTGTGATCAGATGCTGGTCGCAGCTCAGGTGCGCCATGATCCTCAGCTCGATCTGTGAATAGTCCGCCGAAAGGATCAGACCGTCCGGGGCGCTCGGCACGAATGCCTTGCGGATTTCCTTGCCCTGCTCTGACCTTATAGGAATATTCTGGAGATTCGGATTTGAGGAACTCAGCCGTCCTGTCGCCGTCAAGGCCTGGTTGAAAGTCGTGTGGATCTTGCCATCGGAAGGGTCGATGTACCCTGGGAACGGCTCTATGTAGGTCGAGAGCAGTTTGCGGGCAGCGCGATACTCAAGAATCTCATCGATGACAGGATGCTTCTCCGCCAGATCAAGCAAGGTGGATTCCTCCGTTGAATATGTCCCGTTGGCGTTCTTCTTGGGCTTGTCGGAAAGGTGCAGCCGTTCGAACAATAGCTCGCCGATCTGTTTCGGAGAAGACACGTTGAGGTTCGGTTCCCCGGCCATCTCACGGACTTTGGACTCCCGGGACGCGACCTCCTCACGAAGATGCGCCGTGAAATCCTTCAAGGAATCAAGATCGACCTTGACCCCGTTGCGCTCCATCCTGGAGAGAACCTTCAGCAGAGGCTCTTCCATAGTGTCATACAGGTCCGCGGCCGACGCCTTTACCAGATCCTCGCGTATTCTTTCCTGAAGCGACAGCAGAACGGCTGCTTCTTTGCTCCTGTCCGCTAAGACCTCGTCCGAAGGAATGTCATCGAACAGTGAACCGGTGGCCGGAGCTGAATCTTTCCCTGAGACACCCTCAAGAGAAACTCCCAGAATGCCTTGCGCCAGCACTTCGATCTTGTGACTCTTCTCAGGGTCAAGCAGATAGTGCATCAAGGCGATGTCGTGAAGCCTGCCTTGAAGCGTCACTCCGCCCGCCGCCAGAATATTCATCTGCCTTTTAAGGTCATCGCCGCATTTCGCCACCGCGTCATTCTCAAGCAGCGCCTTGAACTCCTGAACCCCACCTTCCGCCGCGACAATCCTCTTCCCGGAGCGAGCCCCGACAATGATCCTTCTTGTTTTTGTGAATATGCCCCCGTCGGCTCCTTCCGTGATTACCGAGCACATTCCGGCCTTCACGGCGGCCTTGACCGCCTCCGTCGGACGCACCTTGGCGATTTCAGGCAGCTCGGCGTCAGGCTTTTTCTCCGCCGCGCCGACGTGGCCTATGAATCTGTTAAGGGAATTGAACTCGTATTTCTCAAAGAGATCCGCCAATTCAGGGCCGTATTCCTGATTGACCTTCATTCTCTCGGTCGGGATGTCAACCTCGATGTCTGTCTTGATGGTGACAAGCTCGTGGCTGAGCCCGATGTGGTCCCGGGCATCCTCAAACTGGGCCTTCTGCCGAGGTGTCAGTTCGTCCAGATGCTCGTATATCTCCTTGACGGAACCGTACTTGGCGACCAGCTTGCCGGCACCGACCTCGCCGACACCCTTCACTCCGGGCACATTGTCGGCCGTGTCCCCGCAGATTGTCAGCATATCGATGACCTGTTCCGGAGAATTGATTCCGTACTTCTCACAGATTTCCTTGACTCCGATGATTTCGTTGTCGTTGCCGGCCTTCCCCGGCTTGTACTGCCAGATGTGCGGTTCGATAAGCTGCCCGTAATCCTTGTCCGGGGTCACCATAAAGACATCCAACCCCTCTCCGGCGCAGCGTTTGGCCATAGATCCGATCACATCGTCGGCCTCGAACCCCTTCAGCATCAAGGTCGGGATATTCATCGCCTTGCATAGCTCCATCAACGGCTCAAGGGCATCGATGACCAGCTGCGGTGTCTCTTTGCGGTTCGCCTTGTACTCGGGGTACATCTTATTCCTGAACGTGCCGCCCGGCGGGTCGAAAGCCACGGCCAGATAGTCCGGTTTTTCACGCCCTAAAAGTTCAAGAATATATTTGGTGAATCCGTAAAGGATAGACATGTCAGCCCCTTTGGAGTTGATCATCGGCCTACGGAGAAACGCGTAATACATTTTGAATATCAACGCGTGTCCGTCTATGAAGAAAATCTTTCCCGTCATTATCCTTCCCAGTTTTATCTAAGCGTGGCCGCAATCCCAATGGTCACGTCTTTGTACAAAGATACGTAATTGTTTCGTGGTTTCAAAACTTCTCCCTGAGGCAAAATGTTAATTTATTGATAATCGGAATGTGGGATGCCACATTCTGATAGTCAATCAATTCTGAAACGCTGCCCTCTGATTTTGACTGGCAGGATTTGACAACTTGCTGAAATATAATTTGTTAATTAGCTCGACATAGGATTGCGCACAAGCTGATTGGCCCTTGGAAAATTATCCCTTGTAGAGAAAATCTCCGAGCGAGAGTGTCGCGTCGGAGAACCGCGCGCCATCGTAAATGTCGTGCGTGGAGAAGATCACCGTGGCTCCAGTGCCGTGCGCCAGTTCTTGAAGAGTGCGCAGGACCATGATCCGGTTGTCCACATCCAGAAAGGCCGTGGGCTCGTCAAGAAGGATAACGTTGGCTTTGCGGGTCAACGCCGTGGCGATGCAGGCTTTCTGGAACTCCCCGTCGGAGATGAGGCTGATGTCCTTGTCGGCCAATGAGCCGAGTCCGAGCGTCCGGATCGCATCCTCCATCGCCGTTTCCGCCCCGGAGTCCAGTTTCCTGAATATTCCCGATGCCGAGAACAGGCTCGTGCGGATGAACTCTCTGACAGAGAATCCTTTGACTTTAGGAATATGTGTGGGCACCATCACGACCGGGCCTCCGGCCGAGAATCCGCCCGAAAGGGGATGAAGAAGTCCCGCTATCGTCTTCATAAGCGTGCTCTTCCCGCTGCCGTTCGGTCCTTGGAGCATCACGGACTGTCCGTCTGGATATTCAAAAGTCAGTGGTCCGCTGACTGCTTGGCCTCTGTGGCCGATTGTCAATTCAATTGCTTTCAGCATTTTTCACCTCCTTTTCATCAGGATTGTCAGAATGATCGGGATGCCGATCAGCGCCATCGTGCTTCCGACCGGCAGGGGAGTGGGGAAGGCGTTTGAAAGGATGTCGGCGACGAGGGTCAGTCCCGCCCCTGTGAGCATCACCGCCGGGATGACCTTCATGTGCACGGACGTGCCGAGAAAGCCTCTGGCGATGTGTGGAGCCACGATTCCGACAAAACCAAGCGGCCCGCAGAACGCCGTCACCGCCCCGGCCATCAGGCAGCTCCCGATCATCGCGATGCCGCGGATCCGGGAGATGTCCGCGCCGGCCAAGCTGGCATATTCATCTCCGAAAAGAGCGATGTCCAGCCCTTTATTGTTAATATAGGTAAGCGTCACTCCGATGAGGAGTGCACTTGCGATGACCGCCACTTCGCCCGGCCGGCTCCCGGAGAAACTTCCCGCCGACCAGCTGTAGAAGACTTTCAGGCTCTCGGCGTTGGCGGAATATTCAAGGATAGATGTCAATGCGCTGAATATGAACCCCAGCATCACGCCGAAGATGAGCAATGTGGTGGTACTCTGGAATTTTGAGGCCACGGTGACAACCAGCATGGAGGTCAGCAGCGCGCCCAGAAAAGCCGCGGTGGCCACTGTCAATCCCGATAAAGCCGCCGGGAGCGATGTTCCGATGAGTAGGGTGGCCATCGCCGCTCCGGTTCCGGCTCCCGCGCTCACGCCCATTATGTGCGGGTCGGCAAGCGGATTGCGGAACACGCTCTGCATCTGAAGCCCAGCCAGGGAAAGACACGCTCCGGCAAGAACAGCGGTCAGCATCCTCGGCAGCCTGAGTTTCAGGAATATGCCCGCATCCAGTCCGGTCAGGCCAGTGCCTCCGGTCAACAGATCGGCGCAGGCGAGCAGCAGTGTGGCGGTTGCCAACATGAATATTTTCGGACTGGCTTTCATCGTCAAATCGGCTTTGTGATTGCAAATTACTTACAATTCTTCGGCTTTTCCCGAAAAATTTCGTTAAATTTACCCCAAATCTTTGAATATTTATGAATAAAAGAACATTTATCCTTGCGTCTGCACTTCTGGTTCTCTGCGGAACCGGCGCTTTCGCCCAGAAACAGTCCAGGAACGGGGGCATCTCAGCCGAGATGCTGACCGAAATCCGTAAAGGTTATGAAGGCACGGCCTCGGACAAGGCTGTCCGCAACGCCCTCAACGCCGCCGCCATCAATGTCCTCGCCGCCAATTCCGAGAACATCGCGATGATCGACACCCATTTCTCCGACGAGGTGAAGACCAAGGGGCGCACCAACCAGAAATCCTCCGGCCGTTGCTGGCTGTTCACCGGTCTCAATGTGCTCAGATCCAGGATGATCGACAAATATGACCTTGGAGCGTTCACATTCTCGCAGAACTATGTGTTCTTCTACGACCAGCTTGAGAAGGCCAACCTTTTCCTTCAGGGAGTGATCGACACGAAGGAACTGAGCTTTGACGACCGCAAGGTTGACTGGCTGTTCCGCAACCCGATCGGGGACGGTGGTCAGTTCACCGGAGTGTCCAACCTCATTATGAAATACGGTGTCGTTCCGTCCGATGTGATGCCTGAGACCTACTGCGCCAACAGCACTTCCCAGATGCGCGCCCAGATCGCCACCAAACTTCGTGAGGACGGCCTCAAACTGCGTGACGCGGCCGCCAAGGACTGTCCGGCGATGAAGACCGAGATGCTCAAGGAGATCTACAGGATGCTTGTCCTCTGCCTCGGTGAGCCACCGGTTGAGTTCGAGTGGACACGCTACGACTCAAAGGGCAACTTCGTCAGCACCAAGACCTATACCCCAAAGTCCTTCTACAATGAATATGTCGGAGCGGATCTTGAGAACAACTACATTATGGTGATGAACGATCCTACCCGTGAATATGGCAAGGTCTATGAGATCGACTATGACCGTCACGTCTATGACGGACAGAACTGGCTCTACATCAACCTTCCTATCGAGAGAATCAAGGAGATGGCCATCGCTTCCATCAAGGACAACACGGCGATGTACTTCTCCTGCGATGTGGCCAAGTTCATGGATCGCCAGAAAGGTACCCTGGATCTGAACAACTTCGATTACGGTTCTCTTTTCGGGACGACATTCCCGATGGACAAGCGCCAGAGGGTGCAGACTCACGCCAGCGGGTCGTCCCACGCGATGACCCTCATCGCTGTGGATCTCAAGGATGGCAAGCCTGTGAAGTGGATGGTTGAGAACAGCTGGGGGGCTGATTCCGGCTACAAGGGCAACCTCATTATGACCGACGAGTGGTTCGACAACTATATGTTCCGTCTCGTGGTCGAGAAGAAGTACGTTCCTTCGGACGTTATGAATATGCTCAACCAGAAGCCGACCCTCCTCCCGGCCTGGGACCCGATGTTCCTTCCGGAGGAGTAGTCCGAAGCAGACTGAATAAGCGGAGTGTGGCCGAAGGTCTTTCAGCCACACTCTTTTTTTGATATATTTCTTTAAAAATGGTTGCGGAATCGCTTGTCGGGCAGTATTACGGATGAATATTACTGAAAAACTTTAAGCGATGAGACAATTCAAGATCACTAAATCGATAACCGACAGAAGAACTGTCGTCAGGCCACAACGGAGGAATTGGCTGAGATGACAGGTCTGTCATCGGACAAGATCATCGAGTCGATGGTAGTGTCGGAGAACGCGGTGTCAGCCGATGCCCGCTTCTCCGAAGACGAGGACGGGGCTCTTCTTGACATCATTCCGGACAAGGATGCGCTCCCTGCCGACAGCCGGGTCGAGGCCGAGTCTATCAAAATAGAAATAGGACGGCTTTTGGAAGTACTTCCGGAACGTGCCAGGAATATTCTCAAAGCCATCTATGGAATAGGTTGCCGCGAGATGACGATTGACGAGATAGGGGAGAGATACGGTCTGACGCGTGAAAGGGTGCGTCAGATCCGTGAGAAATCTCTCCGCCGCCTGAGGGTTCCCGAGATCGTGCGGAATCTCCGCCCGTATCTCGGGTAATGGAGCTGTTATTTCGTGTTGTCGAACGTGAACGAATCCCAAGGCAGCTCGGCGTCCTTGCCGTGATCGAGCACGTCATTGACATGAGTCATGAGCGGGAAGTCAGTCAGATCGACCATTCCGAGTTCGGCCTTGCGGTAGATGGCCTTGGCCACGCGGCGTGCCACAACCAGAGATTCGAGAGTGACCCCGGCGAGGATATCCAGTGCCTCCTCGTAGGTTTTGCCCTCACCCAGAAGAATGCCGATCTTTCTGGTCCTTCCACCGTACACCGTGACGTAGAGGTCTCCGATTCCGAGGACCGTGCTGTCCTCGTCGGCTCCTTGGAGTCTCAGAAGCTTGGTCATCTCCTTTGTGGCCTGATAGAATGCCCCGGCCTGTGAGTTGTAGTGGAGACCGGCCTCGGCTCCGTGCTGTCTGTTCACAAGACCGATCGTGAGGGCTATCCCGAGGGCGTAGGCGTTCTTCAGCGCCACAGCGCTCTCAAGGCCGATCACGTCGTTGGTCGTGGAGATGTGATAGTAGGAGGTCTGCATGGCCTCTTTCATCATCTTGATGACGGCGGTGTCCTTGCCGCAGAAAGCCACTTCTGTCTGGTCGTGGAATACGAGCTCGTAGGATGTGCACGGGCCGCCGATGGCGTTGACCTCCCTGCGTATGCCTTTCTTGAGAAGCTCGGTCTTCCAATAAGCAGGATAGGAGATCAATGTCCCGTCCTCAAGATTGATCAGACCTTTGGTCACGGAGAGAACCGGCATGGCTGGATCCAGATACGCCAGTACCTCGTTCAGGAACCAGTCCACACCGAACGATGACACTCCGCCGATGACGAAGTCCGCTCCTTTCACGGCCTCCTGCCAGTCCTCGAACTGGAAATATTCAACACCTTTCGGGAAAGGCCTGTCGAATTTCGGATGCTTGCCGGAACGTTTACATTCTTCTATGATTTCCTTGTCAAGCGGAGTGCCGACAAGCCTGACTTCATTGCCGTTTTCAAATGCCGGGAACGCGAGGGCTGAACCCATCATGCCCGAACCTATGATTGTGATTGTTCTTTTCATTGTCTAAATCCTTAAATGAATGACAAAATTAGTAATATTCCTAAGGAATGTCGTAAATTAGCGATCAAAATTACACAGAATGAGACGATTTTTTTGTTTTGCCCTGATGTTTCTGGCACTGTTCACCATGGGTGCCCGGGAACGCATGGAGAATTATCCTCTTCCGTCCAGACCGGACACATTAAGGATCCTTGCTGTAGGCAACAGCTTTTCCGATGACGGTACTGAATACCTGCCAGGGCTTCTGGAGGCGGCCGGAATCCATAATGTGATTGTGGCGAGGCTCTATATCGGAGGCTGCTCGTTGGAGAGACACTGCAAGGAGTATGCGGAGGGCCTGGCCAATTACATCTACTACAAGTCAACGCGGAACAAATGGGAGACCGTCAGCAAGAACGCCACATTGCTTGACGGACTGAAGGATGAGCCGTGGGACATAATCACCATTCAGGAGACATCCGGGCGCACGGGAATATACGACACGTATCAGGAGTGGATTCCCGGATTGGTTGACATCATAAGGAAAGAGGCTCTGAATCCTCACGCGTCCATTGTCTGGCACGAGACCTGGGCCTATGCCGCCAACTCGTCGCATGGAATGTTCAAACTGTACGACAACGATCAGGAACGTATGTATTCCGGCATAGTGGCTTGTGTGAGGCGTGCGTCACAGGAATTTGACCTTCCTGTCGTGATTCCGTGCGGAGACGCCATACAGATCGCCAGAGGGACCCGCCTGAATAATCAGGATGATGTCCCGCAGACATGCAAGGTCTATCAGCTTACCCGTGACGGTTATCATCTGACTCGTCAGTACGGGCGTTACGTGGCCGCGTGCACATGGTTCGAGGCTCTGATCAGGCCGACGCTCGGCAAATCTGTCCTTGGCAACGGCTACCTTATGCGTGACACGGAGTACAGCATAAATTCTAAGGATGCCCGTCTTTGCCAGAAATGCGCCGTTCAGGCGGTGAGGGCTTGGTAAGGGACATCGGGATATTCAAAGAAATAGGAACGAGAATTATGAAATCACTTAAAGAACTTTACAGAATCGGCAAGGGACCGTCCAGCAGCCATACCATGGGACCGAACAAGGCCGCTAAGGATTTTGCCGAGCGGCATTTGGACGCGGCTTCGTTCGAGGTGACGCTTTATGGAAGCCTTGCCGCCACCGGCAAGGGACACATGACGGATGTGGCGATCATCGAAGTGCTGGAACGCATCGCCCCGGTGAGCATTGTGTGGAAGCCGGAGGTGTTCCTTCCTTATCATCCCAACGGGATGTGCTTCAAGTCGTTTGACACCAAAGGCCACCAGACGGATGAGTGGACGGTGTACAGTGTCGGCGGCGGAGCGTTGTCCGAGGGCAGGCCGGACGACAGGTTCTCGACTCCGGATGTCTATGAGATGAACCGCCTTGCGGAGATCCAGAAATGGTGCGAGGACAAAGGACGCAGCTATTGGGAATATGTTGACCTTTGCGAAGGGCCGGACATCTGGGATTATCTGCAGGAGGTCTGGGAGGCCATGAAAGCGTCCGTGGAAAGGGGCATAGACCATGAGGGTGTCCTTCCGGGACCGCTCAACCTTCCGAGGAAGGCTCCGACGTATTACGTCAAGGCTACCGGCTACAAGCAGACTCTTCAGACCCGTGGACTGGTCTATGCCTATGCCCTTGCCGTCAGTGAGGAGAACGCTTCCGGCGGAGTCATCGTGACGGCGCCTACCTGCGGATCGAGCGGAGTCATGCCGGGAGTCCTCTACCATTTGGCGAAGGGGCATGATTTCAAGGATATTCGTGTGCTTCACGCTTTGGCTACAGCCGGGATCATCGGGAATGTAGTCAAACGGAACGCCTCCATCTCGGGTGCCGAGGTCGGCTGTCAAGGTGAGGTGGGGGTAGCGTGCGCGATGGCTTCCGCCGCCGCGTGCCAACTTTTCGGTGGCAGTCCTTCGCAGATTGAATATGCCGCCGAGATGGGGTTGGAACACCATTTGGGAATGACCTGCGATCCGATCTGCGGCTTGGTACAGATCCCATGTATCGAGAGAAACGCTTTCGCCGCCACCCGTGCCCTTGACTCGAATCTCTACGCCGCTTTCTCCGATGGAAAGCACCGCGTGTCCTTTGATCATGTGGTCGAGGTGATGAAGCAGACCGGAAAGGACCTTCCGTCCCTTTACAAGGAGACCAGTACAGGCGGACTTGCGAAAAACTTCAAGGATTTCAAGAAGCCTTTCTAGTCCTTGAATATGTCGTAAATTCGACATAATGACAGCCGGAGGCGACACTTTGTCATGGAATAGTGACATAGTGTCGCCCTTTTGATACCTTTTCGGCATCGGCATGCAGATTGATTGAATCTCAGATGTCCCGCTCGAAAGAACGGGGAAAAGAAAAGATAAAGAATATATAAAAATAGGAGATTTGATTATGTTACCAGTATCAAAAAAGTACAACAACCAGAATTGGTTACCAAACTTTTTCAATGATTTCTTTGACAACGATTGGATGGCCAGGACAAACGCCACGGCACCAGCGATCAATGTATTAGAAAACGAGAAGAGCTACGACATCGAGCTCGCCGCTCCAGGAATGACAAAGGACGATTTCAAGGTCAGCCTCGATGACAATGGTGATCTTGTCATCAACATGGAGAAGAAAGAGGAGAACAATGAAGAAAAGAAGCACGGACACTATCTGAGACGTGAGTTCTCATATTCTAAGTTCCAACAGACGATGGTTCTTCCGGATGATGTTGAAAGAGAGAAGATTAATGCCTCTGTGGTCAATGGTGTCCTCAAGGTCAACATCCCTAAGCTTCAGAAGCAGGAAGTGCCTCAGGCGAAAAAAATCATAGAAATCAAGTAAAAAAGTTTGCAGGTTAAGAAAAAATACCTATCTTTGCATCCGCATTCAGGAAAACAACCAGAAACGATGGATGCAAAGTCGCAGGGTGCGGTAGTTCAGCTGGTTAGAATGCCGGCCTGTCACGCCGGAGGTCGAGGGTTCGAGTCCCTTCCGCACCGCAGAAAGCCTCACAAGAATGTTGGAGTTCAACAGCTTGTGAGGCTTTTTCTTTTGTTCTGCCAATAGTGGCTTCAATGACAAGTTTAACAAGGAAGTAGGTTTAACGCTATATGAAGAGTGTACTTTTCATCTGTCACGGGAACATCTGCAGGAGCCCGATGGCGGAGTTTATCTTTAAGGATATGGTCCGGAAGGCTGGGCTTGAGGAGGTGCGGATTGATTCGGCGGCTGTGTCCTACGAAGAGGAGGGGAACGACATCTATCCTCCGGCGAAACGGACGCTGCATGGGCACGGAATCCCTTTCGGGAGGCATAGTGCCCACAGGGTGACGGATGCCGAAGCCTCTGAATATGATGTCATCATCGTGATGGATGCCTCGAACAGGCGGCTTCTGTCCCGGATCATCAGCCCGATGAATATGTCCAAGGTGCATCTGATGATGGAATATGCCGGGAAGGATTCAGATGTCTCCGATCCTTGGTGCACCGGAGATTTCGAGAAGACCTACAGGGACATCACCGAAGGCTGCGCCGGGCTTCTGGAGTCGCTCTCACAAGCGGAACCAATCTCGACAGTCGGCTGAGCGAAGAGGCTGATCCAAGAATGAAAATGTCAAGATCATTCAGGAATATGCTGAATCCAGGGCTTGTTCAATATGTCGAGAGTGAAATAATTCCTCGTTATGCGTCTTTTGACAAGGCGCACAGGGAGGATCACGTCCGCAAGGTGATAGAGGAGGCTATGAATATGTCAGTTCACTATGACGTTGACAAGGACGTTCTCTATGCCGCCGCCGCTTTCCACGACACCGGTCTGGTTGACGGCAGGGAAGTGCACCATATGTCTTCCGGCAGGATAATCCGGGAGGATCCGCACCTGAAAGAATGGTTTACCCCTGACAAGATAGAGACGATCGCTCAGGCAGCGGAGGATCACCGTGCCTCGTCAGGCTGCGAGCCCAGAAGCATCTACGGTAAGATCGTCGCCGAGGCTGACCGTGATATAGAACCGATGAGGATTCTGCGCCGTACCGTCCAGTTCGGAATGGAACACTATCCGGAGTTGGACAAGGAAGGCCATTGGAAACGAATGCTGGAGCATCTCGCCGAGAAGTATGACTACGGAGGTTATCTCAAACTGTATATTCCCGAATCCAGCAATGCCGTCGGTCTTCAGGCATTAAGGGACATAATTCACGATCCAGAGCGCCTTAGGAGTATATTCGAGAGATTTTATGAAGAGGAAAGACTGGATATTCATTGAATAAGAGTTTAATGAAGAGGAGGCTTGCCGGCCTCAGTCTTGTCCTCGGTCTGGTCTTCCTCTACCTCGGCACCCTTGCCTCGCGTGTTTTCTGATTTTAATGAAATATCATCACGGCACTTCGGCAGGCTCAGTGACCGCAATGGATGTTGTACTGTCAGATTAAGTCCGTTTGGTGAGCCTGTCGAACCATTAGAACATAATCTATAGGTGCTTCGTTAATCTCTAAAAACAAAGGAATATCCCCCTTCCCGCAATTTTTGTAACGTGAAAAATTCGGGAAGGGGGATATTCCTTTGTTTCCTATAACAGGTATCTAACCTTCCAGTGACTTGCAAAAAAAAGCTGGCCAGGAACCCTGACCAGCCATATTCATGTAAGACAAATTGTCGATTAGAGCTGAGGACCAGCCTTTACAAGAGCCTTGCCGGCCCTGTTGGACTCGTACTTCTTGAAGTTCTTGATGAACCTTGCGGCGAGATCCTTTGCCTTCTCCTCCCACTGTGAAGCGTCGGCGTAGGTGTCGCGAGGGTCGAGGATGTGGGTGTCAACACCTTCGAGCTTTGTAGGAACCACGAAGTTGAAGTAAGGGATGGTCTTGGTAGGAGCCGAGTCGATGCTATGGTTGAGGATAGCGTCGATGATTCCGCGGGTGTCGCGGATGGAGATTCTCTTGCCTGTTCCGTTCCAGCCAGTGTTCACGAGGTAAGCCTTGGCACCGCTCTTCTTCATCTTCTTGACGAGTTCCTCGGCGTACTTTGTAGGGTGAAGCTCAAGGAATGCCTGTCCGAAGCATGCGGAGAAGGTTGGGGTAGGCTCGGTGATACCACGCTCTGTTCCGGCCAGTTTGGCGGTGAAGCCTGAGAGGAAGTAGTACTTGGTCTGCTCAGGATCAAGGATGGAAACCGGAGGAAGGACACCGAAGGCGTCGGCTGAGAGGAAGATGACCTGCTTTGCGGCAGGACCCTGTGACTCAGGACGTACGATGTTGTTGATGTGGTAGATAGGGTAGGACACACGGGTGTTCTCGGTCACGCTCTTGTCGTTGAAGTCGATCTTGCCCTGTGCATCTACGGTCACGTTCTCAAGAAGGGCGTCGCGGCGGATGGCGTTGTAGATGTCCGGTTCAGACTCCTTGTCGAGTTTGATGACCTTGGCGTAGCAGCCGCCCTCGAAGTTGAACACACCCTTGTTGTCCCAGCCGTGCTCGTCGTCGCCGATGAGCTTACGCTTAGGATCGGTGGAGAGGGTTGTCTTGCCGGTTCCGGAGAGACCGAAGAAGATGGCGGTGTTCTCGCCGTTCATGTCGGTGTTGGCCGAGCAGTGCATGGCTGCGATGCCCTTAAGAGGAAGGTAGTAGTTCATCATGGAGAACATACCCTTCTTCATCTCGCCGCCGTACCATGTGTTGAGGATAACCTGCTCCTTGCTGCTTACGTTGAAGGCGACGCAGGTGTCGCTGCGGAGTCCGAGCTCCTCGAAGTTGGCGACCTTAGCCTTTGAAGCGCAGTAAACTACGAAATCAGGCTCCTGATCGAACTCTTCCTGGTTCTTCGGACGGATGAACATGTTGGTCACGAAGTGTGCCTGCCATGCCACCTCCATGATGAAGCGTACCTTCATGCGGGTGTCCTTGTGGGTTCCGCAGAAGCCATCGACAACGAAAAGCCTCTTTCCGGAGAGCTCCTGCTGGGCGGTCTTCTTCACAACCTTCCAAACCTTCTCGGACATCGGGTGGTTGTCGTTAGGGTACTCAGGGGTGTTCCACCAAACAGTGTCCTTGGAGTTCTTGTCCATAACGATGTACTTGTCCTTAGGAGAACGTCCGGTGTAGATGCCGGTCATCACGTTGATGGCTCCGAGCTCGGTCACGTGACCTTTCTCATAGCCCTCAAGCTCAGGCTTTGTCTCCTCGTTGTAGAGAACTTCGTAAGTCGGATTGTAAAGGACTTCCTTCACGCTCTTGATTCCGTACTTGCTTAAATCCATCTTAGGCATAGTAAAATGTGTTTTTATAAAGTTAAACTTATTCCCTAATCAGTTCTTAAAAACAACCTGCAGCAAATTTTCGCCGAATCAGCGGCAACTTATTTTAGAACCCTTACAAAAGGCGCGGCAAATTTAAGGAATTTTTATCCATTACTCAAATGAGTAAGCGATTAATTTCGTACATTTGCTTCGCCGGCAGTGCTTCACTGCAAATAGTTTGCCAGCAAAATGCGCAAAAGGTTGAGATAAAACGGTTTAACGATTTTTGAACATGTCGCCGTCAGAAGTGTTGAAAGAATATTGGGGCTACGATGGCTTCCGTCCGATGCAGGAGGAGATCATCACGGCCGCGTTGGAGGGAAAGGATGTGTTGGCCATCATGCCTACGGGTGGCGGCAAGTCAATCTGTTTCCAGGTTCCTGGTTTGATGAGGGACGGTATCACTCTGGTCGTCACTCCGCTCATCGCCCTCATGAAGGATCAGGTCCAGAATCTGAACGACAGGGGAGTGAGAGCCCTTGCGATCCATGCCGGAATGAGCCGCCACGAGGCGGATCTGGCTCTGAACAACGCGGCCTACGGGGACTACAAATTTCTCTATCTGTCTCCGGAAAGGCTTGGAACGCAACTGTTCAGGTCGTATATTGACGTTTTGGACGTAAGCTTCATTGTTGTTGATGAGGCTCACTGCATCTCCCAGTGGGGCTACGATTTCCGTCCGGATTACCTGCGCATAGGCGAACTCCGGGAAAGGATCGACGCTCCTGTCATCGCTGTCACGGCCACTGCCACTCCGTCAGTCGCTCAGGACATCATGGAGCGTCTCGGTTTCAAGGAGAAGCTGCTGCTCAAGAGTGGTTTCGAGAGACCTAACCTCAGTTACATAGTACGTCAGGTCGAGGATAAATATTCCCAGATACTGAACGTCTGCAACGGTGTGCCGGGGACGGGAATAGTCTATGCCCGCAACCGGCGCAAATGCGAGGAACTTTCGGCGTTCCTGATGGCTCAGGGTGTTTCAGCCTCGTTCTACCATGCCGGACTTGGTGGTCAGGCGAGGGCGGAGCGTCAGGCTGCATGGAAAAGCGGCGCGGTCAGGGTGATGGTGTGCACCAACGCTTTCGGCATGGGAATAGACAAGCCGGACGTGCGCTTCGTGGTGCATTACGACCTTCCGGAGAGTCCGGAGGCGTATTTTCAGGAGGCGGGGCGTGCGGGGCGTGACGGAAAGCGCTCCTTCGCCGTGCAGCTTTGGAACAGTGTCGATGTGCGGCGGGCGAAGCAGATAGAGGATGTCTCCTTTCCTTCTCTTGAATATATAGAGGATGTGTACCAGAAACTCCATGCGTTTTTCGAGATTCCCTACGACACTGGAATGGGACGTCAGCTGAAGTTCAAGATCGAGGATTTCTGCAAGCGGTTCGGTTTGCAGAGAGCTCCGGCGTTCTATGCGCTCAAATACCTTGAGCGGACGGAGCATCTGACATATTCAGAGGAGGTTGACATTCCGACTAAAGTGCGGATCAATGTGGACAGGAAGTCGCTCTACGACGTTGAGTTGGCGGATCAGGGGCAGGCGAATGTGCTGGAGGCGCTGATGCGGAGCTACACGGGAATATTCTCATTCCTTCAGCAGATTGACGAGGAATATGTCGCCCGCCGCGCCGGCCAGACCGTTCCGCAGCTCCGGCAGTCGCTCTATGGTCTCTCGCTCGCTCATGTCATCAGCTATGTGCCGACTGATCACTCCGATGTGGTGGTGCTTCATCATGACCGTCTGCGTCCCGGCAACGTCAATCTGATGCCGTCCCGCTATGCGATGCTCAGGGAGAGTTTCCATGCGCGCGCGGAGGCGATGCTTGAATATGTCAGCGAGACCTCAGAGTGCCGTTCCCGCTACCTTCTCCGCTATTTCGGCCAGACCGAGGCCGCCGACTGCGGCACCTGTGATGTCTGCCGTGCACGTCGCGCCTCCGCCCCGGTCCATGAGCCTGTCGAAGGAACTGACAAACCAGAGGAAAAGTTCCCTCCGAACCCTCCGGCGCGGACGCTTCAGCAGATGACAAGAAGGAAGTTGATTGAATATATTGACAGAAAAGACGGGAAATACTCCATCGAGGACATCGTGGCGGAGTTCGGGAACCCGTCGAAGAACTATTCTCCTGATTTCCTGGACATTCTCCGCCAGCTCATCGACGACGGTGATGTCCCGGTCTATTCAATGACCAGTCCGTCGTAGGCCGGGCTGACTATTGAGTGTATGTGTCGCCGGCGGCAAAGATCCTCAAGGTCTTTGGCGAACTGTCCGTGGCGTGGGAAGGTGTGTGACAGGTGGGTGAGCCACGTGTGTTCGGCGCCGATGCGGTCAGCAAGTGAAAGGGCCTCGTCGAGACTGAAATGCGAGTGGTGCTTCTTGTAGCCTACCGTGTTGAGGGTCACGTGCCTGAGACCCTTTAACTTTTCAAACTCACTCTCCGGGATGAAGCTCATGTCGGTGATGTAGGCGATGTCCCCGAAGCGGAATCCGAGCACCGGGAGCCTGTCGTGGAGTCCCCGGATCGGGATGATCTCCACGCCGCCCGTCGAGGCGGCCATCGATGCGGGATCCGCCTTGTCGATGATGTCCTCCAGTTTCCGGCCGGTTGGGATCAGCCTTCCGTCCGGTGTCTTGTAATGGTAGCCGACATCGTGCACCCAGACCAGCTCCATGTCCTTTGCGTTCGGATAGACCAGAAACGGATTCTCGTCAATGACATGCAGATGCCACTCCGGGGCTCCGGGGTATTTCGGGAAAGCGAAGACGTAGGGATATTCCTTGATAAGCTCGTCGAGGACGTTCCGCTCGCAGTAGATTTCGGCGGCCCGCTTGTCTATGTAGTTGAGCGAGCGCACGTCATCAAGGCCTCCAGTGTGGTCCTTGTGGTTGTGTGTCAGCAGGATGGCGTCAAGGTGGCAGAGACCATGGGCGAGCATTTGCATCCTGAAGTCCGGCCCGGCGTCCACGAGGATGCCAAGCCCCTCATATTCAACAAACACGGACGAGCGGAACCGCTTGTCCCTTGTGTCCGGTGATGTGCACACATCGCACTTGCAGCCGATGATCGGGACTCCTTGTGAAGTCCCGGTGCCCAGAAATGTAAGTCTAGCCTTGCGCATATAATTATTCTTGTTTCCGTAAAATAATCTTGGAATATTGTTCTATTGTTTTATAAACCCGTGTTATATAAACGGATCGCCTGTCAGATAGTGATGTCCTCCACCATATTCACAAGCACCGGGTCGTAAGGTCTCTCGACGCGGATGTAGTTGCCGGTGTAGCCGCCCATCATCCCGTCCTTCTCGTCGGATTCCCACAGCACCTGCGAGCGTCTGCCCCTGTTCCTTTCCACGAACGCCGTGTGCAGCCCGCCGCACAGCGCCTCCAGCCTTGCCACCCTTTCCGTCTTGACGGCATCCTTGACCTGATCCTTCCACCCGGCGGCGACGGTTCCGGGGCGGCGGGAATAGGGGAACACGTGGATGAACGCCGGTCTGACGCGGTCCTTGAGGAATGAATATGTCTCCTCGAACAGTTCCTCTGTCTCTCCGGGCAGTCCGGCGATGACATCTATCCCGAAGAACACGAAGGGTTTGTCGTCCTGCCCGGCCTTGGGATCCATCCTGGAGCGGATGTAGTCGATCCTGTCGGCGAAGAATTCCGTCGTGTAGCGGCGGCCCACCCTTTTGAGGATCGTGTCCGACCCTGACTGTAAAGGAATATGGAAGTGTGGCTGGAATTTGGTGCCGGAGGCTATCCAGTCCACGATGTCCTCCGTTATGAGATTCGGCTCGATTGACGAGATCCTGTAGCGTTCGATGCCTTCCACGTCGTTGAGGCGTTTCAGCAGATCGAGGAAACTCTCGCCGGTCGTCCTGCCGAAGTCCCCGGTGTTGACCCCGGTGATGACGATCTCCTTGATTCCGGCTCCTGCTATCCTGCGGGCCTGCTCCAGCACTTCCGAGATCGGTATATTCCTTGAATTTCCTCTCGCGTAAGGCACTGTGCAGTAGGCGCAGAAGTTGTTGCATCCGTCCTGTACCTTGAGGAACGACCTCGTTCTTTCCTCCGACGAGAACGCCGCCATCGTCTCCTTCGAGATCTCCTTGTATTCCGCCGCGCTCATCGGTTCCAGATCAGAAGAACCATTCATCGATGGCAGGGGCTGTTCAAGGACGGTATTGATGTCAATTGCTTCATTGGTTTGTGAACCATGATGAGTCACAGTCTTGGTGGCCGTGGAGGCGGCAGTGATGGCATTGCCAGCCCCGTGGCCGCCCGTGGCCTCGTGAACGGGTGGACCGCCGCAGGCGGGACGGGATGGAGCGCGAAGCGCGGAAGGGCTGGCTGTGCCATCACTGCCGCTGTTTAGTATCAGTTCCATTGTGTCAGGAACCACACGGGACTTCTCCTTGGCTCCGAACACAAGCGACACACCGTCTATGGCCAGCAGATCGTTCCGGCGGAGCTCGGCGTAGCAGCCTGTGACGATGATCCTGGCTCCGGGGGAGACCCTGTGCATCTTCCGGATCACATTGCGGCACTTCTTCTCGGCCCTCTCCGTGACAGAGCAAGTGTTGATCAGATAGACATCAGCCTGCTCCTCCCACGGGACGACCTCAAGGCCGTTCGCCGTGAAACCTCTCTCGTAAGTCGATGTCTCGGCGTAGTTGAGCTTGCAGCCGAGTGTCAGAAACGCTATCCTCATCCTAAAATTTCCATATTGGCTCACCGTACATCACAGTGACACGGGACCAGGCGCACGGCCCGTTCACCGGCGGATTCATCTTTGAAACCCTTATCTTGATGAAAAGGAAGTCCTTGAACTCCTTCTGGACGGCGTCCAGTATCCTGCCGGCGACATTCTCAAGCAGGTTGGACGGCACCGCCATCTGCTCCGCCACTATGTCGTAGATCCTCCCATAGTCAGCCGTCTCCCTAAGGTCGTCGGTCTTCACAGCCTTCTTCAACTCCGTCTCGGCGTGGAAGTCAACCAGAAACGTGTTGCCCTCCCGCCGTTCTTTCTCCAGACATCCGTGATAGGCATGGAACTCCATGCCTTCAAGTTCTATTATTCCGTCGTAGCTCATATTCCTTTAATTCCTCTTTTATGGTCACCTTGACAGGCTCGGTGACCGATTCTTGCCATTTTATGGTCTCTTCGACAGGGGCAGTGGCCGGCTCTTGCCATTCTGTAGGTCACTTCGGCAGGCTCAGTGACCGCTGCTGGCCAGCAGCAGGAAGACGCATGGCCGTTTTCCGATGGAGATGGGCGACCGCTTCCATTCCTTGACGCTTTTCGTCAGGACCGTCTCCTCCGGCAGGGTGATGTCCGCCGCGACGCAAAGCCTCGTCTGAGGCTGGAGTGTGGCCAGCAGATCCGCCATCATCGAATCGTTCCGGTATGGAGTCTCTATGAATATCTCCGTCTGGTCCAGCTGCGCGGAACGCCTTTCAATCTCCCTGACCGCTTTACGGCGTTCATCGGTCTTCGCCGGAAGATACCCGCAAAACGCGAAACTCTGGCCGTTGAGTCCCGACCCCATCAGCGCCAGCATCAGAGAGGACGGCCCGACAAGCGGAACAACCTGTATTCCATGAATATGACAGAGTGCCACCAGCTGTGCCCCCGGATCCGCCACAGCCGGAAGACCGGCCTCTGAAATCAACCCCACATCGGTCGGTGTCCCGTCAGGGTCAGAGAACATATCAAGCAAGGCCTCCACATCCTTGGCGGAGGAATGCTCGTTGAGTTCCCTCAGCTCAAGTTCTCCTATGTGCCCTTTCAGACCGGCCGCGGAAAGGTACCTTCGCACGGTACGCACCTCCTCCACAACATATTTCCGGATACCCTTGAGCCTGTCAAGCACCGGTCGCGGAATGACTTCCGCGGGATCATATTCCCCAAGAGGGGATGGTATCAGATAAAGTCTGCCATTTGCCATAATACGACAAATTTACGAATATTGCTGAATTTAATTTAACTTTGCAGGAAAGAATAACACATAAGATCAGCAGAATGAAAAAGTCACTAGCGTTTATCTTGTTGGTTGCCTTGATGGCGACTCCATCGGTGGCAAGAGACAAGGCCCCTAAGAATGAAAAGGTTAAGAATGTCATTCTGATTATCGGGGACGGAATGGGGCTCGGTGCCACAGCCTCATGGATGATAAACCAGAATTATGAGCCTACCTGTTTTGACAGGGCTCAGTACGCCGCCGTGGTCAAGACATATTCGGCTAACAACAGGACAACGGATTCCGCGGCCGCCGCCACTGCGATGGCCACCGGGTACAAGACAAACAACAGCATGCTTGGAATGCTTCCGGATGGCACCAAGCCGGAGAGTATCGCTGAATTAGCTCAGAATAAAGGGCTTTCGACAGGAATCGTTGTGACATCCTACGTTCTTGACGCCACACCGGCTGGATTTTATGCCCATGTGGACAAACGTGGAAAAAGGAAGAAAATAGCAGAGGATCTGATTGAATTCAAACCAGATGTGATAGTCGGCGGGGGCAGGAAGTATTTCACGGAAAAGAAATATACCGATGAGAATCTTGTCGAAAAGGCTGTGAACGCCGGATTCACCTACGTGGAGACTCCCGAGAAGTTCTATTCCACATGGACGACCCCGATCCTTGGCCTGTTGGACGAGGGAAAGCAGTTGGATGAGGCGGAGATCAATTCTGATCTTCTGACTGATCTGGCCGGGCACACGTTTGAGATTCTGGAAAAGAACAAGAAAGGGTTCTTCGCCATGATCGAAGGATCACACATTGACCATGCGGCACACGCCAACAATACTGACGAGGTGCTTTGGTGGATGGAGGAATTTGACAAACTGGTCAACTCCGCGTTTGACTACGCTGACACTCACAAAGGAACCCTTGTGATTGTCACGGCCGACCATGAGACAGGTGGAATCACTCTTGTGCCTGGCAGCAAGGATTTCACGAAAGGGGAGAGCGGACTTGAGGTGAACTATTCGGCCACAAGCCACACCGCGTCCCCGGTTATCCTTTATTCCTATGGCGCTTCCGCCTGGAGGTTCGGCGGCGTGATGGACAACACGGACATATTCAAGGAAATTAAAAGTGTCTTGATTGACAAGTAGTTCTACTTACATCAACCAGCTTATGAAAAAGAAACTTATAGTGCTTGCGACGCTGATGGCCATCGTGCCGTCGGCATTCGCCGCTTCGGGGCCACAGGACATCATTCCGGTTCCGGTCAAGTACGAGATATTCATGGAGGAATATTTCCCAAAGGTGGATGGCAGTGACGTGCGTGTCCATCTTGGCGACAAGCGTTTCCTCAAGGAAATCAATTCTTTGAATATTCCGGAGTTTGCCAGGAATGAGGCTTATAAGCTGGCTGTAGGAAAGAAGGGCATAGATATTTTCGCCGTTTCCGAAGCTGGTGTTTATCGCGCGAAGACAAGCCTTGGGATGATGATGGATAAGGATTCCATCTTGACGCGATGCGTCATTCTGGACTATCCACGGTTCCGCCACAGGGGACTGATGCTGGACATCTCCAGGAACTTTCGGGACAAGGATTTTATCCTGAAGCAGTTGGACGCTATGGCCGCGGTCAAGATGAGCACCTTGCATCTGCATCTGACCGATGATGCGGGGTGGAGGATCCAGATCGACGCATACCCTGAATTGACCCGCAAGGCGGCCTGGAGGGTAGGAAGGAACTTCGAGGAATGGAGGGAACTGGGGAGGCAATATTCAGAGGAAGGCTCTCCGCTCGCATCCGGAGGCTATCTGACTAAAGCCGATGTGAAGGAGATTGTTGAATATGCCGCCGCAAGGCATATTGACATCATTCCGGAGATAGAACTTCCCGGGCATTCCGGTGAGGTGCTGGCCGCATATCCGGAACTGGCCTGCCTTCGCCATGACGGCGGGCGGCGGATTTCCGGCGACCTTTGCCCTGGCAAGGACAAGACCTTCGAGATGTTCGAGAGGATTCTTGATGAAGTGATAGAGATGTTCCCTTATGAATATGTCCACATCGGGGGCGATGAGGCTTCGAAGAGCGGATGGAAAGAGTGTCCGGACTGCCGCCACCGTATGGAAACCGAACATCTTAAGGATGTGGATGAACTGCAAAGCTATCTCGTGAACCGCATCACAAGATTTCTGGAGTCAAGAGGCCGTCACGCCATCGGTTGGGACGAGATCCTGGACGGAGGTCTGGCGGAAGGCGCGGCTGTGATGTCCTGGAGAGGCACGCAAGGAGGCATAACGGCGGCAAGTATGGGCCACGATGTGATTATGTCTCCGGGAGACTACTGCTACTTCGATTCCAGCCAGGACGCTCCGTTCTCCCAGCCAAAGTCGTTCAGCGGCTACCGTCCTTTGGAGCAGGTCTATTCGTTCGAGCCGACCGGTGGAATAGCTGATGAATATGTCAGGCATCTTCTCGGTCTTCAGGCCAATCTCTGGTCTGAGTTCGTTCCGACAGGGGAGTATATGGAGTACCTGCTGTATCCCCGTGCGTTCGCCATCGCGGAGATCGGCTGGAGTCCGGCCGGAAGCAAGGACTATCCTCGTTTCAGGGAGAATGCCGTGAGGCTTGCGGAGAGCCTTCGCTCAAAAGGTTACAACGCATTTGATTTGAGGAACGAGATCGGTCCGAGACCGGAGTCTCTGAAACCTCTTGACCATCTTGCGGCCGGTGTGAAGATCACCTATAACGGCCGGAAATATTCCAATGGCTATCCAGCCGGAGGAGACAACGCCCTTGTGGACGGGAACCTTGGCGGCTGGTTCTACAAGGACAACCGTTGGCAAGGCTTCCTTTGTGATGTCGATGTCACGATAGACCTCGGCTCTGTCAAGGATATTCATTATGTAGGGGCCACGTTCCTTTCGCACACTTCCGCCGAGGTCGGATTCCCGGTAAGGACCGAGGTCTCATTCTCGGAGGACGGCATCAATTTCAGCGATCCTGTCGTCTGCCTGTTGGAGATCCCGGACAACGATTCCTGCGCTCTCCTGCACACCTTAGGCACTACCGTCACCGCCAAAGCCCGCTACATAAAGTACAAAGCCGTACGTGACGACATAACCAAGAACCGCAACCACGCCTTCATCTTCATCGACGAGATAGTGGTCAACTAGCGCGGTAGAAACAGCGGAAAACATACGGCTAATCGAAAGACATGTCATTTAATGACACATTTTTCGATTAGCTTTAGGTTGCCTGAAAAGCACGTTTTACAGGGTGACTCCATTCCCGACTTTTACGAAATACGTTCAGCCGAAGAGGCCTCTGGCGCCGGTGGATTGATGAATATGCTGAAAAAGTCGAAGGGAACAGTGATAGTTTTTCATCATATTCATCAATTGGCGGCCTTCTATGCCCTCTTCGGCTGAACGTGTTTCGTAAAAACTCCGCGCCGGCGTTCACCAGGTAGTAGCGTAAGAATTTTTTCCGAATATGTATGCAAGGTTTTCGGGCGGCGGGATTATGTTATACGTAGCCCCGCTGCTTGATTTGGACTTAAACTACTCTTTGCAGAGCATTATCTGCTGGATGAGGTGATCGGTGGACTGCATACCGGCGGAGCCGATACGGCCGAGATTCCGGATTGTCTTCTCGATGTCTTTGTCGATGATGCCGTCGGTCTCCTTGATGCAGGTCCCCCTCAGGGCCAAGACACAGGACTGGACGGCGCAGGCCACTCCGGAGGCCACTTTCATCGCACATCCGACCTTGGCACCGTCACAGACCATACCGGTGATGTTTCCGATCATATTCTTGATCGCCGAGCAGACTTGGTCGTAGCTTCCTCCGCGGAGGAACACGATTCCGCAGGCTGATCCGGTCGAAGCAATCACGCAGCCGCACAGGGCTGACAACTTTCCAAGATATCCTTTAATGTGAATGGCGACCAAATTGCTGAGGATGAGCGCCCTGGCCAGCCGCTCGTCATCTACGTCGTATTTCAAGGCGTAAGCGATCACGGGCATACTCACCGTGATCCCTTGGTTGCCGCTGCCGGAATTGCTCATCGCCGGAAGCTTGCATCCTGCCATTCTGGCATCCGAGGCCGCGGCGGTCATCCCCATCGCAAAGCTGATGAAATCATCCCCGAAAACCTCCTGTTGGTTCTCCCTGATGGCCTTGCCGACGTTGAGACCATAGTCTCCGCTCAAACCTTCCCGCGCGAGCGCAAGGTTCAAGTCTCTGTCCGCAAGAATGAACTTGATGTCCTCGAATGTGGCGCTTTGGGCGAATGAATATATTTCCTTGACAGTCAGGTTGTAGTCCAGCGTGCATTTCACCGGTGTTGTCTCCCCGTCCCCGCCTTTCCTGAAATCGGAGACAGAGGAGTCGAGTCCTGTCTCGACAATCCTGTCGTGGTCGTCCTCAATGACAGTCCAGGACTTGTGGCCGGCTGAACTAACCGTGACCTTGACGTAAAGGATCTTTGGACTCTCAGCGACCTTGATCCGTACCTTGCCTGCGTCCACCAATCCTTTCGCTGTATCCACATCCTTGTCGGTCAGGTCCTTAAGCACCTCAAGACCATACTCGCTTTTCCCGCAGACCGCTCCGAGGGCGGAGGCGATGTAAAGCCCGACCATCCCGGTCCCGGGGATTCCGACTCCCATTCCATTCTTGAGAATATTTCCGCTGACCTCCACGTCAACTTCATATTCAGAGAGTACGGGGACTTCTGTTTTCAAGGTTTCCGTGGCTTTGGCGGCGGCCAGCGCGACGGCGATCGGTTCGGTGCAGCCCAAGGCTGGCTTGACTTCCTTGTGCAGGAGTTCGATGAGTTCGGATTCTCTTGTAGTCATAACTGGTTATTTGTCAAGAAATTTCATTATGTCCTTAATCAGTGGTTCAATAGCGGCCTCCCCGCTGATGACCTCGATAGGGAAGCCGATGCAGACGGTCCTGTAACCATTCCCCTCAAAGCAGGTTCCGGCCGAGATGTTCGTGTCTGAGTAGCGAAGGAATGATTTCGACTTATCAGATGATGGCACGATTCCGTCAGGGGTCTCCACGCAGTAGATGAACGGGTTGCGCTCCTTGTGGAATTGGAATTCCGGCACGCTCAGACTGATTGGGCCGTTCTTCTTAACCTTGACAGTGGCGTTGCGGCTGGCGTAGTTTGTCATCCATCTGTAGCCAAGCGTCTTCTCCACAAATTCCTTTGTTGAAGACGTGTATAAGCTGTCCTTGTGCACTGGGTAGATCCCGTCCCAGACATCCGTGCCGATGTTCGCTCCGGAGACGAGCACGTTCCCGCCATCCTCAGTGTAGCGTCTGATGGCTTGTTGTAGGCCAGTAGGGAACACCTGGAACCTGTCCGGCACCTTGCCAGTGCCGACAACGGTAGTGATCTGTTTTCCGCAGATGAGATCCAAGGCCACATCGTTTTTAGCCAAGGTCCTGTCGGCGGAGAACGCCGCCACACTCGAAGAGTGGAAAGCATATCCGGCCGCCATGAGAGCCTTGCCGTGGATTCCGCAGTAGTCGAACGTGTTCCCGGCGAAGACCTTTCCGGCCTCATTGGTCCAGGCCGCTCCGAATCCCGGATTGTCATCGTCCAGCCAAGGCAGCGAGCGGCGGAACTGGTACTGCGGGCCGATGAAATTGATTTCTTTTACGTATGGGACACCGGCATCGAGGCTCGCGTCGAATCCGGCATATTCATTGGTGTCGAACCACGCCGGAGCGGAGACTCTGGTGAAGTTGTTGACCACCAGGACGTTTTTGCCGTTGCCTGATTCCGGGATGCCGACGCTGAGGGTCTCGGAAGGGAAGCTTTTCCCACCCTTGTTGAATGCGGTCACACGATAGCTGTAGATGTGCCCAGGGACGATGGAGACCTTGGTTGAGATCTCGTTTCCTGAGACTTTGCATCCATCCAGCACACGGCCGTTGTCAAAGGCCCCGTCGTCAATCCTTGTCTGAAGAATATATCCGGTAGGGACGGCGGTTGCCTCAAGCGAGTCCACGGTGGCTTTCCAGCTGAGCCTCACGGATTTGGAACCAGTGAATGAAGTAGCGAAAGAGTTGACCGGAAGCGGCTGCACTGCATATTCGCAACCATAGCGGGCGCTCAGGTATTTAAGCATTCCTTTATAGACCGCGCGGCTGACAGTGAAGCGGAAAGACGGATCAAGTCCGAATTTCATATCCGCGAAATTCTGGTGAGACAGTAATTCGAGCAGCATCGCAGGAACTGTCGCCGTGCGGGATTCGCTGTAGGATCGGTCCCACAAGCCCCTTCTGCTCCATTCCGGATTGAATTCCTTCCGGATGTCGTTCACGATCTCTGTCTGGACAAAGTCAGCGTACATCCTCTGCTGAAGCCTGTCCTCTCCGTTGGCGAACTTGTCGCTGCCGTCGCACAGCAAGGTGTATATGGACAGCGTGCCGATGATCGAGTCATTCGGAGTCGTACCGGCGTCCGTGTGGAACGCGAACGAAAGGTCTATCGGAATATTCAGTCCTTCTGCCTTTGGATTTGTCCTTGAACCACCGGACATCCAGCCGACCCACGCGCCACGGTTGCCGTAGTCGGACGTGTAGTCATTGTCGTATTTGCTCAGGATTGTGGAATCGGCCCCGGCCCATTGCATCCAGTAGAGCGCTCCTTCCGTGAAGGACGGCATCCCTGAGGTGGTATATTCATTGACCGGCTGGTCTTTGAGGCCTCTTGCGATCTTGCCCATTCCGCCGCCGAAACGCACTGCGTCCGCTGTGATCACAGCGTTGCGGGTGACGTTGTAGCCTTTCGGGACGCTGTTGTCAAGGATCACGCAACCTTCTGAACCTTTGTCGAACTCGAATGTGCCAATGTAGATCCAGGTGCCGCCGCCCATCTTCTGGTTGACGATGAACTCACTCTCGCCGCCCAGATGCCTGACTGTGTAATGGGCGCAAGGAGTGCTGTGCGGCAGACTCTTATAGGAAATATAGACTGAATATTCCCCGCGTTCCGGAATCTCAGGGGTCCAGCGTGCCTCGGCCGCCTTTCCCCTATGGTTCTCACGGCATTCCGCTTGGCGGGCCGTTCCCATCTGAAACGGATTCTCCAGCAATGAATATGTCGCCCTGGCATCCGCGAATCCAATTCCAGCGTCCGACCAAGTTCCTGTCTCTGAATATCTTCCCTCGATTCTGACACCCTCTCCACGTCCATCCTCGAAAGCTGGATCGTTGTCTGAGATGACCTCGTTGGTCTGCGGATCCCTCTCGCGAGGAGTCATAACGTAGGCTCCGGCGTTCTCCAGCATCGGAATCAGGAACGGAAGCACATAGCTTTGGGTGTACATATCCTCGACGGTCTGGAACGTCGGCGCGCGCTGCCATTCCCAACGGTCGGTCTTCTCCTCGAAATAGCGGCCGTGGCTCTGCCAGAGGGCTATGTTACGTCCTGCCAGACCTTGGGAAAAGTCTTCCTCATCCATTTTGGTGACAAACGGATGGGTGTTACGTAAGTCCTTTGTCCTGAATTTGTTGTTAATGGATTTCCCGTCATTGCCGACCTGCGGCACAACGTATGATTCCAGCCTGTTCTTGCCCACGAACAGATTCCCGATCCCGTACTTGGAACAAGATTCCGGCATCAGATCCGTGAGTGTCTTCCTGAGCCACTTCACGTCCTTTGACCGCCAAGGGAAATCTCCCATAGCCGGTGTGAAATAAAAGTCAAGATCATAGCCTCGTCTGACGACCTTCTTGGCCTTGACCTGCGATGACACACCTGTCCTTTCGACAACAAGGGTCTGGAGTGAGTCAACCGCATCCTTGAATTCCTTTACAGACTGCGCCGCAAGGCCTGTGGAAAATGCCCCGGCGACAGCGAATAGGGTTATTAATCGTTTGATCATACTATCGTTTGTTCTTGAATATCAGCAATTCGGCCAGCAACGTGATCACCGACGTGCTGGCGAGTGCGGTGAAATCCGCCAGAAAATCCATCGGATCCCCGCTTCTGTAGGTGGTGAAAGACTGTCCGATCTCCGTTCCGGCCGCCACGGCGCAACCTATGGCAAAAATGATGGCCACGGCCAGGGCTATCCTCCATCCTTTCTCGCTTTTAGGGCGGAACGCCGCATAGCAAAGGATCGGGAACGGGAAGAATATTATGAAATGGACAACCTTGTCCATCGGGATTCCCCACAGACTGTCCTGTCCGATCTGCGGTAAGTCTTTGAAATGACCGAAGCAGCAGTACGCCACGGCGCAGAGGTACAGGATGAACAGCAGTATAGCCAGAATCCGTTGTTTTCTCATATTCATAGATCTATTTCAGAATCAGTTCTCCGAAGAATTCGGGTCTGTGAAAGTCGGGTTTCGGGGTCTTGATCTGGTTCCAGCTGAGGAAGTGCGGATGAGCGGTAAGGTCTCCGCATTTGTAGAAATTCCCCCGCAGGCTGACCGGAAGGTTGTCCCTGTCGATTCCTATCAGCTCGAACGGGATCAGCATAGCAACCGTCCAGCTGAATATCCTGTCGTTGATAGTGACTGCTTTATGTTCCAAAGAACTATGCCTGATGACACTGGCTAAGAGTTCCGGCCGGATGAGTGTCTTGTTGATCCTGCTCGTCCTCTTGGAAGCAAGCAGCGAGCCAATGCAGGTCATCTCGAAATTGTAGTATGTTCCGTCGTACGGATCCGTGACGAAGAACTCGCAGCAGCTGTCCTCCCAACTGTTCCCGTTGTCCTCCATCGCCGTGGCTCTGAGGTCAAGCCCTCTTACGTGGAACATAACAGCCAAGTGGGAATGTGTGCGTGCGATGGAGCCGTTGCAGTCCGGAGCGTACGGAGCATCCTTGGGCCAGTTCCGCTCGCAGACGGCGAACTTTGACGCGCCTTTCTCCATCGCAAGATCCAGCTCCTGCATATTCATCATCTCAAGTCCTTCAATCAGCGGGACCCTTATCTGTCTGACAACATTTTTCATCGCGGTGTGTTATGAATATTTCTGCGAGGCGTTAAAGCGCCTGCATATCATTGAGTTTCCTGTAGTATCCGTTCAGCGCCAGCAAATCCTCGTGCCTGCCACGCTCGACTATCCGGCCTTCGTCCATAACGATGATCTCGTCAGCGTTGCGGATGGTCGAGAGCCTATGGGCGATGGCGATCGTGGTTCTGGTTGACATCAGTCTGTCCAGAGCCTCCTGCACAATCTTCTCGGATTCAGTGTCAAGAGAGGCCGTGGCCTCGTCCAGAATCAGGATAGGCGGGTTCTTAAGGATCGCCCTTGCGATGCTGATTCTCTGCCTCTGGCCACCGGACAGCTTGATGCCGCGGTCACCGATGTTGAAATCATAACCGCCTTCCTTCTCCATAATGAAGTCGTGGGCGTTGGCGATCTTCGCCGCCTCGATCACGCTTTCCATCGTGGCGTTCTCGACTCCGAAGGCTATGTTGTTGAAAATAGTGTCGTTGAACAGGATTGATTCCTGATTGACGTTACCGATCAGACTTCTCAGATCCGCAATCCGGATGTCTCTGATGTCCGTCCCGTCAATCGTGATGGATCCGCCGGTCGGATCATAGAACCTCGGGATGAGATCCACAAGAGTGGACTTCCCAGCTCCCGAAGCACCCACGATGGCTATCGTCTTGCCTTTAGGAATATCCAGGCTCACATCGTCCAGAATCATCCTGTGTCCGTCCGGATAGCGGAAGTTAACGTGCTCGAACGAAAGTTTCCCGTTGAATCCGTCCAAGGCTTTCGGCTCCTTCGGCTCGATGATGTCGTTCTCCGCGTCCAGAATCTTGTTGATCCTCTCCATCGAGGCCATACCCTTAGGGATGGCGTACCCAGCCTTCGCGAAATCCTTGATAGGGTTGATGATGCTGTAGAGGATCACCATATAATAAATGAATATAGGCGCGTCGATTGTCGATTTTCCTCCGAGGATCAACGCTCCGCCGAACCACAGCACGATCATAATCAGCACTGTGCCGAGGAACTCGCTCATAGGATGGGCGAGGGATTGGCGGATGGTCACCTTGTTGTTTTTCTTACGCATCGCCTCTGTGACATTGTCGAACCTGTCGGACATCTTCTTCTCGGCGATGAACGCCTTGATGATGCGAAGACCTCCGAGAGTCTCCTCCACCTGCGCCATCACATCGCTCCAAAGTTGCTGAACCTCAAGTGATTTCCTCTTTAGGTTCTTGCCCACGACACCCATTACCCACATCATCACAGGGGCGAACAGGATCGTGAAAGCTGTCATCTGCCAGCTGATCACAAGCAGAGCCACGAAGTAGAATATGATGAGGATAGGATTCTTGATCAGCATCTCGATGGAGCCTGTTATTGAATTCTCGACCTCCTGCACGTCACCGCTCATCCTGGCGATGATGTCACCTTTCTTCTCCTCCGAGAAGAATCCGAGGGGAAGGGCGAGTATCTTGTTGTAGATGTCCATCCTGATGTTTTTCACAACACCGGTCCTGATCGGGACCATCACGGCGGAAGATCCGAAGTAGCAGGCTGTCTTCAGCGCGGTCATCACGACCAAAAATATGCACAGGAACAGCAGCACGGTTGACGCTCCGAGCGCGGTGATCTGCTGCTCAAGCATCCAATAGACGTTCGCCATAAACGCGTCCCCGAGATCCTTGAACGGCATATTCCAGACCTCATCCCACGGGGTGAACGAATATACCGTCTCGTTGATCTTGAACAAGATGCGCAGGATCGGCACGATGATCGCGAACGAGAAGATGTTGAACACCGCCGACAGGATATTCAGAATTATCGAGCCGGCGAGATATTTCTTGAAAGGAGCGACGTAGCGCTTTATCATTGACCAGAATTCTTTCATTGTCAGAGTATTTTTTCCAACCAGTGGAAGATTAGGAATATTCTTTTGCGTAAAACTTCGTAGTCGAGGGAATCGGCTGTGTCTGTGACCTTGTTGGTCCTCATCGTGATGCCTGAGGTGAACACGACGCAGGTCGCCCCGTTTCCGGTGAACACCTTCTGGTCGCCGACCCTGCCGTGGAACATCTCGGTGAAATTCTTGCTGCCGTAATAGCTCGTGGAGATGTCCAGTCCAAGGTCCTTGCCCTCGTTCGCCCTAGTGAATTCGAAGGTGTACTGGCCCCCGCTCAACATTATCAGATAGTCTTTCCTGTCTTTATTGAGAGGCTCCAGCGAACTGCCGAGAATGTCCAGGACCACTATGGCGTTGATCTTGTCTTTGGTGATGGTCTCGCCGCTTACCGGATCCTTGAGGTTCCCGTTGGAGATGTCGTTCCACAATGCCTCTGCACCGGCGGAATTCTTCTCTCTCGCGTCAAGGCCGACGAATATTATGTTCTTCCCGTATGATCTGCCGTAGCCCTTCATCTTGTTGAACATATCCGCTATGCTAAGCATCGCCACGACCCCGGAGGCGTTGCTGTCCGCTCCGGGATAGATGTTGCCGTCTATGATCCCGTGGCTGTCATAGTTGGCCGTCACGATCGTGTACCATTCTTTGGCACCCTCCCTTTTCCCGGGAAGAAAACCAAGGATGTTGCGTCCAACCACATCTCCGATCGGAAAGGATCGGCTCCAACTGCCGTCAAACGGCATAAGTCCGGCCTTCTCGAACCTCCGCGAGATCCAAAGAGCCGCTTCCGCCGCACCTTTGCTTCCTGTGGAGCGTCCTTTGAAGGTCGTGTCGGAGAGATATTCGACCTGTCTTTGCAGATTCTCGGCAGATATGATCTTCTCGGCGTTGCGTCCGGACGGTACCATTTTGGTGGTCGTCTGTTGCGCCAAAGCCTCCCCAGCGGACACCGTGAGGAGAGCGAATATGAAAAATTTACTTAAAAGCGTCTTCAAGGCACGATAAATGTTTATCTTTGCAAACGACAAAAATAGGTAATTTAAGTATTAAAGTAAAAAATATTTATATGAAAAGATCTGTGCTGTCTCTGTTTTTCTTGTTGTGCCTCGCTTTGGTCTCCAACGCGCAGTACGACAAGGATGTGTTTAATTTCAGAGGCCGCGCGGCTCTCTCTGACGGAAAGTACTCGGAGGCCATCAGTCATTTCAATGTGCTTGCCCGTCTGGATTCGACCGATTGCTGGACATTCTTCTATAGAGGAATCGCAAAGTACAACCTTGGGGATCTTCGTGGCGCCCAGGCCGATTTCAACACATCCGTGCGCCTGAATCCCGTATTCACCAACGGGTACCATTTCAGGGCCATAACCCTCAGCCGTTTCGGAAAGTACGATGAGGCGTTGAAGGATCTTGGCCGCGCGATGGAACTGCGCCCGGGACTCAACGGCTTGTATTTCAGTAGGGGAGTGACATATTTCCTTGCCCAGCAGTTCGACAAGGCTGTGGCCGATTTTGACCGCTATATCAGAAAGGAGCCGAAAGATCCGTCCGCATATTTGAACAGGGGAGCCTCCTATCTTTTCCTCAATGACACGACAAAGGCTTTGGAGGACTACAACAGAGCCATCAGGCTGGATCGCTTCGATCCGGAAGGATATATCCGTCGTGGCCGTGTCTATGCCTTGAGGAAGGACTACAATGATGCGATAGCCGACATGGACAAGGCGATCGGCCTGGACACGACCAACACTTTCGCCTATTTCAACAGGGCGTTGATGTACTACGACCAGAACAACTACAACGCCGCGATGAGCGACCTGAACAGCGTTTTGAGGGATGAGCCGGGCAACGCGCTTACCCTTTACAACCGAAGCCTTATCAACGCGCAGGTCGGAAATATGGAGGATGCGCTTGCGGATATGGACCACGTCATCAACATCAATCCGGAGAACGTGCTCGCGTACTACAACCGTGCCTCGTACTTTGTCCGGATGGGACGCTGGATGGATGCCCTTGACGACTACGACAAGGCCATCGAACTGTACCCTGACTTCGCCAAGGCCTATCTGAACCGCTCGTATGTGAAGAATATGCTCGGCCGTACAAAGTCCTCGAAGCAGGATTACGACACGGCTCAGAAGAAAGTTCAGGAGTACCGCGCGAAGAATGCCGCGGACGAGGGGTCGTTCGCCGACACGACCAAGAAGTACAGTTCCCTGATCGCGTTGGACGCGGATTTCGCCAAAAAGGATTTCGACAACGAACTTCTTCAGAACAGGGACATCAACATCCGTCTGAAATCACTCTACAAGTTCAGCCTTGCGGCACGGCGTGACAACCAGAACATCGCTCTGAGACACCGCTACGAGAACCCGCTGATCGACAAGTTCATCTCGGACTCTCCGATCGTGATGACGGTCTCCAATTCCGACTCGCTTGTCAAACCTGAATTCGCGCACGGAATCGACGCGTCGCTCTATGGGGATTCCTATCTTGCCGCCGGGGATCCTAAGTCCTTGACTGATGCTGACAGGGCTTTCATCAAAGGACTTTACGATGTGCAGTCAAAGCAATTCACGTCAGCCTTGAACCAGTTCGACGCCGCGGTGAATTCAGAGAGCAAGGGAAAATATTCAGAATATTACAAGGCTTTCTATTATTTGAACAGAGGAGTGCTCCGCGCCGAGATGATCGATTTCATCTCATCCATCGAGAACAACGTGCAGACCTTGACTATGGATGACAAGGGTACCACCAGAGCCCGTGTTCGTGATCAGGTGAGCCGGACGTATGACTATTCGGAGGCCATCGAGGATATGCTGGCTGCTGACAGGATCCTTCCTGGAATCCCGTACGTCTATTTCAACCTTGGCAATCTTTACTGCCTGTCCTCGAAGTTCGTGGAGTCGGTTGACAGCTACACCAAGGCGATCAATGTCTATCCTTATATGGGAGACGCGTACTATAACCGAGGTCTTGTACTCATCTATCTGAAAGACAAGGAGAAAGGTTGCATCGACCTTTCGAGGGCCGGTGAGCTCGGTGTCGGTGATGCCTACAGCGTGATCTCGAAATATTGCGAAGAGGAGAAGAAGTGATGCTGAAGTTTCTTAGTCTTTCCAGCGGCAGCTGCGGCAATTGCTATTTCCTTTCCGACGGCAGATCTGGGCTTCTCATCGACGCTGGAGTCAGCCAGCGGCGTTTGAAGAAGACTCTGATGGAGCACGGCTTAGGTGTGGATTCCTTTCAGGCAGTGCTTGTGACACATGATCATCTTGATCACATCAGACAGCTGGGTTCGTATTGCAAGCATCTGAAAAAGCCTGTATATGCGACCGCCGTGCTGCACGAGGCTCTTTCGCATCACACATTCACAAGGGACTACATCTCGGATTACCGTTGTGTCCTTCCGGATGAAGGTCCTGTCAGGATTAGACTGCGTGGGGATATTCCGGAAGAGGAACTCCCGTTGGTCAGTCATTTTGTGGTGCCGCACGACGCGACCCAGACCGTAGGTTATTTCATCGAGTGGTCAGGGGTAAGGTTCTTCCTGATGACCGATGCCGGCAGGGTGACTGACGAGGCTATTGAATATGCCCGGAAGGCCGACGCGGTTGTCTTCGAGTCGAACTACGATTCCGGAATGCTGATCGGGGGCCCTTACCCACACGAACTCAAGATGCGTATATGTCAAGGCAACGGTCACCTGAGCAACGATGAGTGCGCCTCGGCCATCCGCCGTTTCTGGCATCCCGGCCTCAAGAACATCTTTCTCTGCCATCTAAGCGAGAACAACAACACACCGTCTCTCGCTTTCGACTCCGCCGCCGATGCCCTTAGGTCGATTCGCCTTGACGGTCACCTCACCGCAAAGGAAATCACCAACCTCCAGACCCTTCCCCGCACCCGCGCCTCCCAGATGTTCACCTTGTGATAAACGGCTAAGCCTTCGAAAGACTAATACAGACTCTGGCAATATAATTCAGGAATATGCCTCTTGGTGTTCAGGGTGTGAATATATTTGCGCACCTAAGAAAGGAAGATGTTATTGAAGGCGGGATGCGTTTGGCTACTTGATTGATTTGTAATAGATAGGAGTACGGTTGTCTTCTCCGCTGAATATTCCGATGAGGTCGCGGAGGAGGAGGTCGGGGCGGACAACACCGCTTTCCCAGAAATCGTTGCCACCCTTGGGGTTGAGGCGGTTGTTGTCGTTCCAGACAACGCTTGCGGAGGTGTCACTGGGGTTCGTAGCGCATCCTTTGGTTCCGGAATATCCTATGGCTGAGGCGTTTCTCTGTATGTTCCTAAGGAAGTCCTCGAACAAGGGGTTGACTGAAAGAAGTTGCTCCAACGTCTGGCACCAACCGACATTCATCCAAAGATCCGCTTCCTTTGACAATGAATATGCCGTCTCGACCGAAATCTGGCCGGAGACTGAGCTGCCGGCCTTGGCTCCGAGAATCTCCCCGCCGGCATCCTTGAACAGGGTGGTGAGATAACTTTCCTGTCCGGGAATGAACCATTGGTCCTTGTACGGGATGTTGACCAGAATCTTTCTTTGTTTGTGAGTCGTTCCTTTGGAATCCAGTTCATTATTTCTGTTCAGATTACTTTGAACTGAATCACGTAAGTTTATGTAGTTCTCCGAAACGATCTTAAGCACCGAGTCAGCCGCGGCCATATTCCCTGTCAACGCTCCAAAAAGGCGTATGTAGGCGGCTCTGGCCAGAGGGTGTCGCTCAAGATGCTCATTGACAATGAAAGTCTTTATTCCCAGCGACTCAAGTTTCGAGAAGAACTGCGACTTCACAGGGGAGACTGAATATGTCAGGAGCAGGTCCGGCTTCAGGGCCATTATCTTCTCGTAGTCAGGGCTTGCGTCATAACCGATGTCCACCACCGTTCCGTTGCTTAGGCCGGCTGTCACTGAAGAGTCGCAGACATATTCACCGCCCGACACCCCGACAATCACCGAGTCCGCCCCGACGGCATCCATAAAACCGATGTAGGAAGTGCTCATAACTATCAATCTGCCAAGAGGTTGGCCGATGGATATCGTGTCCCGGCTCCCGTCAAACGGCGAGATCGAGACCAATGAATATCCCCCATCAGCTTCCGGGATTATATTCATAAATTGCGGTTCGATAACGTCCTGCGGCAAGTCTCCGCTGACATTCCGCGCGCATCCGCAGACACTTGCGGCAAACGCGGTGGCCAAGAAAATATATTCGTAGAATCTCATATCATCGCAAATTTAATTGTTTTTTGCTATCTTCGAAGTCTGTTCGGTGGAAATCACTTGCTGATCTCAAGACAATGCCGGATTTTATGAATATGCCGACTTGGCTTTTCTGACAAGATGATCGTGAGGGCAGGAAATGAAATTTGAAAATTTGTAATATTATGGGAAAATATAACTTTGACGAGATGACGATAAGGCGCGGCACGAACTGCGTCAAATGGGATGCGGAGAGTCCGGTCGGGCCGATTTCGGAGGATGTGATTCCGCTTTGGGTGGCGGATATGGACTTCAAGGTGGCTCCGGAGATCGTGAACGTGCTGAAAGATCGTGTGGATCAAGAGATTTTCGGCTACACCCACGTGCCGGATTCCTACTACGAGGCTGCCGTCAACTGGTGGGAGCGCCGCAGAGGGTGGCACACGGAGAAGGATTGGTACCTCTACATTGCAGGGGTGGTTCCGGCGATGTCTGTGGTTGTCAAGGCTTTGACGCAGTACGAGATCGTGGACGGCGAGGTGGTCGAGAAGCCGAACCGTGGACGTGGCCCTCACGGTGAACTGCCGAAGATGATCATCCAGAGTCCGGCGTACAACTGTTTCTTCTCCACCGCGAAGAACAATCTTTGTGAACTCTCAATCAACAAACTGATCTACGACACGGAAGGTGATCAGGCCACTTGGTACATTGATTTCGAGGATCTTGAGAGACGCGCCGCCGACCCGATGGCCAAGGTGCTGCTCTTCTGCAACCCTCACAACCCTTGCGGACGTGTCTGGCCTCGTGAGGACCTTGAAAGGGTCGACGACATCTGCCGCAGAAACGGTGTGATCGTCATAAGCGACGAGATCCATTGCGAACTGGAAATGCCTGGCTATCACTTCACTCCGATGGCTTCTATCTCACAGGTAGCCCAGGACAATACCGTCACGATGAACTCTCCAAGCAAGTCGTTCAACATCGCCGGTTTGGGAATATCCAACATCATCACCAACAATCCTGACTGGAAGAAAATCATCGACAGAGTAATCAATATCAACGAGTTGTGTGAGGTGAATCCTTTCGGTGTGCTTGCGCTTCAGGCCGCCTACAACGAGGGTGAGCCGTGGCTCAAGGAGCTTAATGAATATCTTTACGGGAATTACCGCGCGTTGCTGTCGTTCTTCGAGGAGAACCTTCCGGAGTTCCCTGTCAGCAAACTGGAAGGAACCTACCTTGTGTGGGTGGATGTCAGCGCTTTGAATATGTCCGCTAACGATATAGAGAACAGCCTTTTGCTCAATGAGAAGGTCTGGATCAACTCCGGTGTGATGTACGGCCTTGATGGCTTTATGCGCATCAACATCGCCTGCCCTCGCGTCCGTCTCCAGCAAGGCCTTGACCGCATCGCGAAAGGCTTCCGCCGCTTGATGGCATAGTAGGCCCTTGATCTTCCTGATAAAATAACTGGTCGCCGATTTCCCTGAAAGAGTGACTGCACGCTGGACTTCCAGAAGGAAAAACTGGTCGCTGGGCTTGTCGAAGCGATAAAGTATTAATCAGCCACCGAAAAAAGGCAAAAGTCAAATTTTGCACGTTACCAAAATTTGACTTTTGATTTTTCGGTGGCTATTGAGATTATGTACTTGGCATCTCCTGGCCATCACGACCAGCCCTATATTATTATTGGTTGCCATTGTTCATTGAGGTGTCGCTACTAAACTTTGCTACTGTGGTTCAGTGAAGTGTCACCACAAACCTTAGCCACCCGCGGCTATAAGCGGGTGGGGCCCAAGCGCAGCTTGGGAGGGACGGAGCGCGAAGCGCGGAGGGTTTGTGGTGACACTTCACTGAACCCTGGCCATCACGAAACATCGTTTAGAATATTATCTGAAAATCAAGGACTTTGTCTTGACCGAAAGTACCGGTGATGTTGGTGATGGCATTGTTGCGGGTCGTGAGCGGGGTCCGGGCGGACAACTCTATGGCGATGAGGTCGCCGGTGCGGATGTAGAGCAGCTTTGTGGCTTCCACGAGAGTGTCTTCAATCATATCCAAAGAAGGATGGTCGAAAGTGAAAAGCTCAACTTCATTTCTGAAGAGGCTGAATCGGCCATCTTCTTCCAGCCTTTGCGGCGAAAACATCGGCGTGGGCAGAAAGGATGTATGATCCAGGCAGATGGCCTGGGCGTAGCCTTCCGGGGTGCCGTCAAGCATATTCTCCGGGTAGAGGAGGACTCCGAAACCGATTGAGTCGTAGTACCTTGACGCGAATTTCCTCCCGACGCTGCGGCCTGGCTTCAGGATGCGGGCGAAAAGGACGGGGGAATATGTCAACTCGTCCACGAACTCTGGAGGGTAAAAGTCCTCGTTGTCTTTCTCCCACGTTGTGTCCGGGCGAACAGTGATGTGGCCGGATGATGTCTTTACTATTATATTCATAAATCAATTTCCCGCAGGAAATGCCGCATTCCGCCGACAGTTAAAAGAGTTTGCCAGAGAATTTGTCCTTCAGACCGGCTACTGCACTGTCAAACGCTTCACCCTCAAGTGGCTTGCTCATTTCGGCCTCTCTGGCTTTGGCGGCTTCCTTTTTCTCCTTGTCGAACTGCTCCTTCAGGCGTGCGAACTGTCGCTTGGTGTCCATCGTGAACTCACCGTTCTCGATCCAGGCGAAGTAGGCCGGCTCGGTCTCATATACCTCCCTGGCCGTGTGGCCCTTGTGCTTTCCGAAACTTATGGTCGGCTCGTCGTTCTTGCCGAGAATCAGTCTGCCGGCATAGTCAACGGTGCGTGGACGGCCGGCGACTCCGGACAGGAACTCGACATCGTTCTTGAGAACCTGCTCGTGGTACTTTGTCGGAGTCTGGTACATATCCAGTTGGCCCTTAAGCACTTCATATGTAGCCATAGTGTCAGCCTCGGCTGAATGGGCGTTCTCGAAATCCTCTCCGCCGCAATAGAAACGGTATGCGGCCTTGAGGTTGCGTGGCTCCATATAATGGTAGATCGTCTGCACGTCGATCATCTGCTTGGAGTGCAGGTCGATGTCCGTGGCCTCAAGGGTTGCCTTGGCCTTGGCCTTGTTCTCAGGAGTGTTCCTTGGATCCGCAAGCCTGCGCATACAATAGGCACGTACCCTCTCAAGTTCCTCGGACAGCATCGGCAGGTCGAACTTTGTGGAATTATACCCTGCCAGATCACTGTCTCTCAGCCAATCCACGACTTCGGCCGCAATCTCGATGAATTTCTTCTCCTTTGCGACATCCTCATCCTTGATCCCGTTCACCTGACTGGCTTCGGGATTGATCGGATGCTGTTTGCGGAGAGTGTAGTCCCAAGGACAGACCCTCCAGGTCTTCACCTCGTGGTGGCCGTCGGGAAACACCTTGACAAAACTCAGTTCGACAATGCAGTCATTGACAATATTAAGCCCCGTGCTCTCAATGTCAAAGAAAAGCAGAGGCCTTTCAAGAGAAAGTTCCATAGCTTTGATTCTCCGAAGGTTAAACCATGATAGGCATCAGGATTCCGCAGATCTTTCCGCTCTCATCATCCTCTTCTGAAGGAATGATGAGGGCAGCCCTGCGCGCGTCGGCGAACTTCATCACGACTGTCTCGCAGCTCATGTTGGCGAGGATCTCCGTGAGGAATGTTGACTTGAATCCGATGGTCAGCTCGTCACCGCTGTAGTCGCAGTTGATCTTCTCGTAGGCTGCGATGGCGAAACCGAGATCCTGTGCGGTGATCTCCATCTGGCCTGGCTTGAGATCCAGCTTGATGTGGTTGGAAGCCTTGTTGGCGCAGACGGCCACACGCCTTACCGTGTTCAAGAACATCGCCCTGTCGATCTTCAGCACGCTGGAGTTGTTCTGAGGGATCACATCGCGGTACTTAGGGTACTTGCCGACAATCAGCCTGCACACCATGGTAGTCTTCCCGAAGGTGAAGAGGACGGTGCTGGAATCGAACGCGATCTCAACAGTTCCGTCGTCTTTCCCGAGGATGGACTTCAGGACGGCGGCCGGCTTCTTGTGGAGGATGAACGAGCATTTCTCCGGGGTCTTCACTTCCTTGGCCGTGTAGCAGATGAGCTTGTGCGAGTCTGAGGCCACGAGAGTGGTGGATTCCGGTCCGAAATCAAAGAATATTCCGTTCATCGCGGGTCTGATCTCATCGTCGGCGGTCGCATAGATCGTGCTGTTGATGCCTTCGATCAGGCTCTCGGCCGGGAATTCAAGTTTCTCCGCGTCGTCGCTCGTCCCCTTGATCTCAGGATAGTCCTCGGCAGGGAAGAAAGGCAGCACGGAGTTACCGCTTGTCCACTTGCACTCGATCGAGCTGTCGCTGGCGGTGCAGATCGATACAGGCTGGTCAGGAAGTTCCTTGAGAAGGTCGATGATGTGCCTTGCGGGAACGGCGATCCTGCCTTCCTCTTCGGTGGTGTCCACTTCGATTTCAGTCCTGAGGGTGAGCTCCGAATCCGATGCGGTGACCTCAAGGATGTTGCCTTTGAGGTCAAACAGGAAGTTTTCCAGAATCGGAAGGGCGGACTTGGCCGGGATGGCCTTGGAGATGTCCATCAGTCCTTTCAGAAGCTCGGAGCTTGATACGTTGAGTTTCATATTCGTGTGTTTTTTAATTCATTGTTTTCCGGCCGCCGGAGGGTGGCCTCTGTAAAAGGCAAATATACGAATATTCCCTTAATATTATGGCATCATATTTGATTTTTTGCCTAAGGCTTCGGAAACACCATCCGGATGCTTGTGATTGAATATTGATAAATTTAATTAATATGTCAGAAATGAAAAAAGGTTTGTTAACAGTGGTGCTGTCAGTATTGTTCAGCGTGCTGGCGGCATACGGTGTCGTCAAGGCGGCCACCGTGAATGATGGAGACAATGTGACAAGTACAGAGAACGGAACGGTCACAAAGACTGTCAATCTGGCACAGTCGGACTATCCGGATCTGACTTACGCCGCGGAGGCTGCGGTTGATGCTGTTGTTTATGTGGAGGTGACGGTGACTCAGCAATATCAGATGACGGATCCGTTCTTCCGTTTCTTCTTCGGGGATGAAGGCCCTCAGACAAGAGAGCAGCAGGGTAGCGGCTCTGGAGTGATCATCCGTCCTGACGGCTACATCGTGACCAACAACCACGTGGTCGCCAACGCGACGAAGGTACAGGTCACCCTGAATAACAACAAGGTATATGACGCCAAGGTCATCGGCACTGACCCGGCTACGGATGTCGCTTTGATAAAGATTGACGCTCAGGGACTTCCGACGCTTCCGTTCGGGGATTCCGACCAGTTGAGGCTCGGTGAGTGGGTTCTGGCCGTGGGCAGTCCTCTTGGCTATCAGCTCAGGTCCACCATCACAGCCGGCATCGTCAGCGCCAAGGGACGTTCGATGGCGCACGATCCTCGTGAGAGAAACAATGGCGGAATCCAGATCGAGTCCTTCATCCAGACCGACGCGGCTGTCAACCCTGGCAACTCCGGTGGCGCCCTTGTCAACAAGACCGGTGAGCTTGTCGGCATCAACACCGCTATTGTTTCACAGACGGGAGCATATTCAGGATATTCCTTCGCAGTGCCGGTGAATATTGTGAAGAAGGTTGTAGAAGACTTGATTGACTTTGGGTCAGTGAAGAGAGCCGTTCTTGGAATCGCTATGTCTGATCTCAGCGAAGGTCTTGCCAAGAATCTGAAATATGATTCTGTCGATGATATGTTGAAAAAATTGAAACTTTCTTCTCCGGAAGGCGTATATATCAGAGAGGTTGCGAAAGGCAGCTCCGCTGACAAGGCCGGAATGAAGGAAGGTGATGTGATTGTGGCCATTGACGGAACCGATGTGAAGAGTGGCTCCGCAGTTCAGGTCAAGGTCAATACCTTCCATCCTGGTGACAAGGCTAAGGTCAAGATCATCCGTGACGGCAAGGAGAAGGAACTTGAGGTCACATTCCAGGGCAGCAGCACCGAGAACGGTACTGTGGTCGGTGACGGAGAGATCGCTTTCTTCGGCACGACTCTTAAGGAGGCTTCCAAGGAGACTCTTGCGAAGTTCGGTCTGAAGAAAGGTGTCGAGGTCACATCCGTCGGAAGCGGCAAGATGCTTGAGGCAGGCGCTTCGGAAGGAATGGTCATCACCTACGTCAACGATCAGCCGGCCGGCACACCTCAGGATGTTTTGAACATCGCCAAGTCCGCAAAGAGGGCGGTTTATATCGAAGGTGTCACAGCCAACGGTAGAAAAGCCTTCTTCGGATTCAGTAAAGAGTAGTTGATGAAGGTTATAGGATAGTGTTTCCCTGACGGAAACGGCTCCGCGCCTTCCGTCAGGGAAATTTGTGTATTACAAGATATGAGGCAATTAAAGATTACAAAGTCAATCACCAACCGCGAGAGCGCGTCCCTGGACAAGTACCTCCAGGAGATCGGCCGCGAGGAGTTGGTGTCTCCGGAAGAGGAGGTAGAGCTTTCCCAGAGAATCCGCAAGGGTGACCAGAAAGCTTTGGAGAAACTCACAAGGGCCAACCTTAGATTTGTGGTTTCTGTTGCGAAGCAGTATCAGAATCAAGGGCTTAGCCTTCCGGATTTGATTAATGAGGGTAACCTCGGCCTGATCAAGGCCGCCGAGAAATTCGACGAGACAAGAGGCTTCAAGTTCATTTCATACGCTGTGTGGTGGATCCGTCAGTCAATCCTTCAGGCTCTCGCCGAGCAGTCCAGGATCGTCAGGCTTCCGCTCAACCAGGTAGGATCCTTGAACAAGATCAACAAGGCCCTCTCACAGTTCGAGCAGAAGAACGAGAGAAGCCCTTCCAATGAGGAACTCTCCGAGATGATAGACATCCCGCAGGACAAGATCTCCGACACCCTCAGGGTGTCCGGAAGGCATGTGTCTGTGGATGCCCCGTTCGTAGAGGGCGAGGACAACAGCCTTCTGGATGTGATTCCTAACGACGACTCCCCGATGGCCGACAGAGGCCTTGTGAACGAGTCCCTCAGCACCGAGATCGAAAGGTCTCTCCAGATTCTGACGACCCGTGAGCGCGAGATCATCAAGTCGTTCTTCGGCATCGGCTGTCAGGAGATGACCCTTGAGGAGATCGGCGAGAGGCTTGACCTCACAAGAGAGAGAGTCCGCCAGATCAAGGAGAAGGCGATCCGCAAGCTAAAGAAACCATCCGCAAGCAAACTTCTTAAAACCTATCTCGGTTAATGACCCCGGAACTTTTTATCGCCTCTAAGGCTTCAGAAGCCATCAAGGCACTCTATAACGCCGACATCGAACCGTCGGCGCTTCAGGTCTCCGTCACAAGGAAGGAATTCACCGGAGACTTCACGCTCGTCGTCTTCCCGCTCCTGCGTCTGTCGCACTCCACTCCGGAGAACACGGGCAACGCCATCGGAGAATGGCTGAAGGCGAACGTACCGGAAATCTCTGAATATAACTGCGTCAAAGGTTTCCTTAACCTTCTGTTCTCCAATCTCTTCTGGAACGAACTTTTCGGAGAGATCGTTGCGGACAAGGACTTCGGTGACCTGCCGACGACCGGCAAGAACATCATGGTCGAGTTCTCGTCGCCGAACACCAACAAGCCTCTGCACCTCGGCCACATCAGGAACAACCTTCTGGGTGACTCGGTGTCAAGGCTTCTGAAGGCCAGCGGCAACAACGTGATCAAGACCACCCTTGTCAACGACAGGGGAGTCCACATCTGCAAGTCCATGCTTGCATGGCTGAAGGTCGGCAACGGCGCGACTCCGGAGTCCACGGGGATCAAGGGCGACCATCTTGTCGGGGACATGTATGTGGCTTTCAACAACATCTACAAGAAAGAGGTGGATGATCTGGTGGCCGGGGGAATGGACGAGGAAACCGCCAAGAAGGAGGCCCCTTGCCTCAAGGAAGCCCACGAGATGCTCCAAAAATGGGAGGCCGGCGACAAGGAGGTCCGCGACCTTTGGGCCAGGATGAACGGCTGGGTGCTCAAGGGCTTCGACGAGTCCTACAAGGCTCTCGGAATCACTTTCGACAAGGTTTACTACGAGTCCCAGACCTATCTTCTTGGTAAGGAGTTGGTTCAGAAGGGACTGGATATGGGCGTGTTCGTGAAGGATCCGGACGGCTCCGTCTGGTGCGACCTCACGGCCGACGGACTTGACAGGAAACTGCTCATCCGTTCCGACGGAACGTCGGTTTACATCACCCAGGATCTGGGAACGGCCGAAAGGCGTTTCGCTGAATATCACCTTGACTCGCACGTCTATGTGGTCGGCAACGAGCAGAACTACCACTTCCAGGTGTTGAAACTGATCCTCAAGAAGTTGGGATTCGAATGGTCTGACAACATATTCCATCTTTCCTATGGCATGGTCGAGCTGCCGGAGGGCAAGATGAAATCCCGTGAGGGAACTGTTGTGGATGCCGATGACCTCATCCAGAAGATGTACGAGGAGGCGAGAGCCACTTCCGACGAGTCCGGAAAGCTGGCCGACATGGGTGAGGAGGACAAGGCGAAACTCTATCACATGATAGGTCTCGGCGCCCTTAAGTACTTCATCATCAAGGTGGATCCGAAGAAGACGATGCTCTTCAACCCGAAAGAGTCCATCGACTTCAACGGCAACACCGGCCCGTTCATCCAGTACACCCACGCCCGCATCCGCTCCATCCTGCGCAAGGCCGCGGAGAAGGGCATTGAATATGCCGCCTCTCCTCTGCCGAAGGTTGAGCTCAGCGCCAAGGAGATCCGTTTGATAAAGCTGCTGAACACATTCCCGGCTAAGATCGCCGAAGGCGCGCAGGCATATTCACCGGCCGTCATCGCCAACTATGCCTACGACATCGCCAAGGAGTTCAACCAGTACTATCACGACACTCCGATCCTGAAGGAGGAGAACGAGGATGTGCTCAAGATGCGTCTGGTGCTGATCGACACGCTTTCCGCTGTCCTTCGCAAGGCGATGGGCATCCTCGGAATCGAACTGCCTGAAAGAATGTAGGAATATTTCCGATGTCCGAAACGGATTATATGTTCCCGACCTCCAAAAAGGAGGTTGAAGCCTTAGGGTGGGACTACATCGACATCATCCTTTTCACGGGTGACGCCTTTGTGGACCACCCTTCTTTCGGCACGGCCTGCATAGCCCGCTGGCTTCAGCATTTCGGCTACCGGGTCGCTGTCGTTCCGCAGCCTAACTGGAGGGATGACCTCAGGGATTTTAAGAAGTTAGGCGCTCCGAGGCTCTATTTCGGAGTTAACGCCGGTGCTATGGATTCGATGGTGAACCATTACACTGCCGGCAAGCGTCTCCGTCACGATGACGCCTACACGCCGGAAGGCAAGGCCGGACAGAGGCCGGATTATGCGGTCAGTGTCTATACAAACATATTAAAAAAACTCTATCCCGATGTGCCGGTCGTCATCGGCGGTGTCGAGGCTTCGCTCCGTCGGCTTACCCATTATGACTATTGGAAAGATGAACTTGTTCCGTCCATATTGCAGTGGTGCAAGGCTGACTACCTTTGCTACGGGATGGGGGAGAAGCCGATGTTGGAACTGACGAGAGCCATTGAGGCGCAGAGGAATATTCACGAAATCCATAGGATCCCGCAGATCGCTTTCCTTATGAGCGGAAAGTGGAAGGTCAAGGAGCCGTTGGTGCTTCATTCGTTCGAGGAGTGCAAGAAGGATAAGAAGGCGTTCGCCGAGAACTTTCATCTGATTGAGACTCACGCCAATATGATGCATCCGGCGACGATCGTCGAGCCTGTCGGGAATGGTTATGTGCAGATCAATCCGCCATATTCACCGTCCACGACCGAGGAGATGGACTCGTTCTGGGACCTGCCTTTCACCAAGTTGCCGCATCCGCGCTACAAGGGGAAGAGGATCCCGGCCTATGACATGATCAAGGATTCCATCATCACTCACCGAGGGTGCTTCGGAGGATGTAATTTCTGCACCATCGCCGCGCATCAGGGTAAGTTCATCCAGTCCCGTTCGCAGGAATCCATAGTCGCTGAGGTTAAGAAATTGGCCAAGATGCCAGGCTTTGCGGGGAATATCTCCGATCTCGGGGCCCCTACGGCCAATATGTATATGATGCGTGGCAAGAACCCGGACCTTTGCGACAAATGCCGCAGGAAATCCTGTCTGTTTCCGGCTCCGTGTCCGAATATGAACCGCTCTCACAAACAGGTGCTTGAGTTGTACCGGAAGGTCGATGCCGTGCCGGGAATACGCCATTCCTACATCGGCAGCGGAATCCGTTATGATCTCTTTCTTGATGAGAAGGGCTTTGTTGACGAGACATCCAAGCCTTACCTCAAGACTTTGATTCTTGACCACACTTCAGGCCGAATGAAAGTGGCTCCTGAGCACACTGAAGACAAGGTGCTACAGTACATCGCCAAGCCGTCTTTCAAGCTCTTTGAGAGATTGCGCTATGAGTTCGACAAGATCTGCGCCCAGAACGGACGGCGCACCGGAATCGTTCCATATTTCATCTCCTCGCACCCAGGCTGCACGATGAAGGATATGGAGAACCTGTCCAAAAATCCTGCTTTGAAAGGAATATATATGGATCAGGTGCAGGATTTCACACCGACTCCGATGACCACCTCATCCGTGATGTACTACACCGGAATCGATCCTCGAACGATGAAACCGGTCTTTGTGGAGCGTGATCCGGAGAAGAAGAAGAGGCAGAAATCATTTTTTTTCAGAAAATAGTTCGCGGATTGCTTCTCAATTCGGAAAAATGTCTTAATATTGCACCCGAAAACGATAAACAATCTTTATTTGGTTTATATGAGTATGGCACCAGATCAGAAGAAAAGACACGTGGTAAGCTACGAGAATATGTCCGAAGCGCTTGCCGCAGCGTTCAATGAGAAATATCCAAGAGGTTTCAGCGACTATCTCCCTGACCTTGTCAAGTATCCAAAACCTGACGGCACCAGTTTCTATGCTGTTACCGTCGAGACGGATGATTCCATCAACCTTGTGAAGATCAAGGTGAAAACCGATGATGCCGAGGCTCTTGAGAGATGGCTTGAGGGAGAGGAGGACGCCGAGAACGAGGATGTTGCAGGATCTTCAGCTGACGCTCCGGCCGACACCACCCTTCCGGATGACAACATCTCTCAATACGGCGGAGATGACGATTCCGCTGAATAGTCAGGAATATAGTTTATAACAATTCAAGGCCTGGATTCCAGTAGGATTTCAGGCCATTTCTGTATCCTTTCCCTTATCATCTCTTCCCATTCTCGCCAAGCGTGTTTCCCCATTAAAACCGCCCGTGGAGGATTTACACGTCTGCCACAAGCGTTTTTCACTATTAATCACGCTCGTAGCGTGCAAATCATTCTTCCACAGGCGCCCTTCGCCGTTAATCTTGCTTCTGGAGAACCGCTTTAGCGATACGTTTAATCATCCAAAGAGCTTTTTCAATATGTCGTACTCAATTGAATTTATCTGATTATGATTTATGTGTGGGGTGTTTTCGTTATTTTTGTGTCCGGAAAAATGTAATGATGTTGAATTATCTTCATAAGATATTGGAAAAAGCACTTCTTTTGGTGCTTGCCTTTGGCGTTGTCGCATGCTCAGAAGGCATTACAATCACTGATTTGAGGAATGGGGACCTGTTGTTCGTGGTCAATGGCCAAGGGAACAACATCACGGATGTGACGGACGGGGTGGATGGACTTGGAATCGATCATATTGCGGTTTTCTCAGACGGGAACGTCGTTGAGGCTATTCCGGAATATGGAGTTGTGGAAAACCCGTTGGACAGTTTTCTGGTCCGATTGAGTGATAGGGAGTCTGTGCTTGTGGGGAGGATTGAAGGGGTGGACGTTGAAGAGAGTGTGGCGAATGCGAGAAAGTTCCTCGGAAGGCCCTACGATGACATATTTATGCCGAGTGACAGCGCGATCTATTGTTCGGAACTCGTGCAGAAGTCGTTTGTTTTCAAAGACAGGTTAAAAGAACGTGACCATAATGTGAAAGGAATGGCGGTGGTGCGTGATGATGTGAAAGATATGAATCCGAAAGTAACAGGGAGCGGGGATAAGCATTTTGTTTTCGGCACGATTCCGATGTCCTTTCACGACAGCGCCGGAAGGGTGACTGAATTCTGGACAAAATTCTATGAGATGCGTGGGTTGACGGTTCCTGAGGGAGAGCCCGGGACGAACCCCGGCCAGCTTTCCCGTGACCCTAATGTCAGGATTCTTGGTTATTTACAGTAATTTGGCTAGATTGTCGTAATACTGCTTGCTGACGGGAATATGCCCGACTCCGTCGCGGATGAACTCCGTGTAGATGACACCGTCCTTGTCTCTGCTCAGTACCTTGATGTGGCGAGGATTGACGTAATATGACCTGTGGCAGCGCACGAATCCGTGCTTGAGGGCGTCAGTCTCAAGGCTTTTCATCGAGTTCCTCAGCTGGTATGTCTTGACACGGTCGTTCTCCAGATAGTGGATGTTGATATAATTGGCTTCCGCGCTGACATAAAGCACGGCCGAAGGGTCTATCGTCAGTTTCAGCCTTTTGTGCTCATCGTAGAACTTTACCAGAGACTCCTCCGGAGCCTGCCCGGCGTTGGCCAGATCGTAGTTCTTGTTGGATATGATCCTCAGCAGAATGCAGAGCAGGTATGGATAGACCAGCGTCAGGCACACGACTTCAAAACAGTAGGAAAGTGCCGTGAAATATGGCATACCTCCGGCTTTCTTGTAGAACAGCGAGGTGTAGAGCGCGAAGAAGAACGACGTTACCAGCACTTCTCCGAAGCACCAGACCGCATAATGCCACCATCTGAAAGGAATATACTTGTAGAGGAACGAGAAAACAAGCCGTGTCAGGGCCAGTACACCGATCATAATGCAGGACAGCATCAGCAGATGGAATGTCCACGATTTTCCTCCGATGTCGTAAAAATCCGACAAAGAGAACGGATTATAGACAAAGCAAAACACGAAGAAGAACAGCGGCATCAGCACCGCGTATTTTACTTGGCTGGCGTAGCCTTTCGAGACCCTCAATGGTGTGTTCATAGCCTTAAAACTTGTCCCAATCCCGTCAAAACCGTCCCGTGATATGCCGGGACGAAATTCCCGAGTCTGGATTTTCGTCCCTAAAATACTGCAATTTTTCCGCCAAACAAGGGTTTTGTGACATTTTTCATACCTCTGAAAACACTTTCTTCGTCACAAGGAGCAAATACGGTACTTTTGCAGACGAGAAATCAAACACAATGATTATGGAACAGATCATAAACACTTTTGAATATTCCGTGGCTCCGGAGAACATAGACTATCAGGGTCAAGCCACCGTGCCTTCCATCTGTGGCAGCATCATCAACGCGATCGGACAGAACATCCGCAAGGAAGGCTGCGGAATCGATGTGATGAGAAAAGCGGGGCGTTCGTGGGTCCTGCTCCGCTCGGCTTTCGAGATAGATGACCGACCAAACCTTTACGACAACTATAACGTCAAGGTTTGGCCGGTGAAAGGCAAAGGTCTTACATATAACAGATGCGTCAAGTTGACGGACGCGGAAGGAGATGAGATCGGCCGAGGGACAACTGAGTGGTGCGTGATCGACATACACACCAGAAAGCCGATTTTCCCTGAGCTCGGGCTTACGGACGTGGATATTCCTATTCCTTGCAAAAGTCCAAGGCGTATAATCGATTTCCTGCCGGATTTCATCAAGCACAAGGAGGTCGGTTACAGTGAGTGTGACTTCAACGGGCATCTGAACAACACCCATTACATAGAGATGTTCTATAACCTCCTGCCGGAGAGCGTGTTGTCAAGCGGGCTGTTCACCAGGATAGACATCAATTTCCGGCGTGAGGTTCATCGCGGCGATGATGTGTCGTTCGGAATCCGCAAGGCCAGTGACGAGGAGTACCTCTTTATGGCAAAAACGGGAGACGCGACACTTTGCCACGCCTCCCTGCAAGCCCTTTAGCGGTCACTTCGACAGGCTGAAATTAATTGACCCTCTGAACCGAAGCGGATCTTCCGATCGATTTAATCATCACACCAAGATCCTTAGGAGCCTTGTAGTTGATGCTGGACACACCGGTCGCGTCCTCGATCATTATGGAACGGGTTACGTTCACACTGCAATTCGCCGTTCCGGATGTCTCAAGGATAGCGTTCTCGGTCTCGGCGTCCATAGCTTTTACCTTAGATACTCCGGACGCGTCAACCTCCAGTGTGCCGACTTTCCCGTTCAGGTTGACCTCGCTTGTCCCGGATGCGTCAAGTTCGACTTTACCGAACTTCCCGTCAATGTTGGTCTTGGTGGCTCCACTGATGTCAACCTCAAGTTTGTCGGCGTTGATCTGGAAACTGGTTTTGGACGTTCCGGATAGATCGAGTTCAGCCTTTTCGGAAAAGTTTCCGGACAACTTGCAGGTGCACACTCCACTGATCTCAGCGTCCAACTTCTTTGCATTGACACTCAGTGATTTGATCTTGCTTGCCCCGCTGATGTCCAACGAAAGCTCCTTGTCCCCAAGATCAAAAGTGTCATCGCATTTCAAGCTTGTGATTCCTGACATATCCAACTTTCTCAGTTCCGGCATCGCGATCTCTGCCTTGCACGTCCAGTTTCCCAACTCTTTCTGAAGCTTTGCCGGAATATTCTTGTTCCACCCGATCTTCAGAACGCCATTATTGACATACACTTGAAGATATTCCTGAAGCACGTTCGGCAGAGTGATCTCAACTTTGTACGAGTCTGATTTGACAAGGTTGACTTCGACTATCCCGCTTAATTCCAATCCGCTGAAATCCTTGCAGTTGAACTTGCAAGTGGTGTATTCCGCATCAACCTTTGAGGTTGTTGTCAGATACATTGATTCGGCCGGATACCCCACAGGGGCGGTAAAGCCGGTCGCGGTGAACATTGCGAGCGCGGCGGCTCCGATAAACATAAATTTTTTCATAACTCTTTTATTTTGTTGATTTTATCTAATCCATTAAGTAGCTCTCCATAGTATTCCTTCAGAATATGCGCCTTGGTCTTGTCGTCAAGCTCATCCGGCAGCTGGTCAATCATCGCCACATTCTCATTGGTGATGCTTCCCACCGTCGTCTCCCACCTCTCATCCAGATCCTTTGTGAATATCTCTTCGTACATCACCGCGATTTTCTCTGAATATGCCATATACACCGCGACAGGGTCATCAGCCACTCCGGCGAACCAATCAACCTCACCTTCTGCCGGGCGGTCTATGAATATCACAGCGGCCACAACGGCTGCCGCCACGGCTGTAACCGCACTGAATATGCCCGTGTACAGCCTCTTCCGATGGCAGGTCTTGCGTCTGGAGTCCAGCATCGTGTCCAGTCTTGCCTCGAACCGGGCCTCGTGTCCGGCCGGCAGTTCCTGATCATTCAGGATCTCCGGATTATTGTCGATATATTCTTTAAAGTCTGTCATATTCATATTTCTTTAATTTTTCGGCCAGTTTCACCCTGCCTCTTGAGTACTGCGTCCTGATAGTGCCTTCCCGTTCTCCTGTCAGATTGGCGATCTCCTCGTAGTCAAGGCCTTCCAGAAGCACAAGATTCAAAACCAGCCTGTAGTTGTCCGGCAATTCCTCTATGGCCTTGCGTACTTGGGCGACGGCGGCCATAGTCCCGGGAAGCTCGAACGGAGTGTCGCTGTCATATTCAGAAGCGTCGGCGGCATATTCATCAAGGAAGAGCCTCTCGCGCTTTTTCCGTCTGACTGCGTCGATGGATTTCCTGATGCAGGTGCGGCTGAGCCACATCGCCACTTGCGCCTGATCTTTGGGAGCGATGTCGGATGAGATGAACTTGAGGATGGTGTCCTGCATAATCTCCTCGGCCTCGCCGCTGTCGCGGACTATTCGCAGGCTGGTGTTGTATAGCCTCCGGGCGTGCTCCTTGTAGAATGTTATGGACTCTTCTCTTGTCATCGTTTCTTTTTCGTTTCACAATATAAACGAATATTTCCGTTGATTGTTACAGAAAATTTCAAAAAAAAGCCCGGAGTCTCCCGACCGCGGGCCTTTTTCATTTCATTTGGCTTAAAAGATTCTTGTTTTGTGACGATAATCACTATCCGACCGCAAAGTTACCGCCAGACGCCTTCTCTCACAATACCAACATGTAGGTAAACTGTCTTGTCCCTATCGTGAATCGTAGGTACCGGACTTGGAAGTCAATATTATTTTGTAAATTTGTTGTTTTGAAAACATAAGCAAGTATGAACTTCAGCGGAATAATCGTCGGTGCGGCGACCTTTCTTATAATAGGGATATGTCATCCTATTGTCATCAAAATGGAATATCATTGGGGCAAGGGCAGCTGGTGGATCCTGCTCGTGGCAGGACTGGCCTTTTCCGTCGCTTCGATATTCGTGAATCATGAAGTCGCGTCCACAGTTCTTGGCGCCGCCGCCTTTTCCTGCTTCTGGGGCATCCTGGAGGTTTTCGAGCAGGAAAAACGCGTGTTGAAGGGGTGGTTCCCTGAGAATCCGGCCCGCCATGATTACTATGAGAGGATCCGCAAGTCAGGTCACTGAGCCTGTCGAAGTGACAGATCAATCCAACAAGTAAAAACAGATTTAAGAATATTATGAATTTCAAACCATTGCCATTACTGGCGATTGCCGCTCTCCTGTCTGGAGTGACAGAAGCGTCGGCTCAGAAGAAAGAGATGGACCACGGTGTCTATGATTCGTGGCAGAGCGTTTCGGACATCCAGAAAAGTGATGACGGCAACGTTCTGGTCTGGTGCGTCAACCCTCAGGAAGGGGACGGAACCCTTTATGTCAGGAATATGACCCCGGGGCGGAAAGGCAAGCCGGAATGCCGTGAGATCAGCATACCTCGTGGATCGCAGCCGTCCCTTGACCCTAAGGGCAAGTGGCTTTACCTCCGCGTCAAGCCTCAGTTCGCCAAGACACGTCAGGAAAAGATCGACAAGAAGAAGGCCGAGGATATGACGAAGGACACACTCGCCGCCGTTGATCTCACGACTATGACCGTCAAGAAATACGGCCGTGTGGATTCCTACACTACAGGCGCCCTGGCCAAGCCTTACGTTGCCTATAAGTCCACCTGGAAGCACTACAAGGACACTTCGGACAAGAAGGGCACAGACAAGTCCGGGCTCATCATCCTTAACCCGGCCACAGACAGGAAGGACACTCTCAAGTACATCGATGCCTATTCGTTCAACCAGGACGGCACCGTGCTTCTGATGACCTCGAAGAAGGACAAGAAAGATTCGCTTTCCGTCACGGCTGTGATGATCGCGCACGCTCCCGCTTGTCTTGACACTTTGGCCAAAGGGGCTGAGTCCTACAGCCGCCTGACTCTGAACGACGCTGAGGATCAGTTGCTGTTCCTTGGTTCCAAGGACAAGAGCAAGAACCGCAACAAGTGCCAGGCCCTCTACCTGACAAGCATTAAAGCGATCAAGACAGGAAAGAAGGCCGCTCCTTTGGCCGCCGACAGTACTACCGTCATCAGCAAGGACGGCAGATGGGCATATTCAACAAAAGAGATCATCGCCGAGGGAACGAAGGTTGACGGCACTCCGGGCTGGACTCTCAACGAGAACACCGAGCTTTACTTCACCCCTGACGGGAAACGTCTATTCCTTGGAATCGGTGCCATCCGTCCTCCGAAGGACACCACGATCGTGGACTTCGAGACCGCCCAGCTGGACATCTGGAACTGGGACGCGGTCTATACTCCTCCGCAGCAGAGGCTGAATGTCAACAAGAAGCTGAAGAAGACATATTCAGCGACAATTGATCTCGCCAATCCAGGGAAGATCGTTCCGCTGGCGACATCGTATTTCGCGAGCGTCCGCCTGATGAACGGAGGCCTCTCGGAGTGGGTGCTGTCGGCTGACAATTCCAAATATGCCCGTACCGCCGTATGGGACTACAACAATCGCTACGACTTCACCCTCGTTAATGTCAAGGATGGCTCAAGAAAGGTTGTGACTGAGGGACTTAACGTGGGAAGATTCGATATGTCCCCGAGCGGTAAGTACCTCGTCTGGTTCGACAATGATGAGATGAACTGGTTCACCTACAACACCCAGACCGGCGAGAAGGTCAACCTTACCGCGCAGACCGGCGTTCCTTTCTACGACGAGGAAGACGACCATCCGACCGCCGCTCCGGCTCACGAGTTTTCCCCGAAATGGTTTAAGGACGAGAGTGCCGTTCTGATCATTGACCGCTATGACGTCTGGAAGTTCGCTCCGGACGGTTCGTCAGCTGTCAACCTTACCGGGGAAGTTGGCCGTCGAACCCACAACCGCTTCAAGATCGTGGATCCTAAGCCTGACACCAGGAAGCCTAACGAGCGCCGCTGCGGACTCGCCAAACCGCTTGACCCTAAACAGACCGTCTATCTCAGCGTGTTCAACGAGGAAAGCCAGGAGAACGGGTTCGGAAGGGTCAACCTCGCCAAGCCGGCCAAAACCCTTGAATATTTCACAGACACGGTCACTTTCAGGTCCATAGCCGGAACCAAGGACTCTGACAGGCTTTTCTTCCAGAAAGGCAATTTCCGCGACTGCTATGACCTTTATTATACTGACGATTTATTTACAAGCTCGACGAAAGTTTCCGCCATCAACCCTCAGATGGAGGATTACCGCTGGGGGCGCGCCGAACTCTTCCGTTGGAACGCCTACGACGGAACTCCTTTGAAAGGTCTCGTCTTCATCCCGGACGGCGTGAAGGAAGGCGAGAAGCTTCCGGTGATGATCTATTTCTACGAGAAGAACGCCAACAATCTCTACTCGTTCTGGACACCGGCGCCTTCCCGCTCGATCGTGAATATTCCTTTCTACACCTCAAGAGGCTACATAGTCTTCGTTCCGGACATAGTATATAAGGTAGGACACCCTGGCGAGAGCGCCTACAACTGCATCTGCGCCGGAGCCGAAGCCCTTTGCGAGAAATATTCCATCGCCGACAAGAGCAGGATGGCGATCCAGGGCCAGAGCTGGGGCGGCTACCAGACAGCCTGGCTCATAACACGTACGAATATGTTCGCGGCGGCAGGTTCCGGAGCACCGGTCGGGAATATGACATCGGCCTACGGTGGCATCCGTTGGGGCTCGGGCATCACCCGCGCCGGACAGTATGAGCATGGCCAGAGCCGTATCGGAAAGAACATGTGGGAGCCGGGGGCGCTTGACCTTTACATCGAGAACTCTCCGGTGTTCCATGTTGACAAGGTGCAGACACCGGTGCTCATCATGCACAACGACGCCGACGGAGCCGTTCCGTGGTATCAGGGCATCGAGTTCTTCTCGGATCTCCGCAGGCTCGACAAGCCGGCATGGCTGCTCCAGTACAACAAGGAAGCCCATAACCTTGTCGAGAGACGCAACTGCAAGGACTTGTCCATCAGGCTTCAGCAGTTCTTCGACTACTACCTGAAGGGAGCTCCGATGCCGGCGTGGATGAAGACTGGTGTCCCTTACGAGGACAAAGCTGAATATTCCGGCTTCGAGAACGCTGAGTAATATGACAAAACTTGCGATATTCGACCTTGACGGCACGCTTCTCAACACCGTCGAGGATCTTGGTGACGCCACCAATTACGCGCTGCGGATGTTGGGTTTCCCGACGCACCCGATAAACGCCTATTACCAGATGGTCGGCCGTGGAATCTACAACCTCTTCCGCGCTGCGATGCCTTCTGAATATGCCAACGAGGACAATGTCCAGAAGATGGCCTCATATTTCATCCCGTACTACGATGAGCATAAGTGCGACTATACCCGCCCCTACGATGGCATTCCTGAGATGCTGAGGAATATAACAGGAAGGGGAGTGCGCCTCGCTGTCGCCTCCAACAAGTACCAGGACGGAGCCGAGAAACTTGTCCACCACTTCTTTGGCGACTATGAGTTCGTAAAGATTCTCGGCCAGCGTGAGGGTCAGCCGATCAAGCCTGATCCAGCCATTGTTGACCAGATTCTCGCCGAAGTACCGTACATTTCAAAAGCAGAAACGGTCTATGTCGGAGATTCCAATGTTGACATGCAGACTGGAGCCAACGCCAAAGTCCGTACGATTGGTGTCTCATGGGGATTCCGTGGTCGGGAAGAACTTGCTGCTTACCATCCGTCAGCCATTATCGACACTCCGGAAGACCTCTCAAAAACCATTACTTCCTAATGAATTTGGTTCATTTTGGTCCATTTGAGGATGTGTTGATGACCCTTATCAGTGACGAATAATATAGTCCTTTTAAAACCGTTTTGCTAACTGTTTGAATATTAATGCGTTTCCGTATGGGGGGGGGTAGTTCTTTGAGCCAAAAGCCCTAAAACCATGCGGAAATTAGTTGTTCGACTTATTGTTTTAGAGTGTATTTTTTGTTATCTTTGGCATTCAAAAGCAGGTTACGAAACCGGCTCTTGGATTGGAGCCGTTCGAGATCAGAAATTGTTATGCTGACAACCGTGGGACTTACCCCTTGCGTCTTTGCAGGGGTAGCTATTTTCTGTTTTCAAATCGTAACGCTTTCCCAAATTTTGAACCTATAATCACCATTGAACTCCTTTGACGAATACTGCCTAAACAGTGCTTTGATTCCATGTTGGCATGCAGTGCGCATTTTCTACAACCGGGTCGAACCGCTGAAAGAGACATTGGATAATGCCGCGATTCGCTATTTCTACCCGATGCATCTGGTGGAAAAATGTTCGGATGGTGGCTTTATTTATGTTCAGGAGCCACTGATCAAATCCTTGATGTTCGTCAGGTCTTCCGAGTCAGATCTTGAAAAGATCCGCCAGAAACATTCGACCAGCGTGTCGCCCTATTACGACCATCGTACAAACAGGTTCTTGGTTGTGCCTGACGAACAGATGGACCTTTTCATGAAGATTTGCTCAATTAAGGATTCCGGGCTGGAGTATCTAGGAGAAGACGGCCCACAGTTCCATCAGGGAGACCGTGTGCGGGTGATCGACGGCATATTCAAAGGTTTCGAGGGTCACATCAAGCGCATCAAGCATGACAGAAAGCTGATCGTGACCATCGAAGGAGTGGCCGCTTTTGCCACGAGGTTCATTCCGCCGGCTTTTTTGGAGAAAATAAATTGATTCTGAAATATATGAACATTCGAGTATTACATTCGCTGGCGGCAGTGCTGCTGTTGCTGGCCTCCTGTTCCACCCCTAAAGGGATAGCCTACTTCCAGGACTTTTCGTCAGTGGACGGCCAGAGGATCGCCGGCGCCAAGGAGATCACCGTGCGTCCGAAGGACAAGGTGTCGATCATCGTCAACTGCAAAAGCCCGGAGCTCACCGCGCTGTTCAACCTCCCGTACGTGACCCAGCGCCTCGGGGAGAACAGCCGCAGCACCATCGCGTCCGGCTACAGCCAGGGCTACATCTCCGGCTACACGGTGGACGACCGCGGGTGCATCGACTTCCCTGTGCTGGGCGAGATCAGCGTGGCGGGGATGACGCGCGACCAGATCGCCGCCGAGATCAAGCGTGAGCTGAACGAGCAGGGCCAGGCCGCGGACGCGGTGGTGACCGTCGACTTCATGAACCTGTACTACCAGGTGCTCGGCGAGGTCGCCAAGCCGGGCCGCTACGCCATCGACAAGGACGCCGTGACGATCCTGGACGCCATCGGGACAGCGGGTGACCTGACGATCTATGGCAGGCGCGAGAACGTCCGCGTCCTGCGCAACGAGAACGGCAAGGCCAGGACCTACGAGGTCAACCTCTGCTCGGCCTCCGACCTCATCTCGTCTCCGGCCTACTACATCCGGCAGAACGACGTGATCTACGTGGACCCCAACGACGTCCGCGCCCGCCAGTCCACGGTGAACGGCAACAACGTGCGCTCGACCTCGTTCTGGATCTCGCTCACGTCCCTCGCGGCCACGGTGACCAACACGGTGGTGCTCCTCCTCACCCGGTCGGGTTCCGGCAACTAGAAAACACAGGAAATCATGCAGAACACAGAGACAACATCCAACATCACACCCCAGCAGGACGGCGCGGTCCAGATCCGCGAGCTCGTCCGCAAATGCCTGTCCAGGTGGTACTGGTTCGCGGCCAGCCTTGCCGTCTGCCTGGCGTTCGGGGTTCTGTACATACTCAGGTCCACCCCGACCTACAGCACGTCGGCCGAGATCCAGATCAAGTCGGACTCGAAGGGTGCGTCGATGCCGGGCGACGTCAGCGGGTTCGGCGACATGGGGCTCTTCTCCGTGAAGTCGAACGTGAACAACGAGCTGCGGGCCTTCGAATCGCCGGACCTCATGGGGGAGGTGGTGGACAGGCTCAAACTCCACGTGGACTACAGCGTGGACGGCCTGTTCCACCCGACCGTCCTCTACGGCGCCGACCGTCCGGTCTCCGCCGAGTTCCTTGACGTGGAGGAGAACGTGGCCGCCGGCTTCACGGTCAGCGAAGGGTCGGAGACGATAACGCTGCGCGACTTCGTGTTCAAGGGTGGCAGGCTGGACGGCAAGCCGGTCGTGGGACACTATGGCGACACGCTCCAGACTCCTGTCGGAAGGATCATCGTTCAGAAGACGAAGGACTACTCCGGGGAGGCGATGAAAAAGCCGGTCAACGTCAGGAAGTCGGGCCAGCGCGGCGTGACACAGTCTTACCTGAACAGACTCCAGGTGAACCTCGCCGACAAGAACGCCGACATCATCGCGCTCTCCATCAAGGACGTGTCCACCCAGCGCGCCCAGGACATCCTGAACACCCTGATCGCCGTCTACAACGAGAACTGGGTGCGTGACAAGAACCAGATAGCGAACTCCACTTCTGTGTTCATCAACGACCGTCTCAGGGTGATCGAGGGCGAGCTGGCGGGCGTGGACTCCGACATCTCCGCCTACAAGTCGGAGAACATGATCCCTGACGTGGGTGCCGCAGCGACGATGTACATGCAGCAGAGCACGGTGCTGAACCAGCAGCTCCAGGACGTGAGCAACCAGCTCTACATGGCGCGCTACATCAAGGACTACATCGGCAAGGAGGACAACCGCAACCAGCCGCTTCCCGCCAACATGGGATTGAGCAGCCAGACGATCGAGAACGGCATCTCCGAGTACAACTCCAAGATCCTGCAGAGGAACAACCTTGTGGCGAACTCCGGCGAGGAGAACGTGCTCGTGAAGGATCTCGACCAGGCTCTGGCTTCGATGAGGGGGTCGATCTCCCGGTCCATAGACAACGAGATCCTTGCCCTCAACACGAAATACGAGAATCTCAAGGGCACCGCCCGCCAGAACACCGCGCGCATCGCCGCGAATCCTAACCAGGCGAAGCGGCTCCTCTCGGTCGAGCGTCAGCAGACCGTGAAGCAGGCTCTGTACCTCTTCCTCCTGCAGAAACGCGAGGAGAACGAGCTCTCGCAGGCGTTCACCGCCTACAACACAAGGATCATCAAGCATCCTATTTCAGGAATATTCCCGGTCTCCCCGCAGTCCATGAAGATCATGATGATGGCGTTTCTCCTGGGTCTGATGATTCCTGCCGGGATCATCTATCTGCTGATGGCGACCGACACGAAGGTGCGCTCCCGCCGCGACCTCAAGGGGGTCTCCGTGCCTTTCGCCGGAGAGATTCCGCTCTCTGCCGCGGCTGCTGCCAAGGCGTTCGGAAGGCGGAAAACCCTCAGTGGAGCCGATTCCATCGTGGTCCGTCACGGCAACCGCGATGTGGTCAACGAGGCGTTCAGGGTGCTGCGAACCAACCTTGAGTTCATGATGCGCGAGCCAGGAAGCAAGGTCGTCGCCGTCACGTCATTCAACCCTGGTTCAGGCAAGTCCTTCATGTCGTCCAACCTGGCCGTCTGCTTTGCCATCAAGGGTAAGCGTGTGCTGGCCATCGACGGTGATCTGCGTCACGGCACGCTCTCCGAGTTTGTCGGCTCGCCGAAGCCTGGCCTCAGCGACTATCTCGCCGGGATCGTCGCCGATGTGCACGATGTGATTGTCCGTTCGAAGGACACGATGACGGTACCTGACACTCTTCCGGTGGGATCCATCCCTCCGAACCCGGCCGAGCTGGTGGCCGACCGCCGCTTCGCCGATGCGATAGCCGTCCTCAGGAATGAGTACGACGTCATCGTCATCGACTGCCCGCCGGTCGAGATCGTCACGGACGCGAGGGTCATCAACGACCATGTGGACAGGACACTCTTCGTTGTCAGGGCCGGGCTGTTCGACAAGGCCATGCTCCCGGACCTCGACGCGCTTTACCGCGACGGGAAGTACAGGGGACTCTGCTGCGTCCTCAACGGGACCGCATCCTCCGACGGCTACTACGGGAACTACGGCACCTATGGCCATTACGGTTACTACGGCCACAATGGCGGCTCCTACTACAGCTCCGACAACAAAGCCAGGTAAATCCGCCCGCCGACTTCGCCGGCGCACCGGTCCCTCCGGCGCGCCGGCGAAACCATAACCCCCAAAAAACATATCTTATGCAAAATCTGAAAGAGTTGAGGATCGCCGTGGCCGGTACTGGCTACGTCGGCCTCTCCATAGCCACCCTGCTGTCCCAGCGCCACAAGGTGACTGCCGTTGATGTGATCGCCGACAAGGTCGATAGGATAAACCGTCGCGAGTCCCCGATCCAGGACGAGTACATCGAGAGGTTTCTTCGCGAGAAGCCACTCGACCTCACCGCCACGCTTGACGGTGAGGCCGCCTACAGGGACGCGGACTTCGTGGTGATCGCCGCTCCCACTAACTACGACCCGAAGAAGAACTTCTTCGACACGTCGCACGTGGAGGAGGTGATCGACCTCGTGCTGAAGGTTAATCCCGATGCAGTGATGGTCATCAAGTCCACCGTCCCTGTGGGCTACACCGCCTCTGTGCGGGAAAGGTTCTCGTACAGGGAACGCCTCGCCGACGGCACGATGAGGGTGGTGGTGCCAAACATCATATTCGCTCCTGAGTTCCTGCGTGAGTCCAAGGCGCTCTATGACAACCTCTATCCGAGCCGCATCATCGTCGGCTACGACAGGGGAGACTCCGCTCTCGAAGAGGCTGCCGGCACTTTTGCCGCACTCATCAAGGAAGGCTCTCTGAAAGAGGATGTTCCGGTGCTGTTCATGGGTTCCACGGAGGCGGAGGCGGTGAAGCTATTCGCCAACACCTACCTTGCCCTCCGCGTCAGCTATTTCAACGAGCTGGACACCTATGCGGAGATGAAGGGACTCGACACGAGGTCCATCATCGACGGCGTGTGTCTGGATCCTCGCATCGGCTCGCACTACAACAATCCGTCCTTCGGCTACGGCGGCTATTGCCTCCCGAAGGACACCAAACAGCTGTTGGCGAACTACGCCGACGTGCCGGAGAACCTTATCCAGGCCATTGTGGAGTCCAACCGCACCAGGAAGGACTTCATCGCCGACCAGGTGCTCCAGAGGGCCGGCTATTATTCCGAGAACAGCCAGTACGACAGCGCCCGCGAGAAGAAATGCGTGATCGGGGTCTACCGTCTCACGATGAAGTCCAACAGCGACAATTTCCGCCAGAGCGCCATCCAGGGCATAATGAAGAGGATCAAGGCCAAGGGCGCCGAGGTCATTGTCTACGAGCCTACGCTGGAGGACGGCGCGTCCTTCTTCGGCAGCAAGGTGGTCAACGACATCGCCGAGTTCAAGTGCCGCGCCGACTCCATCATCGCCAACCGCTATGACCGCGCCCTGGACGATGTCCGGGCCAAGGTCTACACCCGCGACCTCTTTGAGAGAGACTAGCCGCCTACTTCACCGTAATACCTATTAATCAAAATTATTTTCCATAATGCTGTCGATCCGCAAGATAGTTGACTCGTACTTCTCGAAGCGCACGTTCCCGCACTGGTGCGTGCTGCTTCTGGACAGTGCCATTCTGTTTTTGTCCGGAGTGTTCGTCTACTGGTGCTTCAACCGTGGCACCGCCCTTCAGCTGAACTTCTGGCCGTTGACCTACCTGATGCTGCTGTGCGTCGGCGTCCACTTCATATTCTTTGCCATCTTCCGGACATATTCGGGAATCATCCGCTACTCATCGTTCAACGACCTCATCCGTGTGGCGCTGGCGATGGGATGCTCCGCATTGGCGGTGATAGCCGTCCATTTCTTCACGAACAGCTGCCCGTCTCGGGTGTTCGCCCACGTGCAGGTGCGGCATATCCTGATTGCGGAAGCCATCGCGACCGGTTTGATGTGGCTGCTTCGCGTTTCTATCAAATGGGTCTACGACACCTATTTCCGGACGGAGGGTGCGAAGAATGTCTTCATCTATGGCATCCGCGCCGGCGGCATCGGACTCGCGAAGGCGATCCGCAGCGAGAAACCGATGCACTACTGTCTCCGAGGCTTCATCTCCCACGATCCGGCGCTTGGAGCCAACGGCACGCGCCTGATGGGCGAGCCGGTCTACGAGGTTGACGCCAGTCTGCCGGATGCGATCCGCCGCAATGGGATCGCCGCCGTGCTGGTCGCTCCGGGCAGGATCGACAGGTTCCGCAACGACACGGCTCTTCAGGACTACATCCTGCAAAGCGGCGCAAGAATATTCTCGGCTAACAATGTCGTTGACACCGAGCATGATGCGATCAAGGGAGCGCCGACCTTGAAGGAGGTCAGCATCGAGGATCTTTTGCCTCGTGACGAGATCTGCGTCGACCTGGAATCCGTGGCCGAGTCCCTCCGTGGGAAGCGCATCCTGATCACCGGTTCCGCCGGAAGCATCGGCAGCGAGATCGTCCGCCAGGTCGCGTCGTTCGCACCTTCGAAGATGATGCTGATCGACTCCGCCGAGACTCCGCAGCACGACATCCGCAGGATGATGGCGCATGACTTCCCATCTGTGCCATGCGCCACCGTGGTGACGTCGATCACCAAGGCTGACAGGATGGAGAACATATTCAAAACCTTCCTTCCTGAATATGTCTTCCACGCCGCGGCGTACAAGCACGTTCCGATGATGGAGGACAACCCTTGCGAGAGCATCCAGAACAACGTCCTCGGCACGAAGATCCTGGCCGACCTTTCGGTCAAATACGGCGTGCGCCGCTTCGTGATGGTGTCCACCGACAAGGCGGTGAACCCGACGAACGTGATGGGATGCAGCAAACGAATATGCGAGGTCTACGTGCAGAGCCTCAACAAGGCGGAGCGCGACGGCGTGGTGAAGGGGCAGACCCAGTTCATCACCACGCGCTTCGGCAACGTCTTAGGCTCGAACGGCTCGGTGATCCCGATTTTCGAGCGCCAGATCAAGGCCGGCGGCCCCGTGACGGTGACGGATCCCGACATCATAAGGTACTTCATGCTGATCCCCGAGGCCTGCGAGCTTGTCCTTGAGGCCGGCACGAAGGGGGAGGGCGGCGAGATCTTCGTCTTCGACATGGGCAAACCGGTGCGCATCGCCGACCTGGCGCGTCGCATGATCGAGCTGAGCGGGGCGAAGGGCGTGGAGATCAAGTACACCGGCCTGAGGGACGGGGAGAAGCTCTACGAGGAGGTCCTGAGCGAGTCGGAGGCGACGAAGCCGTCGTTCCACGAAAAGATCCGCATCGCCTGTGTCCGTGAATATGACTGGTCTGATGTGAGCCACGAGATAGACGCCCTGATCGCCCAGTCCCACACCTACGACGACATGGCCGTGGTAGCCTCCATGAAGCACCTAGTCCCCGAGTACATCTCCAACCACTCCAAGTACACCGTCCTTGACCACAAGGCGTGAGATCGGTGAGCGGAATAAGGAAATAGATAGTTAGTGGTCAAATTTTGGATTCGGAGAAAATCCCCTTACCTTAGCCAGAAAAAAACGAGACCAATGTACAGCGGCGAAGAATCGTCGGAAAGATAAAAGATGGGATAGTGATTGAGGCTGACGTGAAATATTTGTCAGGCGCGATGGACAAGATTGAGAGAATGGAATCATATGAGTCATACGGTACGCCGTTCGTCGTATCCGAGTGGTGTCGCTTTATGACCCAATGTGAGGTGAACACCTAGGCAGAGACCGTTGTGAGGCATCCTTCTGACGAAAGACACCTCCCCATATATTGTCACACGTAATGTTCATGATTTTGAAGCCTCAGCAATCCCTGTTCTCTCCCCTGATGAAGCCTGCGGACTTTTAGGTTAAGGATTGCTAGTCCGGGATTTGATGGGCGAGGGGCAGTACGACTATGACAAGGCGAACATCTTCCACTCGAAGGACTGCAGGAAGGTGGAGATACTGCACCACGACATAAACGGGTTCGTGATGTACGAGAAGTGGTTCGATGACAGGAGATCCCTGAAGCCAAGGTTCATGGAGATGAGAAAGAGCCACAAGATAAGCCGGGAGACAATGATCCTGTTCATGTCATCCTCGGTACAGACGGAGATGGCAATATGAGCGACAAGTTTGACATGACACAGATGAAGGCCCGGTTTCAGGTCGCGCATGAGGATTCCTCCGGTCTTGTCGGAAAGTTGAACTCCGGGGAGCTGGAGGAAAGCAATCTGCCTCGCTTTTATGAATTGGAGCGTGAGATCGAGGAAATCATGGAACAGATCAGCGCCGAGAACCGGAGGATCCGCGAAAAGATAGCGGAAAAACATGTCAGGATCAAAAGGTCGGAGATGGAAATAGAGTGCCTGAAGAAAAGGGTCGAATATTTGGAAAAACATCTGAAAAAGTGATTAGAATGTGTCGAAGTATGAAATATGCACCGCTCATAATAAAGAATCTGGCCAAGATACTGGTCGGAGATAACACTGTCAATAGATTGTCTGGAAAGGACTTGGTAGACTTATTCAACGAGTTTGGCTTCAACGATGACTATGTGTATCCCAATGTAGGGATAGCCACGGCAGATCTGGGTAATGGCCTTTCGCGTACTGACTATGCCCGAAAGCGAATGAAGATGCTGAACGACAAGGAACAGGTAGATGTGGCGTTGAGTCTATACCTTGATGGTTGCGCAGACAAGGCACTGGCGGAAAAAGCGATAAATAGTGTAATAGGAAAAGCTCCTGACATCACCGATGTTATTGGCACGGCAAAAGTTAATTTCCAACCACACTCACAGTTTGATGATATCAAGTCTGGCGTGCCGACTATATTCATTAGCTATTCGTGGGATACCCCAGAGCATAAGCAATGGGCAAAACAGTTAGCCGATGACCTGCGGTCAAAACATAATGTATGTACGTTGATTGACCAGTATAACGCTGCCGGTGCGAACATCGTTGAATTCATGAACAAAGGCATTCGAGTGGCCGACCGTGTTCTGATGATTGGAACTCCTGAGTACAAGCGGCGGATGGAGGGCGCAATAGGAACAGGCGGCAAGTATGAGGGTGTGATTATCACAACCGAAATATACAAGAATACGGGCACAGTGAAGTTTATCCCGTTGTTGAGGAACGGCGATTCTTTTGACGACTCATTCATCAAAGTCGTTAGTGTATTGAACGGCTATGACTTCCGTAAAGACGAGGAGTACGAAGCCAAACTTCAAGATCTGGCTGATGAACTATATGGCAGGAACAATAAAATCCCTGTGTTAGGAGCAGGAAATGCCGTTGCTGCAATGCCTGCGGTACGCGTCCACATTTCCGCACTTCCATTTGAAAACGACTGAATATCTTAGGTGCGAATAAAAAAGCCAAAGATGAAAGAAGAGACAAAAGTCAACTACGCGTTTACGCTTAAGAACTACCAGCAAAATGAAGAGGTCGTTCGATGAAGAAATTCTGTGAGGATGGCTAGGACTACGAACAATTCATGCGGTATTCTCGGTGCGGTCAAAAAGAGCACAGTGTTCTCAAAGAGGCGAATGCCCGTCAAGCATCAGACAAGTTTGTCCCGCTAGTTGTTGATGTACTAGCAGAGAGTACACTATCCTTGACGTGCGTGTGCGGTTCACGAACGGGATGGAGCTGTCGCAGAGCGAGGAAAACCTCGACGAACTTTTCGGTCTTGTCCAGAAACTATAAGGATAAAGCTATGGAGACGATGTCAAGCGAATACTTTCTATCTGTAGATACAAGGAGAACTTACGGAAAGGAATATCATGATAGAGCATTATTGTGCTTATGCGGATGTCGACAAATCTGTACGCCTCGAAGAGCATATAAGTGTTCAACATGAGTAATCTCAGGTAGATGTGTATAACGATAGCCATTAAGTATAAGTAAATATGAACACCAAGAAACTTATAGAAGAAGTTCTATTGGACTTGGGTAACAACAAGTCTTTGAAAGATGTCTCGACAAAGATTCAAATTATTGTTAGACTACTGGGTGATGATAAACTTAAAGAATGGTACAACAATGAATTTATATCAGGATATAAAGGCAAAGAGTATCCAGATTATCGAATTACACAGGCCGCTGACATTAAGGCTGATTATCTAAGGCCTCAGGGGTTTGGTGTTTGGCAAATCAAGGGACAAAGTGTACCCATTTCAAATTTGGGTGCTGAAGAATATAAGAAGATAATGACAATTAAGTTTGATGAGACAATATCAGCGATCATAAACTATTCTGAGTATCCGCAAGATATAGTTGTGGCACTTTCTCCATACGAACGATTACAAGTACAGGAAGTTCTGGGTGAAGTCCAAATACAAAATGCCCATAAAGTAATTTCATCATCAACTTTTCAGGATATTATTAATAATGTTCAAAGTAGAATCATCGACCTGTTTATGGATTTGAATGATACTGTATTCAAAGGAGAGATAGATATGAGGTCTCAATCGACAAAAGAGGAAATTCATCAAGTGATAACAAACAATTTTACAGCTGGAATCATCCAAACGGGTAATGGCGTTATTGATGCTCAGTATTCGACAATTTCTGTAAATAAAGATAACTCATTATCAAAAGAGGTGATTTCAGAGTTGCTATTTCTGACTAATGAAATTGATAAGATCATACGAGAGAATAATGAAGAGCATGATGAGATTGCTCAAGAGATAATCGACATTAGAACAGAACTGTCAGAGGTTAAACCCAAACGCAATCTTTTGAAGAAATCATTTAAAGTGTTAGCGTATAGTGCAGCCTCAATTTCTTGTAAGACGGCAATTGAGAAAATCACAGAAAGGGTTATCCAATTGTTATAGTAACTACTTAACTATTCGGTATATCAGAACGACGCTTGCTTTCAGCGCCATATCACAATAACTCAAACAAACCATGCGACAATTCAAAGACATCCAAATAGCCGTAGCCGGCACTGGCTACGTCGGCCTGAGCATCTCGACGCTGCTCTCCCAGCACCACAAAGTGACAGCCGTGGACATAATCCCGGAAAAAGTTGAGAAAATCAACAACAGAATCAGTCCCATTCAGGACGAATATATTGAAAAATACTTCCGCGGAGAATTCGGTGATTACGAGAAGACCGGCACTCCGAACAAACTGAATCTTACGGCCACACTTGACGGCGCATCAGCATATAAAGACGCGGACTTCGTTGTCATCGCCGCTCCGACCAACTACGACCCCGAAAAGAACTACTTCGACACCCACTGCATAGAGGATGTCATAGACCTCGTTCTAAGAGTCAATCCGGATGCGGTTATGGTCATCAAATCCACCATCCCGGTTGGTTACACCCGCAGCCTTTACGTCAAGTACGCCCTCAAGTTCCTCACGGATCCGGCACTCCAAGGCAAGAAGTTCAACCTCCTGTTCTCCCCGGAATTCCTCCGCGAGAGCAAGGCCCTCTACGACAACCTCTACCCTTCCCGAATCATAGTCGGCTATCCGGAAATCCTCCCCTCCTCCCAAGACAAGAAATGGGACGAGGAGAACGCCGCCATCAACGCCATCGGCAATCCGGAGGCTCAGGAATATGCAAGGATATTCGCCGCTCTTCTTCAGGAGGGCGCAATCAAGGAGAACATTGACACGCTCTTTATGGGCATGAAAGAGGCCGAGGCCGTGAAGCTCTTCGCCAACACCTACCTCGCCCTGCGTGTCAGCTACTTCAATGAACTTGACACCTATGCGGAGATAAAAGGCCTTGACACGCAAGCCATCATCAAAGGTGTCGGCCTTGACCCACGAATCGGCACGCACTACAACAACCCGTCCTTCGGCTACGGCGGCTACTGCCTCCCGAAAGACACCAAGCAGCTCCTTGCCAATTATGCCGATGTCCCGGAGAACCTGATTCAGGCCATAGTCGAGAGCAACCGCACCCGCAAGGACTACATCGCCGACGCGGTGCTGCACAAAGCCGGCTACTATAGCAGCAACGGCCAGTGGGACAGCTCTAAAGAGCACACATGCGTGATCGGTGTATATCGTCTTACTATGAAATCAAACTCCGACAACTTCCGTCAGAGCTCAATTCAGGGCGTGATGAAACGCATCAAGGCCAAGGGTGCGGAGATCATAATCTACGAGCCGACACTTGAGGACGGTGCGACATTCTTCGGCTCCAAGGTGGTCAATAACCTCGAAGAGTTCAAGTCCAAGAGTAACGCAATCATAGCCAACCGCTACGACTCTTGTCTTGATGACGTGAAAGACAAGGTTTACACGAGAGATATTTTCAGAAGAGACTAAAAACAGATAGTAAACTGATTCAGTGTGGCTATGCTCTATCTGAGCATGGTAGGCACGGTGAGGCTCGCTGGCGTGTTTGTATGGAGGTACCTTGGCGGCTTCATCGAGGGCATGGTGACGGACTGAAGGGAAGCCTCTTGAGCAGAGGAAGTTGGCGTCCGCATAAAAAATAATCAGCAAAAAATACTAAAAAACGGAAGATGATTGACCTGAAAATGGGACAAGTCGCTGCTATGTACTTGGCTTTGAATCAAGTTCGAAAATTGATCCCTAATTAAGTAAAATAATAAAGTGTCAGAAAAAATAAATAGTAAAGTAATTACTGCCACAAAGTGGTCGGCAATAACAGAACTTGCGGCCAAACTTGTAACGCCTATATCAACTATGGTGTTGGCTAGAATCCTTACCCCAGAGGCATTTGGCGTTTTGGTGACAGCAACAATGGTAATTAGTTTTGCAGAAATTTTCACTGATGCAGGATTCCAAAAATACTTAATCCAGCATGAATTTGAGGACAAAGAGTCTCTCTCTAAGTCAACTGCAGTCGCATTCTGGTCTAACCTTGCTCTTTCTATCATTATATGGGCTATTATTTGTCTATTTTCGCCTCGAATTGCTCATCTGGTTGGTAATGACGGCTATGAGCTGGTGATCGCTGTGTCATGTGTTTGTATTCCATTGGCAGCTTTTTCAAGCATCCAAATGGCATTATTCAAACGCAGATTAGATTTTAAATCATTATTTCTTGTTCGAATAATCGGTATTCTTATCCCACTGGTTGTTACCATTCCATTAGCATTATTTACTCACAGTTACTGGTCATTAATCATAGGAATGATTGCACAGAATTTAAGTAATGCGGTAGTGCTAACAATTAAATCAGAGTGGAAACCTCGATGGTTTTATGAAATATCTCTATTTAAGGAGATGTTTTCGTTTACTATGTGGTCAATGGTAGAAGCTATAGCAATTTGGCTAACCAGTTATCTTGATATTTTTATCGTTGGAACAATACTAGATACTTATTACATGGGGATTTATCGTACAAGTATCAGTATCGTAAGTCAAATAATGACGATAATAACAGGGATAACGACGCCGGTACTTTTTTCTGCACTTTCTCGTTTACAATACAGTGAATGTGAGTTTAAATCGCTATTTTTCAGGTTTCAAAGACTTGTTGGATTATTTGTGATTCCGTTAGGTGTCGGTATTTATTTGTTCAGAAATCTCATCACAACTGTCTTGTTAGGCAGCCAATGGAGTGAGGCAGCCTACCTTATAGGATGGTGGGGATTAACAAGTGCAATTACTACTGTATTATCACATTATTGTAGTGAAGTTTATCGCGCAAAAGGCAAACCCAAGTATTCCGTATTATCCCAGTTGATCCATATTGCCTTTTTGATCCCAACAGTATTGGTATCTGTGCGATATGGTTTTCAAACCTTATGCCTTTCACGTTCATTGGTTCGTTTGACAGGAATAGCTGTCCATTTAGTATTGATCTACACTTTAACTCGTATTACACCAATGGAAATGTTCCGTAATATATTGCACTCTTCAGTTTGTGCATTTTTGATGGCCGTTGTATATTTTTTCTTGCCTTCAACTACAAATTTATTCATTCAAGTTGGGTATGCAATAGTATGCAGTATATCTTATTTCATTGCGATTTGTGTTTTTTCAGAGGAAAGAAACCTTCTGCTCAGCATAAAAAGTATAATGAAAGTATAAGTCTTTAGATTTTTGATTATGTGGCTATCAAATGTCTTCTGAAACTATATTATATTCCCTCACATACTCTAATATTATCCGATAACGATGAAATTTACTACATTTCTCAATCTCCTTCTAAATGCTCCACAGAAAATAGGCCCTGCTATATTTGACAATCTCTGTAATTGTTCTATTGTTGAACATATACCTGACTCATTATATTTAAGGATTGCCTTTCGACTAAATACCGGTAGATCCCTACATTTAAAAAAACCAATTCTGTTTACAGAAAAAATACAGTGGCTTAAGTTGAATGATCGCAAACTTGAGTATGTTGATCTAGTTGATAAATTTAAGGTAAAAGCAATTGTTTCGAGCATAATAGGTTCTGAATACATTATTCCTACAATAGCCGTTTGGGAAACACCATCAGATATTGATTGGAATGTCTTGCCTAATCAATTTGTGTTGAAGACAACTCATGGTGGCGGTGGATGTGGTGTGGTAATTTGCAAGGATAAATCAAGTTTCGACAGAAGAGAATCTATTACTCAGCTTTGGAAATCATATAATAGCAATATTTATATGAGCTATAGGGAATGGCCATATAAAAATGTAGAAAAAAAAGTGATAGCGGAGCCATTTATGGTTGACAAATTGTCCACGGACGGCGATTTGATAGATTATAAGTTCTATTGCTTTAACGGTGTTCCAAAGTACTGTCAGGTGATACGAAATAGAAGAAAACACGAGACTATTGATTTTTTTGATATGGATTGGAATTTGATGCCGTTCATTGGCCTAAATCCCAATGTGAAGAATGGAAGTGGAAACTTACCAAAACCTCAGCAATTGAATGAAATGATTGAAATATGCAAGCGACTTGGAAAGAACAAGCCGTTTACGAGAATAGATCTATATGTAATAAATAATCGAGTATATTTTGGCGAAATTACATTTTATCCGGCTTCAGGATTTGGAAGGTTTGAACCAGAAGAATGGAATATCAAACTTGGTAATATGATAACGCTATAACTTGGAAGCATTCAGAGCTTGACGTAATGATGAAAAAGTCTGTAATATTTACACAATGTAATGTGTATTTTATACTTTGGGTAATACAGCTTGCACAACGAAGTTTGCACTTGCTCCCTGATAGCATTTCAGTACTTGAATTGTTTGTGATATTGATATGGTCTTTATTTCATTTTATATATGCCAATAGGGAATATTGCAGGAATAGTTTTATTAAATGGCTAAATGTATTGTTTCTGTTATCCTTTACATATGGGATTATTAGGGTCCTTAATGGCGAGACGCTTCAGATCTCATTGGTGGATGATGGCGTAGTTGTAAAGAAAACTGCGTTTCTATTAAGCCATATGCAAAGCATTCTTCCTATTTATGCATTCTTCGTATTTGCCCAAAAGGGCCAGTTGACAAAGCAAACAATATTTTTCTACATACCAATTTTGCTTCTATTAACAATATTTCAATATAGGTATGAAGAAATGACAAGATTTGCAAATTTGATTCCTGGTTCATCTCAAGATGGCATCACGAACAATACGGGTTACAAATTCCTAGCCTTGATACCTTTATTCTTTTTGTTTAGGGAAAAACCATTCTTTCAAGTAGCCGGAATGATGATTTGCTCAATATTCATCTTGTTTTCAATGAAAAGAGGGGCGATAGTTATTTGGTTTGTGATAATGATATATTCGATGCTCTTTTATTTCTTAAAACATTCAAGCATTTGGAAGAAATTTTTATACTTTACAGTGTTTGTTATTCTGGCATATTCAATATATGAAATGGTTATTAACAATCTTGCTGATAATTTGTACTTCCAACAAAGAATTGAGGACACAATCTCAGGAGGTACTAGTGGTAGAGACTATATATACTCAAAGCTTTGGTTTCATTTCATCTATGAGACAGACATCATACATTTTTTATTTGGAAATGGAGCCGATGGCACAATACGACTAATAGGTCAGGTTGCACATAATGATTACTTGGAGATCCTTATTAACATGGGAGTGTTGGGCTTTGTAGTGTATATAGGTTTTTGGCTTTCTCTCTTTAGAAGCAGAAGAACATTGAGAGGGGGAGATGACTACTATGTGGCAACAATATTAATTCTGTTTTTGTTCCTTCGATCCTTTTTCTCAATATCCATATCAGATATGGTAGTTCCATCATGTATGTTATTAGGGTATATAACATCAGTATCAGTCAATAAGCGGTTGCCAAATTAGTGAATCTTATCGATAATATGAGAACTGTAGCAAAAACACCGTTGTCTATAGCAATTGTTACCTGGAATCGGTCGAGGCAACTTGCGAAATCAATTGAAAGCTGTATTGCGTGCAATCTGCCGGAAAATACAGAGTTCATCATCATTGATAACGCATCCACAGATGATACTGAGAAATCTGTATCTTCAATATTTGAAAAACATGACTATCATTTTTACTATGAAAGGATGGCGAATAATCTTGGCGCAGGCGAAGGACGTAATGTTGCGTTCTCTGAATGCAACGGTAAGTATGTGTATTTTATGGATGATGATGCTTACATCGATGCGGAGAAAGACCCTGATTTCTTTATCAAGGGAATATATATATTGGATAGCCATATGGATGTTATGACACTAACAACTCAAATTTACGACCTTGCGTGGAAGGCGAATAGACTGCCAGATTATGCGCCTAAAATAGATGATTCCCTATGCAAATGCTATATGGTATGTGGTGGCTCGCATTTTCTGAGAAGGAGTTTCTTCGAGGGAACTAACCCGTACTTCCCCAACAAGTATGGCTATGAAGAACTCAAACCATCATTGAGAGTGGCTGATGCTGGATATATAAATGCATACTCACCAAACCTTAGAGTTATTCATAATCCGGCAGTGAACAAATGGCAATTCAAAGAAACATCTAATACAGGCATTCTTATTAATGAGGTTGCCAATCAATTTGCTATTAAGACATCAGTATATCCCCGCCTTGCATATCCTATATGTTTGTTAGCTTATTTAATTAGGCAAAAACGCCATTTGCCTCATTCTGAACTTGTTCGTTGTAATCATGTTGCTAGAGAGTTAAAGAAGACATATTATTTTGGCCCTCGTATAAGATTGAGAACGATAGTTTCCATGTATCGTGATTTTGGGTTTAAAGTATTTTAATCATGAAGATTGTTTTTCTGACAAATAGTATAGGTTTTGGTGGTGCTGAAAAGATGATGGCTTTTGTTGCAAATGGTTTGTGCAAAAAAAATCATAATGTCACTATACTCAATTTTGATTCTGTTGCTAAAGAAGTGAATACTTCTCTTCAGTCTTTTGATCCTAGAGTCAAAGTGATTTCATATTTTGGTGTGAAAGAAGGTGAGATATCTAGATTAAAGAAACTGGCGTTTGCTTTCAACAACATATCAAGAAACAATGCTGATATAATTATTGGTTTTACTGCTTTTCCTAGTTTTGTTGCTAGAATCATTGGTAGTTTAAAGGGAGTTCATTCTATAATGTCAGAAAGAGGTAACCCATTTATTACGATAGATAAAACGAATTTTCATTCACGATTAGAATTAGCAGTTGTAAATCAGTCAAAAGGAGGCGTTTTCCAAATTGCAGGCGCAAAGGAATTTTACGGAGAAAAATTACAGAAACGTGCTGTTATAATACCGAACCCGATATTTGTCAACGAACCCATTAGCACAATTCCTATTGAAAAAAGGCAAAAAACAGTGGTAAGTGTTGGACGTTTAGATAACTACCAAAAGCGTTATGATATTATGATTAAGGCCTTCGTCTTATTTGTTAAGAAATTTCCAGATTGGACATTGAAGATCTATGGAGATGGTCCTGACAAATTGAAGATTCAGAGTTGGATAATAGAAGAAAACATGTCAGGGAAAATACGTCTCATGGGAGTCACAAAGAATCCTATGAGAGACATCTGTCAAGATGGTATTTTCCTTATTACTTCTGACTTTGAAGGTATTTCCAACTCACTCTTAGAAGCCATGGCGATTGGTTTACCTTGTGTATCAACAGATAGTACTCCTGGAGGAGCACGAATGCTAATTCAAGACAGCCAAAATGGCTTGCTAACGCCAATAGGTGATCCAGAAGGAATTGCCAATGCAATGTGTAAGTTCGCTGATAATCCTCAATTTGCTCAATCTTGCGGAGAAAAGGCTAGGGATGTTATCAAAAGATTTGACGCAGAAAAAATTATTGATCGTTGGGATGAATATATCAAGTTGGTGGCAGATAAAAAATGAACACTCCTTATGAAGAATCAAAAAATAATTTTCATTGGTCCCGCTGGCGGAGGAGGTGTACCTCAGAATGGAGCGTCAGCGAAGAACTATCATTTGATGAAATACTTCAAGGAAAAGAATATTAATGTATCATCCATCGACACCGAGAATTGGAGGAAGAATCCTTTGGTCTTGGTAAAGTTGGCTTTAATTATTCTATTCAATCAGAAGGCTAAATACATCATTGCGGCTAATAATATGAGCAGCTATCGGGTGTTGCAAATAATGTCACTATTCCCACAAAAGCGATCTGTGATATACTGGATTATTGGTGGTAGCATTGCAGACTGGATTAAAGAGGGTAAAGTAAAGGCCGAACCATTCAAACAGGTGGATTATTTCTTGGTTGAGGGTAAAAAGATGCAGAAAACATTTGCAGAGGTCGGATTCAATAATGCAATCTATGTTCCTAATTTCAAATGTATAGATTACATTCCTGAAAAACGACGAAGTAATGAGAAGAAGACACGTTTTGTGTTCTTGTCACGAATTATTCCTGAGAAAGGGTGCAATACTATCATTGATGCGGTAAAACAGCTTAATAATAAGTATTTCGATAGATTTATAGTGGATTTTTATGGCCCATTTGAGGCCGAATATGAGTCCTCGTTTAGGAATGCAATATCTGCTGTTGGCAATATATCATATAATGGATTCCTTGATCTTAGAAATCAGAAAAACTATGATCGATTGGCAGAATATGATGTTATGCTTTTCCCCACATATTGGCATGGAGAAGGGTTCCCTGGTATTGTCATAGATGCATTTGTGTCTGGTCTTCCGGTTATTGCAACAAATTGGAGTCTTAACGCAGATATTATTAAAGATGGCAGGACGGGTATTATTTTGAAGGAAAATTCTGTTGAAAGTCTAGTTCAGGCAATGATGGACATAATAGAGAATCCAAAGATGGTTGAATCGATGAGCGTGGCTTGTCAAAATGCAGCAATGGATTATGATATTAAGAATGTTGTTTCTGACAAACTCCTGAAAATGATTGGGATATGTTAGTGTTCACTGGAGATATAAATCTTACCGACTGGTACTTCAATGTAGGATTTGGCATTGGTACGAGGATCGCCAATGGCTTTGATCCTTTCCATGAGATAAAGAGAAATCCGGAAGATCTTTGGGTAGGTAACTTTGAGGGAGTTGCATCTTCCGTGAGTGCCAATAAAGGAATCTATGCTAAGGCGTTCCGTGTGTTACCGGAGACACTCAGAAATCTCCATCACATGAACTTTTATGGTTTTGCCAATAATCATGCGATGGAACATGGTTGTGATGCATATAGAGAAACTGTCAAGACATTGGAAAGTTATGGCAGTATTGTTTTTGGGATGCGTGATCGCAAGAGTGTGTTGTTTGAACATGGCGGACAGAAGTGTAGTATCACAGGCTTGTGCCTTCGTATTGAAGCCCAAAATGAGGAACCACTCTATTGGCATAATCCGGAATATAAAGTAATTGTGGCGGAATTGTCTTCACTCCCCGCCGATACTTTCAAGATTCTCTATGTACATTGGGGTAATGAATATATAAATCGCCCTTCAGCTGCTCAGAAAAAATTTGCACATTGGTTACTTGATTCAGGTTTTGACCTTATTATCGGTATGCACCCTCATGTGCTTCAAGGGTATGAAGTTTATAATGGGAAACGTGTCTATTACTCTTTGGGCAATTGTGTATTTGACATGCCAAGTGAACAGTGTAAGATTGGAGGCCTCGTTGGGCTAGATTTCGTGGATGGAAAACCAATCTATTGCGAAAAGTATTTGCAAATAGATGGTAAGTGTTGTCCTCACATTGTGGATGAAAGCACCATCCCCTCTGAATGGCGTTTTGATTTTCTTAATAAGCGACTGGAGTTGGATGATAATTCAGAAGAATACCACAACGAGATACGAAAAGGCTACCTTGTGTATCGTAATGCAAATCGTATTCAATTATTGTCTTCAGCCTTGCGGCATCCCAACTCATTCTTAAATGTACTGATGGATTTTGTAAAACGAAAACTAAATAAGTAATAATATGCATTTTATCACATCGCCGAAGAAGAAAAAATTGGTTACTCCAATACTCAAGTTAGTAACATGGTTTAATCCCAAGATGCCAGCAACAATGATCCAAATTCGTCATTTGCTGCGTATGGGGCGATTCGCTAAGCTACGTCATCCTCAAGACTTGAATGAGAAAATCTTGTGGATGACGCTTCATACTGACACTTCTGAATGGAGCCTTTTGGCAGACAAGTATGAAGTTCGAAAATATGTTAAAGAGTGCGGTTTGGAAGATACGCTGGTTAAACAATATGGATTGTATAATTCGATGGCTGAGGTCAATTTCGATAAGTTACCCAATGCTTTCGTTTTGAAGCCCACTCATGGATCAGGTGATGTCGTTGTCGTTCGTGACAAGTCAAAAGCAGATCTTGAAAGTATCCGTACGAAGATTCAGAACGAATTGGACGAACACATTTGTACTAGTGCTGCGGAGTTGCACTATACACGCATTCCGCATAGGGTGGTGGCAGAGGAACTTCTTATAAATGATCCTGGGTCAGAGAAGTATTCCTCAACTTTGATTGATTACAAGATTTGGTGTTGTAACGGCAAGGCTCAATATATCTGGGTATGCATGAACCGTTTTGTCCGCAACAAAGATGGTGCAGAGGTTATGATCTATGATCGTAACTGGAATGCACACCCGGAGTACTGTCGTGTGACTCCTGACTTTTCCTTGGCGGATCCTATTCCTAAGCCAGCTGGTTATGAACACATGATAGAGGTGGCTGAAAGACTTGCCGCCAAGTTTCCGATAGTGCGTGTTGATCTCTATAACCTGAACGGGAAGATTTATTTCGGAGAGATGACTTTCACAAGTTATGGCGCAATTATGGACTTCTACTCGAATGAGTTTCTGCAGAAGTGCGGTAGTCTGATTGAACTGCCAAACGCTACAAGGTAGCAGGGCAACCGCATCAAAATACCTCCTTCCTTTTGCATACGGCAATGCGGTGAAGACATCTTCACTACTATGCTAACCGCCGGCGGAAACAAGTGGGGCATTGTGTGTAAAAAAGTCGCACAAAGCCTCTCGAAGAGTTGCATATGTCATTGATTTTTAGTAACTTTAATACTTAATAACAAGTATTGAATCAATGGCGACAACCTATCAAATCTTTGCGGATTTCCCCGATCACCGCGTGACGGCGCGCTGCATCTACTCAATCTCCGACCTCCTCACGATCTCCCTTCTCACCTACCTCTGCGGCGGTGAGGACTACGTCGACATGAGCGAGTTCGCCCATGTGCGTGCCAGGGACTTCAACCTCCTGACCGACAACGACACGTCCCCGTCCCCTGACACATTCGAGCGTCTGATGTCTGCGGTATGCCCGGAGGAGCTGCGCCGCTGCCTGTCCGAACACGGGAGATCCTTCCTGTCATCGCTCGGAGAGAAGCAGGTGGCGATAGACGGGAAGAAACTGCGCGGTGCGAGTCCGAGGACCAACGGGACCCGAGGCGACTACATACTCAGCGCGTACGTGACGGAGAACCACCTCCTTGTCGGCCAGGAGTCCGTTACGGACAAGGAGAACGAGATACCCGCCATACCCCGCCTGCTCGACGGGCTTGACATAGAGGGGGCTGTGGTGTCGATCGACGCCGCGGGCACCCAGACGGCCATCGCGGAGCGCATATTGGAGGGCAACGCACACTACTTCCTCGCTGTCAAGGACAACCAGCCGTCCCTGCGGGAGGCCGTCAGGTACGCGTTCCGGTGCGGGGGCGTCACGGACACCTCGTCGGAGACGGAGGCCGGCCACGGGCGCGTGGAGGAGAGGGTCTGCCGGATAGCCCCCGCCGATAGCATGGAGGACGAGGCCGTCCTCTCCAGGTGGCCCGGCGTCAGGACCGTCGTGGAGGTGACCTCAACCGTGACCACGCCCGAAGGGGCGGCCTCCTCCGTGAGGCACTACATCAGCGATGAGGACCATCCGCACGCCGCGTACTACGCAATGCTAGCAAGAGGGCACTGGGGTATAGAGAACCAGCTTCACTGGCATCTGGACGTGACCTTCAAGGAGGACGCCTGCCGCGCCAGAAAAGGCTTCGCGGCGCAGAACCTCTCCACCGTCAGGAAGCTGGCGCTCCAGATTGCCAAGGCGCACAGCGACAAAAGAAGCATACGGAAAAGGTTGTTCAGGGCATCACTCTCACAGGACTATCTTCTGGAACTGCTTAGGGGCGCTAAAATTTGATGCGGTTGCCCTGACAAGGTAGTTTTACATTTGTCTAATTAAAATATTTTGTAAGTATGCACAAAAGTAGAGGATTCCGAAAGTTTGTTTCTCGTCTTAAGAATTTCTCGGAAGATATTGAGACACTTGATGTCTTCTGTAAGAATATTGCTTCCTTTTCGAATGAGGAAACACTCTTTGATGGGGTAACCATGAAATACCCAAATTTAAGTAAGAGGCAACCAACTCAACACAATAGAATTCTCGTTTCTACGCACCTGAAACACACCCTTTATGTATCATTAATAAAAGAGCTATATGAAGAGTTAATGATTTACTTGGGTTATATTCTTACTTGTGGCGCTTTGTCTTCCCCTGATCCATCAAGATTAGTTGGAAGTGAACAAAAGGTCAATATGAATGCAAATGATATATTGTCCTTAGATAGCAAGGAAGATATTGTTGCAAGAATAATGTATGATATTTTTAGAAAGCTGGAGAATAAACGAGATACTCTGTTACTTATTAGAGAGCTGAACGAAAGACTCGGACTAGATATAGACCAAGGAATTGTTGAAAAAGCCATGCCATACTTGGACGCGAGACATAAGTTCGTACATGCAGATGGCCTTGTGGATGATACATATAAAGGGCTGTATCCAAATATCAAGTTGGATGATGACGGTTATATAAAACTTAATCATACGATTATGAGATCGGCATTCTTCTCTATAAAAAGTCTTGCCGATGAATTCGAAAAGAAGATGACTTCGAAGAATTATTTCCCTCAGATAGAATATCGATAATCGTATTGGGGATAACAAACCACTTAGCATTGAAAATAATATGCAAGACTATGGATTAGTATCCATTATTACTCCGGCTTGGGCATGTAGTGACTTTATTGTAGAAACTATAAAGAGCGTTCAGGCCCAGAGTTATAGGAACTGGGAATTGCTTATACAAGATGATTGCTCGAAGGATAATACCCTTAAGGTTATAAAGCCGTTTATTGATGAAGACAAACGCATAAAGTATGAATGTAATCTTCAAAATTTAGGAGCGGCTATCACTCGCAACAATGCTCTAAAAAGGGCTAAGGGTAAGTGGATTGCCTTTCTCGATTCGGACGATTTGTGGGAGCCGACTAAATTAGAGAAGCAGTTAATGTTCATGGTGGAGAATGGCTACAAGTTTTCTTATACGAGTTATCAAGAAATTAATGAAAAATCGCAAGAGACTGGGATTGTGATATGTGGCCCAAAACATATCAGCAAGTTGGGCATGTTTGCATTTTGCTGGCCGGGATGCCTGACTGTGATGTATGACCGAGATGCGGTAGGGCTTGTGCAGATTGCAGATATCAAAAAGAACAATGACTATGCTATGTGGCTGGAAGTGTGTCAGAAAGCCGATTGTTATTTATTGGATGAGGTGCTGGCAAAGTACCGTAGGGGCAGAGTGGGAAGTATCTCCACGCATGGATATTCCACAATGATCCGTTGGCACTATAAGCTATGGCGCTATGCCATGAATATGAATGTAGTGGCAAGTGTGTTCTGGACAGTCGTTAATCTAGTGTGCGGGGGGTATAAGAAGGTGTTCTTTATTAGTAGAATAGGCAAAAGGCTGTAAAAACGTTCGTTATATTTGTTGAAAAATTGTACTTTTGCAACAAACATAGAGATTGCATTATGATAGACAGTGTCGAGATCAATAATTTCCGTGGGATTCGTCACGGTAAGATCGATGGATTGTCACGGGTGAATCTTTTCTTTGGAAAGAACAACTGTGGCAAGTCATCGTTGCTAGAGGCTATCTTTCTTGTATGCGGGCAGTCCAATCCTCTTTTACCAGCTTCCATAAACGCAATGAGAGCCTATAAGCGCTTGGAAGAAAGCGATATCCATTATTTTTTCTATCGAATGGATTCATCGCGGGAAATTCAAATTGCGACTTCAGGCTCTCAGGAGCGTCATCTTGCCATTACCAGTTTTCGTGAGGCTGTCACTGATACAAATAGTGTTTCGACTGAACTCCCCTTTCATTACGGTCTGCTAATGAAATATAATACTAATGAAGGAGAATATTCTTCTGACGTTTTGTATGATGTTGGCGGCTCAAATCAATTAAAGCAGACGACACGTATCGATAACAGATACACGGAAAAACTAAGATGCGTTTACCTCAGTCCTCGTTATGACTCGAATGCTTCCGTTGAGGGACTGCATAATATTATCTTGAATAAAGATGAAGACTTTCTTGTGGAAGCCTTGCGTGTTTTGGAACCTAAGGCAAAAAGCCCCGTCTTTATGGATAACATTATGTTCGTTGATGTTGGTTTGCCACAACGCATTCCTATCAATTTGATGGGTGATGGCATCAGAAAGATAGTTTCTTTCCTTACCAGTATCTATCAGTGCAAAGGTGGAGTGGTGTTGATTGACGAACTCAGCAATGGGTTCCATTATTCGGTCATGAAGCCTATGTGGGATGTTGTGATCCGGGCTGCCATCAAGAATGATGTGCAGATATTTGCTACCACACATGACGAGGATTCCATTAAGGGATTTCAGGAGGCGTTACAGAATGTCAAGGATAGCAGTGCCGAAGATGTCGCTGCTGCGTTTAAGCTTCAGCGAATAGCCGAAGATGAATTGAAATCATACCGTTATTCTGTAAATCAACTTGGCTATGCCATGGAACAGGAGATAGAGATAAGATAGGGGAATTGTATGGTTAACATTTTCATAGAGGCGAAGGATAGAAGGACTCCAGAGGCGGAGTTCCTTACAGCCATACTTGACCGTATGGGCATTCCTGTTGATGCATATTCTCTGAAACCAACTAATGGTTACACCAATCTGATGGATTCTGATAATGCCGCAAACATCAATGCAATGCGTGTTAATACCGATGTTGGTGAAAAGAATTTAGTTGTGTTCGATGCTGATAGTGGCAATAATAACGGAGGTCTTGAGAAACGCCGAGATCAGTTGCTAAAGAAAAAAGAAGAATTGGGGTTGGAGTTTGAACTGTTCCTTTGGCCAGATAACAGCAGTGATGGAGATGTAGAGATTCTTATGGAGAGTATCGCACGCAAAGACTTGTATCCTGAGTTCTTTGACTGCTTCGGTAAGTACGAATGCTGCATTTCACGGCGAAAAGATGATGATGGCAAGCAATTTTACAGTACCCCAAACCGTAAAGGAAAGTTGCATACCTATTTCACCTCGCTTCCCATATCCAAGACGAAGAAGGATAAAGTTGGAAGTGGATCATGGCAATGGAGCAATCCGGAAATATGGGATCTTGATTCGGACTCATTGACACCGATTAAGGAATTTCTTAAAAAACATCTGCTTTAATGGATAAGAACAAATGGACAGTGGAAGCGGTTAGTGACGCAGTTCTGAGGAATAATGATTATCTGGAGATAGTTGTCAGCAATTATCTCATGACTTTTATTGAGCGGCTTGAGGAATACGACATCAATCTACAGGACATTACCAATGTTGACCAACTGCACCAAAAGGTTCAGGAGGGAATCGAAAAACTGGAGCCTATGCGAAAAGAATTCCTTTCTGTAGTTGAGATATTCGTACCAAGCAAACATCCGTTTCTAAAACGATATCTGCCAGATTTTTTAGAAAAGTTGCTGAACTTCTACGAGGAGCATGGCATAAACCTTTACACTGGTACAAGCACTGACCTCCTCCGCAATGATCATTACCGTTTCTTTAATCAGTTTCTGTTGATCTCGCTTACCGCTATGCTTGTCGAGTATCGCTGTTTTGATGCATTACAGGCGATACTTCGTTCTAAGTATGTTGTATATTACAATGATTATCGCATGGCACGAGAGGTGAATTTCATGCGTTTCCGTGAGTATAACTACACTCTGTGTATTTGCCTGAAAAAGGTTGACTCACAAAAAGAGTCAATCATTATGACACC
>ERZ1026894.27-NODE-27-length-100236-cov-22.452790_pt1 | contig 100236 bp, 84 predicted proteins | sample MGYA00380177_ERZ1026894 | MGnify/ENA primary metagenome ERZ1026894 (study PRJEB33269, sample SAMEA4719813) | human gut metagenome | biome: human-associated habitat; feature: organic feature; material: feces | place: Cameroon | collected 2013-10 ... | reverse complement strand
CGGAGATTCAGCCTAATTTTTTGTACTGTCAAAAAGTTTTAGCGGACAGTAATAAAACATAATCCACATCATTTAGGTTTATACCCAACTGCTTTGCGTTTCGGATAAACAAGTCACTTGCTCCTGTGTCAAGCAGGATCTTGTGCCGCCTTTGTCATATTGCTTGCGTTTGCCGACGGGAGGCTCTGTCAAAGTGATGCGAACCACAGCAGTTCTTTCAAGACTGCGGGCAAGAAAAAAAAGAGGATGACCTATTCGGGTCACCCTTTTTATAGTTTGATGTGGGAACGCTATTTCATCGTCACCGAGATGACGTAGTCCTCCGCCGGAAGGTCAGCCGGGAGGGTTATGAAAAGATTCTCACCGACTTTCTTGACTGACAGGGCCGTTCCGTCATACAATGCGGTCACTGACTTGACCTTGGCCTTCTTGGCGACCGGAATCTCAAGGACAGCGCCCGGGTTCTGAAGGACATGAATATAGAAGGTCTTGCCACCCGTGAGAGGAGCGGTCGAGACTCCCCACTCCTGCTCGGCGATCGGGCCGGGGCCGCAGCCCTTGATGGATTCACCATTCACCTTCATCCACTGGCCGATCTCTTTCAACAGAGACAGAGCGGCTTCCGGAAGGCGGCCGTCCGCGCGCGGACCGATGTTCAGCAAAAGATTGGTGTTCATCGAGACAGCCTTCGCAAGAGTGCCGATGAGCTGAGCGGCGGTCTTGTAGTCCCGATCCTTCACACTGTAGCCCCAAGTGTGGTTCATCGTCTGGCACATCTCCAACGGTAGTTTGTCGCTGACCATCTGTCCCTCGGAATAACCGGCGGTGTTCTGCCCCGGAAGATCCCTCTCGAACATCTGGAAATCCTCACCCTCAATCGGTTGGATATGGTGATTGTTACCAATGAGACAGGCCGGATCCACTGAATGAATATATTCATAGAACTCAGGCATCTTCCAGTTGAAAGGAATCGAGTCGCGCTTGTGGTCCCAATAGCCGTCGAACCAGAGGGCGCGGACAGGGGCGTACTGAGTCATCAACTCTTTCACCTGCTGTTTCATGAAGCCGAGGTAGTGGTCATAGTCTGGATGATCGCCCTTGCGGCCGGTGTTGTGGCCGGACTCGCCAAGAGGGTAATCCTCTCTGATCCAGTCCAGAATCGAATAATAGAACTGGAGGCTCAGACCTTCCTTATGGCAGGCGTCAGCCAGATCCCTCATCACATCCTTTCCCCAAGGGGTAGCCTTGACGATGTTGTAGTCCGAAGCCTTGGTGTCGAACATAGAGAAACCATCGTGATGACGGGAGGTGATCGTCACATAGCCGGCACCGGCATCCTTGAAAGCCTTAACCCATTCCTCGGCGTTGTAGCCGGCGGGATAGAAAGCGGTCGCCGCGTGGGCATATTCATCCTTGTTCAGGCCTCCAAGCTGGAGGTACCACTCCCCTTGCGCGTATGACGCATATATTCCCCAATGCAGGAATATTCCGAAGCGGTCGTTGACGAGTTGGCGGCGCGCCTCCAGATTCTCCGGAGTCGGCTGATAGTGGTTCTGTGAATATCCCGCCGAAGCGGTCACGAGTGAAAGGCAGATTGCCAGAAAGGTGGTTCTCAATGTCTTCATAATGAATATATTTGTAAATACAATCAGTTTTACTCCTCAGGATAAAGCGAGCCGGCGATGCCCATCTGGAGGCCGCGAAGCTCAGCGATGCCCCTCATTCGGCCGTAGCAGGAATATCCCGGGTTGGATTTCTTCTGAAGGTCATCGCACATCCTGTGGCCGTGGTCAGGACGGCAGAACACACGGAACTTGCGCTCCTGCATCACCTCAAGGAGGGTCTTCATCATTCCGTACATATCCACGTCACCGGCCAGGTGCGTGTCCTCGAAATAGTTGCCCTCGGCGTCACGCTTCGTGCTTCTGAAATGCACGAAATCAGTCCTGTCCCCAAACTCGCGCATCATTCCGACAAGATCGTTGTCAGCCCTGATGCCGAACGAACCAGTGCAGAGGCAAAGGCCGTTGGACCAGTTAGGGACCGCGGCGATCAGTTTACGGAAATCATCCGCCGTTGAAAGGATCCTTGGAAGACCAAGAATCGGGAACGGTGGGTCATCCGGATGGATGACCATCCTCACTCCAACTTCGTCAGCCACTGGGCAGATCTGGCTCAGGAAGAAGATAAGATTGCTTCTAAGTTTCTCGGAATCAATTCCATCGTACCTTTCGAGCTCTTTTCTGAACTGGTCAATGGTGAAACTCTCCTCGCTGCCAGGAAGGCCGGCGATCATCGTTCGGGTGAGTTTGTGGATCTCCTCAGCGTCCATCTTCTCGAAACGTGCCTTTGCCTTGGCGATGTCCTCGGCTGAATATTCCTTCTCCGCCCCCGGTCTTTTCAGGATGAAAAGGTCGAACGCCAGCAGGGCCGCGCGCTCGAAGCGCAGACAGGTCGAGCCGTCCGGAAGCCTGTAGTCCAGATCGGTACGGGTCCAGTCAAGCACCGGCATGAAGTTGTAGGTCACGCACTTGATGCCGCACTCAGCGAGGTTGCGCAGAGTCTGCTTGTAGTTCTCGATATACTGGAGATAGTCCCCGGTCTGGGTCTTGATGTGCTCGTGCACAGGCACGCTTTCGACCACGCTCCAGATGAGTCCCCAGTCGGCGATCATCTTCTGGCGGGCCTTGATCTCCTTGACCGGCCAGACTTGACCGTTAGGAATATGATGGAGAGCGTGAACGATGTCAGTTACGCCTGTCTGACGTATGTAGTCCAGAGAGATAGGATCGTTCGGGCCGTACCATCTCCAACTCTCCCGCATCAAATATATATTTTTATTCATTTTCAATTAAAAAATAATAACTTAATTAAATCCATAATATAGCCTACACTCGGAGCGAAGCGACCGAAGGGGTTTCGGGGAATCCTTTCCCCGTGCCCCACCGGGGCTGTCACGAAGTGACTGGGGGTTGAATAAACCGTGCGAAGCGCGAAGCGACCGAAGGGGTTTCGGGGAATCCTTTCCCCGTGCCCAACCGGGGCTGTCACGAAGTGACTGGGGGTTAAGAAAAAAAGATGCGTTTTCGATTTAGCGAGGAGCTAAATCGAAAACGCATCAAAACCTCCATCAACTACGTTGATCGTTCCGGTAACGGCCTTGGAGGCGTCGGAAGCCAGCCAGTGGAGGGTTCCGAGAAGTTCCTCCGGCTCAAGGAAACGTCCGAACGGAGTGTGGGCCAAAATCTTGTGAGAGCGGTCGGTCAGACTGCCGTCAGGATTCGTGAGCAGGGAACGGTTCTGGTTCGTGAGCAGGAATCCCGGAGCGATGGCGTTGACCCTGAAGCCCTCGCCGAACTTTATCGCAAGCTCGCCGGCCAGATACTTGGTCCAGTTGGCCACAGCGGCCTTGGCCACACCATAACCGGCCACACGTGTGAGAGGCCTGAGTGAAGTCTCGCTGCAGAAGTTGATGATCGAACCTTTCTTCTTCTCCACCATAGCCTTTGCGAAGACCATCGTAGGAAGCACTGTACCGAACAGATTGAGATCCACCACCTTGCGCACAGCCTCAACATCCAGGTCGAAAATTGTCTTCTCCGGCGGAACAGTGGCGGCGGCCATATTTCCGCCGGCGGCGTTCAGCAGGATATCGATCCCGCCAAACTTCGCCACGATCTCCTTGCAGTTGGCCTCAAGCGTCTCCTTGTCAAGCACGTTGGTCGGAAGGAAGCACGCCTCCCCTCCCTCAGCCTTGATCTCGGCGACAATGCCCTCACCCTTCTCGGAAGCCCTGTCAAGATCCAGAAGGGCGACCTTCGCGCCTTGCGCGGCGAAATATTTCACAATCGTGGCTCCGAGAACCCCGCAGGCCCCCGTCATCACCACCACTTTTCCTTTGATGTCAAAAAGATTCTCCATGATTGTTGTTATTTGTTGATTATTTGACAGGCATTGACTTGATCACCTTGGTGTTGATCTCGTTCAATTTCTTCTCATTCATCTTCACGACCTTCCTGTCGTAGGTCATGAGGCCGTTTACCTCACCCTCGACATCGGTCGTCTGAGTGTAAACCGCGCCGCAGACACCCTGCCTGACCAGCAGGATAAGGTGATCGGCGAACCTTGAATATTCATCAAGCACCTCGTCGCCGTTCTTGTACTGGACATAGCCCCAGTTGCGGTCAGGCTGCCACAGATGCCCCTCAAGCGGAAGACCGATGCCGCCATATTCACCCACCACATTCGCCATCTTGGTCTCCCAAAGGTACATCGCCGGATAAGGATAGTGATGGTTGTCCATGATGTCGCCGCAATCAGGCTCCCAGCTGCCTCCTGAGGACATGTTGATAAGTCTTGTAGGATCCTGCGCCCTCGTGAAATCAACGACGGCCTTGGTGTCGAACTGCCCCCAGGCCTCGTTGAACGGAACCCACATCACCACGCAAGGGAACTTCCTGACCTGCGCGATGATCTCGCCCCATTCCTTATAATAGTTGGCCTTGGCCATCGGCGTGGCAGGGAAATCCGTGCCCTCGCCGTAGTTGTGTATTCCCCACTTGTTGAGATTGTTGCCGGCAAAGGACGGCATGTCCTGCCAGACCATCATGCCGATCTGGTCGCAATGGTAGAACCAGCGCGAAGGCTCGACCTTGATGTGCTTGCGGATCATGTTGAAACCGAAATCCTTGGTTTTCTGGACATCGTACCTAAGAGCCTCGTCCGTCGGAGCCGTGTACAATCCGTCCGGCCACCAGCCCTGGTCCAGAGGGCCGAACTGGAAGAGAGGCTGACCGTTGAGAGCCATCAGTTTCGTGTTCTTGTTCTTGACGAACAATGAGACCTCCCTCATCGCCGTGTAGCCGTTGACAGCATCGATCGTCTTTCCGCCGCGGACCACGGAAACCCGGAGACCGTAGAGATAAGGCGAGTCCGGAGACCACAGCCGTGGATCCTCCACAGGAAGCGTCACCGTGCCTCCCGGAACAGTCTTTCCCCGGGCGATGACCTTGCCGGAGGCATTGTCGGTCGAATAGCCGACACCGCCCTCAAGAAGCTCCACCTTCACGACATCGCCTTCCAAAGCGCCCTCCGTGGTCACAGTGACATCGACCTTCCCCGCCTTGATGTCGGAGACAGCGTAGTAGTCAGCGACATGCGCCTTGGCCACCGGCTCGATCCAGACACTCTGCCAGATACCCGACACAGCGGTGTACCAGATGCCACTCGGCGTCCGGACCTGCTTGCCGCGAGGTTGGAAATCATTATCCGTAGAATCCTCGACCCTGACAACCAATGTGTTGTCGCCGGACTTCAGATAAGGAGTGATGTCAAAGGAGAAATGCGTGTAGCCGCCGGTGTGCCTTCCGACCTGGACATCGTTGACAATCACATCAGCCTGCCAGTCCACAGCCTCAAAGTTGAGCATCAGACGCTTCCCCTTCCATGCGGACGGAACCCTGAAAATCGTCTTGTACCAAAGAGCATCCTCCGGAGTCAGCATGCGTCCGACACCGGAAAGTGAGGATTCCACAGCGAATGGAACAAGAATCTGCCCGTCAAACTTTTCCGGGACAGCAGCGTTCTTTGGAGTTATTGAATATTCCCACAGACCGTTCAGGGATTTCCATTCGGGCCTTACCATCTGAGGGCGAGGATATTCCTTATGGACATTCTCCGGCGTGACCTCCTCGGCCCACGCCGTCCTGATGCGGTCGCCGGCAGGCGCCCAACTTTGGGCCGATACTGTTCCGGCAGTCATCAGGGACAATGCCAGAGCGGTGCAAAGACAATTCTTCATTTTGATTTGTTATTTGTTATTTGATCAGATTCCCGAGTATGGAGCGGCTCAGTTCCCTGGTCACGGTGCGGGTGGCCGCCGAAGTGGCGCTCTTCACCACCTTGTTGCCGGTGCTTACCTTCTTGGTCTTTGGGGGCTTACCGCCGGCCACCTTGTTGGAGACAGCTGTGCCGACAGAGGCGGCAACGGACGCTGTCACAGCCGTGAAAACCGCCTTGGCAAGCTTGCCGAACAGGCCGCCACCCTTGGCGGACTTCTTCTCGGTCTCCTTGGCCTGTGCCTCCGCCGCGGCTTCCTCCTCGTCCTTACGGGCCTGCGCCAGCAGCACCTCGAACGCGCTCTCACGGTCAACAGGAGTGTCGTACTTCCCGTAGATTCTGGACGACTTTATCAACTGGCTTCTCTGCGAGGTGTCAATCGCCCCGATCTGGCTGAGCGGGAACAGTATTTTCGCCTTCTGGACCACCCCGGGAGCGCCTTTTTCGTCAAGGAAGGAGACCAAGGCCTCACCGGTGCCAAGGTTCATGATGGCCTCAGATGTGTCGAACGAAGGGTTCGCCCTGAAAGTCTCGGCGGCCACCTTCACAGCCTTCTGGTCCTTCGGAGTAAACGCCCTGAGGGCATGCTGAACACGGTTTCCGAGCTGGCCGAGAATGCTCTCCGGGATGTCCGTCGGACTCTGGGTCACGAAATAGACACCCACACCCTTGCTCCTGATTAGTCTTACGACCTGTTCGATCTTGTCTGTCAAAGCCTTTGGCGTGTCGTCAAAGAGCATGTGCGCCTCATCGAAGAAGAACACAAGCTTTGGCAGTTCCATGTCACCGACCTCCGGGAGAGTTGAATATAACTCCGAAAGAAGCCAAAGAAGGAAGGTTGAATATAGCTTCGGCTTCATCATCAGCCTGTCTGCGGCCAGGACGCTCATCACGCCTTTTCCTCCCTCGCAGGCCAGAAGATCCTGAATATCAAAGGACGGCTCGCCGAAGAATTGGTCAGCGCCTTCATTCTCAAGGGTAAGGATCGACCTTTGGATCGCACCGACCGAAGCGGAGGCTATGTTGCCATAGACAGACGAATATTCAGAGGCATGCGCCTGGACATAGTTCAGCATGGATCGCAGATCCTTGATGTCAAGCAGAAGCAGACCTCTTTCGTCAGCTATCCTGAACACGATGTTCAGTACCCCCTCCTGAGTGTCGTTAAGGCCAAGGACACGGCTCAAAAGCTGAGGTCCCATCTGTGAGACAGTGCACCTGAGCGGATGTCCCTGCTGTCCGAACACATCGTAGAAGCGCACCGGACAGCTTTGGAACCGCGGAGCCTCGATTCCGAACTCAGCCATCCTCTTTTCGATGAATCCGCTCAGACGCCCCGGTTGGGATATTCCCGAAAGATCCCCTTTCATGTCCGCCATGAAGCAAGGGACCCCTGCCTGGCAGAAAGTCTCGGCCATGACCTGAAGTGTGACTGTCTTTCCGGTACCTGTCGCTCCAGCGACAAGGCCATGCCTGTTGGCCATCTTCCCGATGATGGAAACCGGACCTTCTGAACTTTGGGCTATCCAAAGCCCGTTCTTGGAATCGTACATCGTTGTCAGTTTTATAGTGTTGACTAATTATCTTTTATAGTGCGGTCACTCTTCATCCTTGCTGAAAAAGGAGAAATGAACCCTTCCGTATTTCTTTTCCTTCTTAAAACAAGGATGGTCCGTGAATGAATGCTCATCCCCGTGCTCCAGGATGAAATAGCAACCGGGATGGAGAATGTCCGCCGAGTACACCTTGTCCGGCAATGTCTCCAGTCCGTCGAGGGCGTACGGCGGATCCGCGAACACTATATCGAACTTCTCGTGACAGATGCCGAGGAAATCAAACACGTTGTCCCTGACCATCGTGACATTGTCCAGACCAAGCCGACGGGCCTCTGTCTTGATGAACGAGGCGTTCTCCCGCGCCATCTCCACCGACCACACTCTCGCCGCCCCCCTTGAGGCGAACTCGAAAGCGACGGCCCCTGTGCCACCGAAAAGGTCAAGAACCTTCAAATCCTCAAACTCGTACTCGTTGTCAAGCACATTGAACAGACCTTCGCGGGCGAAGTCGGTGGTCGGCCTTGCATTGTAGCCGGCAGGGGGATTGACAGTTTTCCCGCGCAGTCTTCCTCCGATTATCCTCATAGCCTTTCGACAGATTTGAAATAACGGTACAGGGACATTTCCTCCTCCTCGGTCAAAGGAGTTCTGAAATAGACCGATGACACCTCCGGATTGAGTTGGAGCTTTCTCACGGCCATGAACAGGAAATATTCCGCGGTAGTGAAATCGGACGCACGGAACACGTTGGCCAAAAGCAGATTGCGACCCTGAGATATTCCAAGATGAAGATATCCCGCGGCGTAGGACGCGATGATCCTGTTATATTCATCGATGTTCTGCAGATCCTTCAGGATGTAGTACATCTCCGGCAGGACCTCCGCAGGTCTGCCATCGAAGTCAAGGACCGCCTGCGAGATTGTCCGGGACAGCATCTCTCCGATGGACAGGGAATATACCAATTCAGCGGCGTATTCCGGAAGCGAGGCATGGGAAACCTCATCGCCATCGCCTATGACAACGGTGTCGGCGAGGCTTTGCCGGGCCGTTGACTCATCAAAGAACGTTCGCGGGACCAATGCCACTTTCGGAGTGAACAGCGACACCTCCACATGCCGGTACCGCCGTTGGAACTCAGGAGCCGTGAAAACCGTGTCAGCGCCGCGCCATCCCGATTCCGTCACGGCGCCATCATCCTCCACCTTAAAAGAATATCCATTCAAGCAGACTTGAATGGATATTCCGTTTATCTTCTGTTTTGGATTCCAATCCATCTATGTCAGGTGATGACAGAGGATTACTCCCAGTTACCGACGTTGTTGTTAGGCGCGGAGACACTTCCGACCATAAGACCCTCGTAACGGCCCTGATCCTCGCACTCGGCGACTTTGTTCACAACAAGCTGATGATTCATTCCGTTAAGGATGGACTTCCAAGGCATCTTAGCCTCGAACAGCGGCACATTCACACCGGAGACCTTCTTCACGACAGCGTTCATCTCGATCTTTGTCACAGCGGCGACAGTCTCACCCTCCGCGGCGAAAGGAATCTCGTCGATCTTGTTGACATCGAAATCAGTCCTGCTGCGGAACAGGGTATCCTTGACGGCGATCTTGTTCTGGATAGAGAACACGAGTTTCTTGTCACCTTCCTGATAGAGCTTGTAAAGGCCCTCGTCGGTGATTCCCTTATGAGACTTCTTCACGTCATTGGTGTGAGCCACGGCGAGGGAGTCATCCTTTGAGCCGACCTGCATGAGAACCACCATCTCACCGTTGTTGTAGAACTGCTTGAGGGTGTCGAACGAAGCGGTGAACCTCTCGTTCACACTCTTGAACGCAACCTGGAGATCACGGATGTCCTTGAGCCTCTGGACAGCCACTTTCTGCCTGGCCTCAACTTCCTTGTTGAATCTTACAGGTTCCATGATGCCGTCATAGATTTTGTAGACTAAAAAGATCGCGCAAAGCGCGAGTACGATGCAGATGATCGTTTTCAGTGTCTTGTTCATTATTCTTTGTTTTTATGTTTTTTCTACCCATGAAAAGACTATACGTCAATTCTTGACAAAGTTAGAAAATTGATTTATGAAATGCAATATAATATTTGTAATTTTGCAGACAGCAATGAAAGACATCACAGTTTTAGACAGACTGACGGGTGGTTCATCCCGCGTCACCATCGTCGTCCACACCCATCCGGACGGGGATGCGGTCGGAAGCGGAACCGCCATGTTGGGTTATCTGACAGACATAAAGCGCAAGAACGCCGCGCTGATCGTACCGGACAGCGTCCCGGACTCCATCTCCTTCATCACGAAAGGATTCGAGCCCGGAAGTGTCATCGTGTTCGAGGATGAGAGGCTGAAAGCGGAGGAATGGATCAATTCCTGTGACCTGATCATCTGTCTGGACTGCAATTCATTCTCCAGGACAGCGGACATGGAGACTCTCCTGAGGAAATCCACGGCCCGTAAGGTTCTGATCGACCATCATCTGAACCCTGAGACGGCATCCTTTGACCTGACGTTCTCAAAGGAAGGGATATCCTCGGCCAGCGAGCTTCTGTTCTGGATCCTGATGGAGACGCCGGAGATCGAAGGAGACGCGTCTCGTCTGCCGGCAAGATGCGCCGCCTCCCTGCTTACCGGAATGACGACTGACACGAACAACTTCTCGAACTCTGTCTTTCCAAGCACGTTCGAGATGGCCTCAAGACTGATCGAAGCCGGAGTGGACCGTGACGCCATACTCGTCAGCCTGTACAACAACTACAGGGAGAACCGTCTGAGGCTCATGGGGTTCCTTATGAGCGAAAAGCTCACGATCACCCCGCGCGGCGTCGCTTTCATCATCCTGGACAAGGAGACCCAGGACAGGTTTGACTTCAAAAGAGGCGAAAGCGAAGGCTTCGTGAACATGCCGTTGTCTGTGGCGGAGGTGCGCATGAGCATATTCCTGACCCAGGAGGACGACATATTCAAAGTGTCCATCCGCTCAAAGAAGGGAGTCTCGGCGAATGACTGCGCCGCAAGATACTTCAACGGCGGCGGACATGAGCAGGCGGCCGGAGGAAAGCTCACCGCCGGGAAAGACCTGGCCTCCCTCAAGGACGCCGAGGCATACATCTTGAAAGTAACGAATGAGTTTTTTGGAATATGACAAAGAATCTCATCATACCAGCCCTGATGGGCATGGCCGCCCTTGTCTCTTCTTGCGGCAAGAGCGAGGTCGAGAACGTCTATACCCAGCAGGACAAGAACATCGAATCTCTGGTCAAATCCCTTGCTCCGGAAGAATCCGAGGCGACGGTCGATTATCTTGACGGCGTCGTAAGGGTCACCGTGAAGCACGGAGATGGGGCCCCGCTTGAGAGCGGCGGAACCGTGTCCTTCTACTATGCGGGACACTGCATCAACAGTTCCAGCCTCAGTTCCGAGAATATGTTCGTGACCAACAGCAAAGAATTCGCCGAATCCTCCAACTGGACGGTGACCGACTCCACCATCTTTCAGGTCAGCACGGTCGATCTCGCGAAGGACAACCTTGTCAAAGGCCTGAAAAAAGGCATCGTAGGGGTCAAGGCCGGAGATGAATGTTACATCATGTTCAACGGAAAGTACGGATTCGGGAAGCACACGAACGGAACCGTGCCAGGAAATTCGGCTTTGGCCTATCATTTGTGGATAAGCAGCGTCTCGAATTAATCAATGAGAAAAAAGAAAACTGTTATGAATATATCAAAGAAAGCAACTTCATCTTTGCGTTGTACGGCCGCCGTGGCCATTCTTGCCTTGGTGTCATCCTGCGCGAAGGAAACCACAACCTACGAGAACGATGACGTGAAACTCTACCTGGACGCTTGGATGAGCGTGAACCATCCGGGAGTCCAGCCGACCGGCCTTGGAGTTTACATCATCGATGACCAGCCCGGCTCCGGAGAGGCTGTCACGGATGATGACTATTATTACTTCATCCGCTACACGGCCACGGATCTGAACGGAAACATCAGCGGCACGTCCGAAGAGAAAGTGGCGCAGCAGACAGGAAGCTACACGAAAGGCAACTACTATGGTCCGACAGTGGTGATGGACTCTTACTATGCCACCCAGCCGGGTGTTCTGGAAGCCATCAAGGGCATGAAGGTCGGCGGAACAAGGACAGTGGTCGTGCCTGGATGGCTCAACTCAACCATATCATCATCAACCGGCGAGAAATACTACACTACCGCTGAGGAATTCTACAAGAACAAGAGCGGGAGCAACACAATCTACACTCTTACCTTGACCGACAAGACCGACAACATCAACAAATGGGAGGTCGATTCGTTGGAAAGGTACACAGCTCGCATGATGAACGATGTTGACTCCACATTCTACGGGTACTACTACCAACAGCTCAAGGAGCCTACTGACACAACCACATTCCCGCGTGACACGACATTCTACATCAACTACATAGGAAGGCTTCTCAACGGTCAGGTGTTCGACACCACAATCGAGGACACCGCCAAGTTCTACGGGATTTACTCCTCGTCAAAGACTTACAAGCCTCAAATGGTCAAGTTGAACGAGACCTACACCGAAATCACTCTCGGAGGGTCAAGCAGTTCGGACGGAAGCACCACAATCAATGGCTTCTCCTATTGCCTTTCCAAGATGAAGGCCTACGAGAAAGGCGTGTGCGCGTTCTACTCCAACCTCGGCTACGGCTACAGCGGGAGCGGGAAGGCCATTCCGGCGTACGCTCCGCTTTCCTTTGAGATAGAGATTGTTGACAAACCATAAAAAGAAAAAAGGACACAACATGTCACAGACACAGACGGCTCCCACAGAGCTCGGAAGTGAAAGCATAGGCAAATTGCTGAAGAAGTACGCAGTCCCTGGAATCATCGCCATGACTGCGTCTTCTCTCTATAATATGGTGGACAGCATCTACATCGGGCATATTCCCGGATCGGGATCGCTGGCCATCTCGGGACTTGCTGTCACGTTCCCGCTGATGAACCTCAGCACGGCGCTCGGCACTCTTGTCGGCGTCGGGGCGGCGACCATGATCTCCGTGCTGCTCGGACAGCGGAACTACAAGATCGCCAACAAGGTCCTGGCCAACGAGGTGACCCTGAACTGCATCGTCGGCCTCCTGTTCACCGTGTTCTGCCTGATGTTCCTGGATCCGATTCTCTATTTCTTCGGAGCCAGCGCCAACACGCTGAAGTACGCCAGGGACTATATGGAGATCATTCTCTACGGGAATGTCATCACTCATCTTTACTTTGGACTGAACAGCATCATCCGGTCTTCGGGCAACCCGAAGATGGCGATGGGACTGACCCTTTTCACGGTGATCCTCAACAGCATCCTGGACCCGATATTCATTTTCACGTTCGGGATGGGTGTCCGCGGAGCCGCCTTGGCGACGGTGATTTGCCAGGCTGTCTCGCTGGCATATTCAATATACTATTTCACACGGAAGGACAACGTCCTTCGTCTGCCGAAAGGGTTCTTCAGTCTTGAGTGGAGGATCGCAAAGGATTCATTGTCAATCGGTATGGGGCCTTTCCTTATGAACTCGGCCTCCTGCATCGTGACAATGTTCATCAACCAGCAGCTTCTCAAGTACGGCGGAGACCTTGCGATCGGAGCATACGGAATCATCAACAGGATCAACTTCCTGTTCATTATGGTGGTGATGGGGTTCAACCAGGGAATGCAGCCTATCGCCGGCTACAATTTCGGGGCGAGGAAATATTCAAGGGTCCGCGAGGTATTCCTGCGCACGTCAATGTGGGCCACGATCATAACCGGTTTCTGGTTCATCGCCTCGGAGTTCTTCCCGGAAGTGATGGTCAGCATCTTCACCAACGATCCAAGCCTTAAGGAGATGGCGGAGAAAGGATTGAGAGTGATGAACCCGGTTGTGCTGATCGTAGGCTGGCAGATGGTATCGACCAACCTGTTCCAGAGTCTCGGAATGGTCCGGAAGTCAATATTCCTGTCCCTCAGCCGCCAACTGCTTTACCTTGTGCCACTGCTGTACCTGATGCCGCTGTTCTTTGACATTCATGGAGTGTTCGCGGCGTTCCCTATCTCCGATGCGCTGGCCTGCATCACGACATTGGTCATGATCGGCAATCTCATGCGCAAATTCAGCAGACTCAAGGACGGGGACGAGCCAACGATCCTTGGAAGCGCGATCTCTTAAAAACTAATGAATATGAACGGACAAAACACAATAATCAACATCGGACGCCAGTTCGGGAGCGGCGGAAAGCTCATCGCGTTAAAAATAAGCGAGACTCTGGGCGTCCCGGTCTATGACAACGAGTTGATCTCCAAGGCAGCCGACGAGAGCGGTTTCAGCAAGGAACTGTTCGAGCGCAGCGACGAGAAAAGAAGCATATTCAACATCTCATCATTCTTCGGGACCGGAAGGTTCGGCGGCACGCAAAACTACGTCGGTGACAATGAGCTTTTCAAAATCCAGAGCGAGGTCATCAGGAACATCGCGGCGAAAGGTCCGGCGATTTTCGTAGGCAGGTGCTCCAACTACATCCTCAGGGACTCTAAATGCCTGGATGTCTTCGTCTGCGCGCCTTTGGAGGACCGTGTGAAAAGGGTCTCCGAAAGATTGGGAATCAGCCCGGAGGAGGCCCGCACCAGAATCGGAAGACAGGACAGGACCAGGGAGACCTACTACAATTTCTTCACTTTCGGCAACTGGGGAGCGGCGTCTGACTATGACCTCTGCATCGACTCCTCGATTCTCGGAATAGACGGGACAGCCGATTTCATCATCGACTTCGGAAGAAAGGCCGGACTGATCTAAGAATATGTCGGATTCCAGAACAAAAAGGTTGATCCTCACTTGCGCGGCGGGACTGTCTGTCCTGCTGGTCGTCATCATAGCCGGTAAGTCAGCGTTCGGCAAGCGGATGGATAAGGAAACTGAATCGTGTCCTGTGCCGGTAAACCTCAACGAAACCCTTACAAACGAGATGTCAGACACGTCCTGCCTGGCCGGGTTCGATAAGATAGTCAAGGGCTACCTGACTTACTGGGGAATACACGGAGCGTCCCTCTCGGTCATGAGAAACGACTCCCTGCTCTTCGCCAAAGGCTACGGGGAGGCCGACACCGACAAGAAAATGGGGCCCGGGAATATTCTGAGGATGGCGTCCGTCTCCAAGCTGGTGACAGCTGTGGGAATTATGGTTCTTCAGGAAAGAGGACTGCTGAGCATCAAGGACCACGTGTTCGGGCCGGATGGAATCCTGAACGACTCAGCCTATGTCGCCGCCATAAAAGACACCTTATACAATAGGATTACGGTTGAAGACCTTCTGCGTCACAAGGGTGGTTTCTCCAAACGTGGCGGAGACCCGATGTTCTCGACCCGCTGGATAATGATGCAGAACGGCTGGAAGGAGGTTCCCACACAGGAGCAACTGATGGAGCTCCAGCTCAAAAGGCGGGTGAAATTCGTTCCTGGCACCGCTCAGGAATATTCAAACTTCGGCTATCTGGCTCTTTCCATGGTGATTGAGAAGGTCAGCGGGATGGACTATGAGACCTTTATGCAGGAGAATGTGCTGCGGCCAATCGGATGCGTTGATTTCCACATCGCCGGCAACTACTACAAGCACAAGCTCCCCAACGAGACACGCTACTATGTCCAACACGATGACGAGCCGGCGGAGGAGTTCAACAACAGCGGCCGTAAGGTCATCCGCTGCTACGGCGGCAACAATGTGGCTGGTCTTTCCGGAGCGGGAGCCTGGGCGGCATCGACACCGGAACTGGCACTGCTCGTAGCCTCAATCGACGGCAGACCGGAAGTGCCTGACATCATCAGCAAGGAAAGCGTGGATCAGATGACTGAATATTTCGACGAGAGCACCTACTCGCTCGGTTGGAACGACACCAAGGACGGTTACTGGACACGTACCGGGACATTCGCCGGGACAAGCGCGCTGATCAAGTACTTCCCTGACGGGGAATGCTGGATATTCATTTCCAACACAAGCACTTACAAAGGGCCGGGGCTCGCGCGGCACACGGCGGAGCTTTTCGACAAGCTCAGAATGAAATATTCCTCGAAGTTTCCTCCGAGGAATATGTTCTATCCGCCTCATCAAAATACTTCAAGTGATGAGGAATGGTTTGATTATTAATACTACTTGTTGACAAACATCACGGCCTCCGCGATGGAGTTCAGCTTGGTGTCAACGCTGTCGGCACGGCTTGCGAGCACGCAAGGGACAGTCGTTCCGACGAGCATTCCAGCCTGCTTCACACCAGTGGCGAGTTTGGAGTTTGTCTTCCAGAACACATTGGCGGACTCGATGTTAGGGAACTCAAGACAGTCAGCGTCACCGGCAACCGGGCTGACAAGTTTCTTGATCTCCACAGACTCCTTGTCGATCGCGACATCCAGAGCCAGAGGGCCGTCAGCGACACAGCCCTTGATCTGTCCGCGGTCAACCATCTTGGCGAGAGCGGCGGCCTCCATGCAGGCAGGCATGGAATCAAGCACCTGCTCGGATGCGGCGATGAACGCAAGCTTAGGCTTTGAGATGCCGAATGACTTGGCCACTCCGATGAGATAACCGGCGATCTTCACCTTCTGGCGGAAGTCAGGAAGAGGAATCACGGCCATGTCTGACAGGAAGAGGAGTTTGTGATAGTTAGGGCTTTCAATGACTCCGACGTGGCTGAGCACGCCCTTCTGAGGAAGAAGTCCGGTCTCCTTGTTGAGGATAGCGCGGAGGAACTTGTCCGTGGAGCAAAGCCCTTTCATCAGGACATCGCCCTCACCATCGTGAACAAGCTGAACGGCCTTTGAGACAGCCTTGAGTTCAACCGGCTCGTTGACAATCTCGAAGAGTTCGATGTCGATGTTGTTCTTCTGGCAGGTCTCTCTGATGAGTTCCTTGTCACCTACAAGGGTAACTTTCACGAAACCTAACTCCGAAGCCTTGGCGCAAGCCACAATTGTGTGCTCGTCAACAGCCCAGGCGGCCACCAATCTTTTGCATACGCCCTTCTCTTTGAGTTCGGCGAATACGTCAGCGAATTTTGTGATCATGATATTTCTTTTTTTAGATTGATTCTATTCATCCATGCTCTGCACGAGGTGCATGGTGTCGCGCGCGATGACGAGTTCCTCGTCGGTGGTGACAAGGGCGACCTTGACCTTGGAATCCGGCAGGGAGATCACCGTGTCAACTCCCCAGGCGGTGTTGGCCTCGTAGTCGAATGCAAGTCCGAGATAGGTGAAGTTCTCGCAGACCCTGCGGCGCAGACGGCTGTTGTGCTCGCCGATACCGCCGGTGAAGAAGATGGCGTCAACTCCGTTCATCTCGGCGGTGTAGGCTCCGATGTACTTGATCATCTGGAATGTCAGCATCTTGAGTACAAGCTTGGCCTGGCGGTCGCCGTTGTTGGCGAGCTCGTCCAGCTCACGGGCGTCGGATGTCTTCTGGGAGACTCCGAGGAAACCGCTCTTCTTGTTCACGATGTCGTACATCTGATCAGGAGTGAGATTCTCCTTCTTCATCATGTAGAGGACGGCGTTTGCGTCCACGTCGCCGCAGCGGGTTCCCATGACCAGACCCTCAAGCGGAGTGAGACCCATAGAGGTGTCGATTGACTTTCCGTTCACGATAGCGGTGATGGAGCTTCCGTTACCGATGTGGCAGGTTATGATCCTTGAGTTGTTCAGATCAAGGCCGACCATCTCAGCGCCCTTCTTTGCCACGAACTGATGGCTCGTTCCGTGGGCACCGTAGCGGCGGATGTGGTACTTGTCATAATATTCATAAGGGAGGCCGTACATGTAGGCGTAAGGCGGCATCGTCTGATGGAAGGCGGTGTCGAACGTCACGACCTGAGGCACTGAAGGCAGAACCTCCTGGCAAGCCCTGATACCAAGCAGGTGGGCCGGGTTGTGGAGAGGGGCGAAGTCGCAGCAGAAGTCGATCTTCTTGATGACATCCTCGTCCACGATGGCGCTTCCGGAGAAGAAATCGGCACCCTGCACGATTCTGTGGCCGACAGCCTCAATGTCGTCGAATGACTTGAGGACACCGTGGTCCTTGTCGATAAGGGCATCAAGCACAATCTGCATTCCGACCGTGTGGTCAGGGACAGGAAGATCCTTCACAACCTTCTCCTTACCCGCCGGAGTGTGCTGGAGCCTTCCGCATTCAAGGCCGATTTTCTCAACTATACCTTTGGCCAAAAGGGAGTAAACGTCATCGTTCTTCATGTCAAGCAGCTGGTACTTGATCGAAGAGCTTCCGCAATTGATAACAAGAATAATCATTCCGTTTGAAATTTATGTAATTATGCTGACAAAGATACGAAATTTATAACTATTTTTACCGCATGTCAAGGAACTGTGTGATGAATGAGGCGAGAGATATCGTAGGGATAAGTGTTCCTTTTGCGGCTGGGGTCGCGATGGGGGTGGCACTGTACCCTCTTCTTTCCGGAGGACCGCCGTTCATCACTAGTTCGATTCTCCTTGTTCTCATTTGTATAACAACCTTATTGGTTCGCTTCGGCAAGCTCAGCGACCGGAGCGGAAAGCGGTTGGTGAGCCTGTCGAACCAACCGCGCCTCGGCAGGCTGACGCGCTTAGGCAGGCTCAGCGGCCGGCGGATATTCTTTGCGGGAATATTCATAGTCACGGGAATATTCTGCTCGTTGAATTATCACATCGCAAGCGGGATTCCTGAATATGAAAGCGGATTCATCGGTTCGGCGGCGGCCAATGCCGTCGGTACACTGCAGAACGTCATTGACAATATACCTTACCCGTCCGAGACCAGCGGCCCACTGGTGAAAGCCCTGCTGACCGGCGACAAAAGCGACCTGACGAAAGAGATCACGGGAATATTCAGGGACAGCGGTGCCTCGCATATCCTCGCACTCTCAGGGCTGCATCTCGGTGTGCTTTATATCCTCCTTGCAAGGCTGACCGCACCTTTAGGCAATAGCCCGTGGATCAGAAGGTTGAGATATTCATTGATCATCGCGGCCGCACTTTTCTACTCCATTATGACCGGTGCCACGCCTTCGATCATCCGCGCATTCCTGTTCATCACCATCAACGAGACCGCCAAGCTGCTTGGACGGAAAAGGGAGCCGGTCAGGGTTCTGCTGGCCGCTCTGACCATCCAGCTCGCCCTGAAGCCGGATGTCATCACCTCAGTGGCGTTCCAGCTGTCCTATATGGCGATGGCGGGAATATTCCTGCTCTTCCCTACCCTTGATCGGATCTATCCCGCGCCAAACGGTTCTAAATTATCCAGATTCAATCCTTTACGGAAAATATGGAGCGCTGCGATGCTGTCAATCTCCTGCCAAGTTTTCACCGGCCCGCTGGCGTGGTACCATTTCCACACTTTTCCCAAGTACTTCATTCTGACCAACCTGATCGCACTGCCACTGACAAGCGCGATCATAACCCTTTCCGTGGCCACAATCGCGCTGTCTTTCCTTGGAATATGTCCGGAGCCGCTGGTGATCCTCAACGATCACGCGATGCAGGCTCTGTTTTTTTGCCTGGAAATCATTTCCGGGCTGGATAATCCTTAACCTATTCTTTAACGTCTGCCAGATGAATCTTAGTCGTCCTGATTCCATAGAAGCAGACGACAATGAAGCAGATAAACGGCAGGATGAACGAAGCGTTCACAGCCGGCAGGAAACCGATCGTGCCCTTGTCGATGATCCAAGCCTGGAGCGGAGGAAGCACAGAGCCACCCAGAATGGCCATAATGAGGCCGGCGGCACCGAACTTGGCGTCATCCCCGAGCCCTCCGAGGGCGATTCCGTAGATCGTCGGGAACATCAGCGACATAAACCCGCTGACAGCCACAAGGCAATAAAGCCCGAGCCTGTTCTGCAGGAATATCACGCCGGCAGTGGCGATCATTCCTCCTATAGCGAAGATTGTCAAGAGTTTGGACGGTTTCAGATATTTCATCAGCCAAGTGCACAGGAAGCGGCAGGTCACGAACAGGATCATCGCCGCGATGTTGTACTTCTGCGAAAGCACCTCGGCCGCCTGCTCGTCCATTCCCTCGGCCATAAACACTCTTGTGCCGTACTGGATTATGAATGTCCAGCACATAATCTGCACACCGACATAGAAGAACTGAGCGATCACTCCCTCCCAGTACCGAGGCCTGTGAAGCAGGCGGTTCAGAACCGGGCCGATGTTCATCTCGTGATCCTTGTCGGCGTTCTTAGGCATCTTCGCGACAAGTATCAAGACGAACATCACGATGATGACAAGGCCGACAACCCAGTAAGGTCCCGTAAGCACATTGAGATCAGCCTGTTTCATCGCCTCGAAGCTCGCATCGTCCAGAAGCGCCCGCTCGGCCGTGCTGGCCGGATGCAGCCTCGCCTGGATGAAGTTCATCGCCACGTACATTCCCATCAGCGAGCCGATCGGATTGAAGCACTGGGCGAAGTTCAGACGACGGGTCGAAGTCTCCTCCGTTCCCATACTCAGGATGTACGGATTGCAGCTGGTTTCAAGGAAAGACAGACCGCAAGTCATTATGAAATATGCGATAAGGAAAAAGCCATAGACACCGACAGATTTGGCCGGAAGGAACAGCAGAGCCCCGAGCGCATAGAGTCCAAGCCCGACAAGAACGCCAGCCTTGTAGGAGAATTTCCTGATGAACATCGCCGCCGGAAGAGCCATACAGAAATAGCCGCCGTAGAATGCCACCTGGACCAGAGAGCCCTGCGTCACACTCATTCTGAATATCTTGGAGAATGCCTTGACCATCGGGTTGGTGATGTCGTTGGCGAATCCCCACAGGGCGAAACAGGTCGTTATGAGAATAAAAGGCAGGACGTAGCTTACTCCGCCTGCCTTTAAGATTGAATCCTTCTCCTTCATATTCAAGGATTACTTGTAGATCGGACCGAAGTTCGCGCAGGCACGGAAGTCCGCACCCTCCTTGTCCATTCCGAACGCGTTCCAAGCCGCCGGACGGAATATCTTGGCATCGTCCACGTTGTGCATGCAGACAGGGATGCGGAGCATAGAGGCCAAGGTGATGAGGTCAGCGCCGATGTGTCCGTAGGAGATCGCTCCGTGATTGGCGCCCCAATTGTTCATCACGCTGTAAACGTCCTTGAAGGCATCCTTCTTAGGGTCAAGGCGTGGGGTGAACCAGGTTGTAGGCCAGGTAGGGTCGGTACGCTTGTCGAGAACGGCGTGGATCTCAGGATCGATGTCCACAACCCATCCCTCGGCGATCTGGAGAACCGGTCCGAGCCCGTCCACGATGTTGATTCTCGCCATTGTTGCAGGGAAATCTCCCCTTGACACGAAATGGATGCTGAATCCGCCGCCACGGAAGTAGTCCCTGTCGGCCGGCATCCATTGCGAGTGCTCAAGGCAGCGCTTCTCGTCCTCCTCGGTCATCTCCCAGAACGGCTTCATAACCGGATTACCCTCTGCGTCAGAGCTTTGTCCGCAGCCGTCCATAGTCGTGGCTCCGGAGTTGATGAGGTGGATGATTCCAGGGGCGGCCTTGCCGGTGAGTTCCTTGCCGGTCACCCTCTTGACAGCCTCAGGGCTCCAGTACGTCCTCACATCGGAGAAGATCTGAGGACGGTTGGTCAGCAAGTGCGCCATAAGCATAGCCGTGCCGTTGAGCGAGTCGTTCTCTGTGGCAAGAATCGAAGGCTCCCTGCGGCCGTTCCAGTCGAAATTGGTGTTCAGAAGGGTCTCCGTGAAGTCCCCGTTAGGCATCCAGTCGGTCCACTGACGCTGTCCCTGGAAACCTCCGGCGATGGCGTTGTGCCCAAGAGCCTCCTCCTTGAATCCCATCTCGCGGAGCTTAGGGTTGCCGTGCATAAGATCCATCACGATGATGGTCATCTTCACCACGAATTCCCAATCCTTGTCCTTCTGCTCACGGGTCTTTTGCTTGCCTTCAGGGTTCTTGTCCCAACCCTCGTTAGGCATACAGTATTTCTTGACCCAGGCCATAGCCTTCTCGAACTCCTCAGGGTCGTATATTCCAAGATCCATACGCCTCAGGATCTCGACCTCATCTACACTTTCATTCCTCATTCCCAGATACTTCTGGAAGAAGTTGGTGTCCACGATGGAGCCGGCGATGCCCATCGTAACACTGCCGATCGAAAGGTAAGACTCCCCTCTCATCTCCGCCACCGCGACAGCGCCGCGGGCGAAACGGAGAATCTTCTCGGCCACATCCTCCGGGATCGAGTTGTCATCGAGATCCTGGACATCGTGACCGTATATTCCGAAAGCAGGAAGGCCCTTCTGTGCGTGCGCGGCAAGCACGGCGGCGAGGTAAACCGCACCAGGACGCTCCGTGCCATTGAATCCCCATACAGCCTTCGGCCAGTAAGGGTTCATATCCATGGTCTCGGAGCCGTAGCACCAGCAGGATGTCACGGTGATTGTTCCGCCGACACCCTCGCGCTCGAACTTCTCGGCGCAGGCGGCGCTCTCAGCCACACGGCCGATCGTACCGTCAGCGATGACACACTCCACCGGAGTGCCGTCGGTATATCTCAGATTGGAGGAAATGAGGGCGGCGACATTGGCCGCAAGGGTCATTGTCTTTTCCTCAAGACTTTCACGTACACCGCCTTGACGGCCATCTATGGTCGGACGGATTCCTATTTTAGGATGCTTCATAATATTGGATGTTTTAATGTTTATGTCGTTAAAGGCGCATCCGCAACCGAATGCGTAAGCGTAAATGTACGAATATTATCTGAAAATCGAATGCATAACCCGAATAAACTCTCGGTTGCTCCCTCTTATCAATGACGATATTCTTTCCGCGGCCGGTCTGTCAGGATTCTTCCAAGCAGGAAGATCCGGTTTCCTGCCGGTGCGCGCCAGAATCCCCGGAGCGATGACTCGGGCGACTCCAGCTTTCGCCACCTTGGCTCCACAACCATAGTCAAGAAGATTGGGCCGGAATATATCAGACGGATTTTCAAGATGCCTGACGGCGTATTCAGGGACTAGTATGAGCGTCATGTCGTAAAGATGGCAAGGAACAGGGATGACCGGATCCGGTTCCAGAAGCCTTCCATGACGGGATCTGCCACCGGAGAGCAGGTTGCCAGACAAGTCGGAGACAGTGCCGGCTATCACGGCCTTATGACGCAGGAAGAATGAATTCTCGAAGAACGATGCGAAAGCCCCTTCCTCCAACCTGAGGTCTGAATCCATCCAAAGGTAAAAGTCGAAGCCGATCCCCAAAACCTTTTCCCAAACCTTCTGATACCCACCTACTCCCTCATCATTCAAAAAAGTGGTGAATGAATATCCTCCCGTGGCCGTCAATGCTTCCGTCTGCCTTTGACATTCCTCAAGGCAAGCGGTGGCGCCATCCTTGCCATCATCGGTAAGGGTTATGAGAAGAGCCACGTTCATATTCCTAAGAATCCAGTTTGAGCACAGCCATGAAGGCGCTCTGCGGCACCTGAACCGTACCGATCTGGCGCATCCTCTTCTTGCCTTCCTTCTGTTTCTCAAGAAGTTTCCTCTTACGGGTCACATCGCCGCCGTAGCATTTCGCGGTCACATCCTTGCGGACCTGACGCACGGTCTCACGGGCGATGATCTTCGCCCCGATGGCCGCCTGGACCGCGATATCGAACTGCTGGCGAGGGATCAACTCCTTGAGCTTCAAGCAAATCTTACGTCCGAATTCGTAGGCGTGATCCTCGTGGATAAGGGTAGAAAGCGCATCCGCCGGGTCTCCGTTCAGAAGGATGTCCAACTTGACCAGCCTTGCTGTGCGGAAATCCGTGACGTGATAGTCAAACGACGCGTAACCCTTTGAGACAGACTTCAATTTATCATAGAAATCGAACACGATCTCGGAAAGCGGCATGTCATAGGTGAGCTCGACCCTGTCGGAAGTGATGTAGTGCTCCCCGATCAGTGTTCCCCTCTTGTCCATGCACAGTTTCATAATCGCCCCGTAGAAATCCGTCTTGGAGATGATCTGGGCCCTGATGAAAGGCTCCTCGATGTGATCGATCAGCGTAGGGGCCGGAAGGCCGGACGGATTGTGCACGTCAAGCACCTCCCCCTGAGTGGTATATACTTTATAGGAAACGTTAGGAACTGTCGTGATGACATCCATGTTGAACTCTCTGAAAAGACGTTCCTGCACGATCTCAAGGTGAAGAAGTCCGAGGAATCCGCAACGGAAACCGAATCCGAGGGCAAGCGAAGACTCCGGCTCATAGACAAAGGAGGCGTCATTGAGCTGGAACTTCTCCAGCGTCGCCCTAAGTTCCTCAAACTTGTCAGCCTGAACAGGATACATACCGGCGAACACCATCGGTTTCACCTCCTCGAATCCCGCGATGGCGGCGGCGCAAGGCCTGGCGGAATGGGTTATTGTGTCACCCACCTTGACCTCCACAGCCCTCTTGATTCCGGAGATGATGTAGCCCACGTCCCCGGTCGAGACCTTGCCGGTAGGCTGGAGTTTCATCTTGAGCACACCGACCTCCTCGGCGTCATATTCCTGTCCCGTAGCGACAAACTTGACCTTGTCGCCTGTGGAGATGGATCCGTTCAGAACCTTGAAATAGGCGATGATTCCCCGGAACGGATTGAACACCGAGTCAAAGATCAACGCCTGCAGCGGAGCGTCTGGATCCCCGTGCGGAGCCGGAATCCTCTCCACAATCGCGTCCAGAAGCGGCGGAATCCCTTCTCCCGTCCTCGCGGAGACTTTGAATATATCGTCGTGGTCACAGCCCAGAAGATCGACTATCTGGTCGGCCACAATCTCCGGCTGGGCGGAATCCATGTCTATCTTGTTCATCACCGGGATGATCTCAAGTCCATGATCCACAGCCAGATAGAGATTGGAGATCGTCTGTGCCTGGATTCCCTGTGACGCATCGACAACCAGCAACGCCCCCTCGCAGGAAGCGATCGAGCGGGAGACCTCGTAGGAGAAATCCACGTGCCCCGGAGTGTCGATCAGGTTAAGGACATATTTCTCACCTTTATAAATATATTCCATCTGGATGGCGTGGCTCTTGATGGTGATTCCTTTCTCCCTCTCCAGATCCATGTCGTCCAGCACCTGCGCCTCCATATCCCTGGAAGACAGAGTCTTTGTCAGTTCGATAAGCCTGTCGGCAAGTGTGCTCTTCCCATGGTCGATGTGAGCGATGATGCAGAAATTCCTGATATGCTTCATATAACGTGTCGTTCAATTGCAAGTGACGGGACAACCGCCCGCATATTCCTAAGTATAATTGCAAAAATAAGCAATTTGTCGTACATTTGAAAGATTGAATACAATCAGGATGACTGACGAGGAGATTATCGGGCTTTACCGGAACGGCCAGGACGAAAGAGCGTTCAAAGAGATAGTCGCGGCTTACAGCGAGCGGCTATATTGGCACGTCCGCAGGTTCGTCTGCTCGCACGAGGACACCGACGACCTCCTCCAGGAGATATTCATAAAGATCTGGTCAGCCCTTCCTTCGTTCAGAGGAGACTCCAGGCTGTTCACATGGATCTACAGGATAGCCACCAACGAGACATTGAACTGGCTTCACAAGCAAAAGGTCCGCGCCATCCTCAAGTTCGAGAGCATCGACACGGAACTGGCCGACAAGATTGACGACGATCCGTACTTCAACGGCGGCGAGGCCCAAAGGCTCCTCTTCAAAGCCATCGCCAGACTTCCTCAAAAACAGAAATCGGTGTTCTGCCTGCGATATTTCGACGACCTGTCCTACGAGGACATCTCCGAGATCCTTGGGACATCAGTCGGGGCCCTGAAAGCCTCCTATCATTTCGCCTCCGAAAAAATCCGCGCGGAACTTCAGAATCAGATTAAACCTTGATGTTGACAATCTGTCAAAGATAACGTGATGCAAAAGAGAAACGACATATTCAATGGCACAGGGAAGGCGGCCTTCAAGGTTCCGGAAGGGTATTTCGAGGAACTCAAGGCCCGTCTTGACACCATACCTGCCATGAATCAGACGATCAGTCCGATGCAGCGCATGAAGCCGTACCTTGCACTGGCCGCATGCTTCCTGGCCATACTGATGATAGGGAATGCCATCCTCAGCGGCACGGCGGAGAAAGGCGCGGCAAGCGACCTTTACAACGAGTTCGCCTACATAAGCCTGCTTCAGACCAATGAATATCTCCATGCGGATGGCGCTGAGCAAGACACTATCTCCAACGAGGATGTGGTCAACTACCTGATTGATTCGGGCACTTCCGCCGAATTGATTGAATATGCCGGACTTATAGCGAAAAAATAGATTTGACATGAAACGAATATTATTGATACTCACAGTCCTGATTTCCGCGCTTCCCGGCTTGGGGGCGCAGGACAAAGGCAAGAAGGACTGGCACGACAAGTGGAAGGCCGAGAAAATCGCCTATCTTACCGACGCATTGGATCTGACAAGCGCCGAAGCTGAGAAGTTCTGGCCGGTCTATAACAAATGCGAACGAGAGAAGAGAAACTCTTTCAAAGTGTCCATGGACGCCTACAAAGCTCTTGACGAAGCAATCAAGGCCGGGAAAGGTGACAAAGAAATCAACACTTTGTTGGATAAATACATCGAATCCCAGAATTGTGGCAAGGATATTGATAGTAAATATGTCTTGGAGTACCGAAAGATACTTCCCGGCAAGAAAGTGGCGAAGTTGTACATCGCGGAAGAGTCATTCCGCAGGCAACAGATTCATAAACTGAACAAGGATAATAAGAATGAAAAAAGATAACAGATTATTTTTTTGGTCAATTGGTTAATGGTTAGTTTGGTTACAGATAATAATCTGTTACGAGGGAGACTTGCTGGGAAGTACGTCTCCCTCTTTCGTTTAAAAGAGTCAGGAGCTCCTCCTGAGGAGAATCCCCGAACTTTCCCTTACGTCCGAACTGAACAATCAACCGCGACACCGGCTTACGTTCCACAGTCCTGATTCTCAAAATCTTCCACGGTACGAATCCGCACATCCTGGCGTGCCTGAACAACGCTTTCTCCTGGTCGGAAGGCAGGATCATCGACACACGGCCATATTCACTGAGGACTTCGGAAGCATATTCAAGAATTTCCCGATAGGAGAGAGGTTCCGCCCCGGCAGGATCTTCCGGGTCTCCAGTGTGGCGGGCGGTGTTGCGCCTGGCCTCGGGTGCCTGGAGCGAATTGTCGTAATAAGGTGGATTAGAGACGATAAGGTCATAGCACGCACCGCTGTTCGCTTCCTTGAAAGCCGCCAATCCGATATTCACTGACTCAAGATGATCCCGCCAAGGGGACTGATCGAAATTCTCGGCCGCCTCCTCCGCTGACGGAGTGTCAATGTCTATTCCTTGAATATGCCAGTCCGCGCCGGAGCATTCAGTCTCAAGGCGCTGGGCTATCATCAGAGCCACCGTCCCAGTGCCTGTGCCGACATCAAGGACACGCCTGTCATTTGGCAGCACAGTTGTGGCGGCCCCGAGAAGCACCCCGTCAGTATTGACCTTCATCGCGGAACGCTCGTTGCGGACACTGAATCTCTTGAAACGGAATACGCTCATAATGAATATGTCCGGTCGTTCTATTCCTCAACGAACTGCCCGTCACGCATAAACAGGGACCTGTCACACATCCGCGCGAGGTCAGGATCGTGTGTCACAATGACAATCGTCTGGCCGTAGCGCTGCCTCAGATCGAAGAACAGCTGGTGGATCTCGGCCTTGGTCTTCGAGTCCAGATTGCCGGATGGCTCATCGGCGAACAGGATCGCCGGCTCATTCACAAGGGCTCTGGCTATGGCGACCCTCTGCTGCTCGCCTCCGGAAAGCTCGGACGGCTTGTGCTCCATCCTCTCTCCAAGCCCCATATCCTTCAGGAGTGCGGTGGCGGCGGCCTTGGCATCCTTGTCCGAACGTCCGGCGATGAAGGCCGGGATCATCACGTTCTCCAGGGCGTTGAACTCAGGCAAAAGGTGATGGAACTGGAAAACGAACCCGATGCGGCGGTTCCGGAAAGCCGAAAGGTCCTTGCCGCTCAGATGCAGCACGTCAGTCCCGTCAATCTCCAGAGAGCCGGAGTCAGGTGTGGACAATGTGCCCAAAATCTGAAGCAATGTGGACTTTCCCGCGCCTGACGCGCCCATAATCGACACGACTTCTGATTTATCAACCTGAAAATCGACTCCTTTAAGAACCCTAAGATTCCCGAAAGATTTTTCTATACCCTTAGCCTGAATGATCATAATCCAAAACTTCTTGTGTTTCTCCTGAAAGTCCAAAACCGTGCGTCGTCACACTTACAGAGGTGGTCAGACAATGGATTTTGAATATTTCCTTTCAAAGATAACAGATTTTTTCAAAAAAGTTTTGCGAATTTCAAAAAAAGGCATAACTTTGCAGTCCTTTTCAATGAGAAGGCTTGAAAGAGCGATTGTCAGGAAAGGCCTGAGGGGTTAACCCGAAGGAATGTTATCGGGGTGTGGCGCAGTTGGCTAGCGCATCTGGTTTGGGACCAGAGGGTCCAGTGTTCGAGTCACTGTACCCCGACAGACAAAAGAAGCGACCGGAATTCGGCCGCTTTTTTGTTATTACTGATCAAAGCCATCAGATCACCGCCCTTTCAGAACGGCCTTAAAGCCGTAGGTAATGGTATGTCTCATCGCGCGGTAGGTATTGCGGGGCGAAAGCGCGAAATGGCGTGACATCCAGCGGAGATGCCCGCGAAGGGAACGAAGCTTGCGGAGGAGGTAAGGTTCAGAGTCAATGTCGCGTCCGCCATTCATTGTCCGTCCGAAATTGCCGGAATGCCTTATCGATGCCCAGATCATGTCTGAATACCGGCCGAATGTCTCGTCATAGAACGGCATTTCCTCCCGGGGAAGCCCCAACAGATTGACGGCAATGAACCCGAAGGCCTTCCATTCCTTGTCCAGCCCTAATTCATCAAGACGCCGCCGGATCCAAGCCCTGTCGATCACCGACGCGAAACGGCGAAGATGCATGGTCCAGTCGCAGATCTGACGGAGACCCAGTCCACCATGATAGAAATGTTGGATAAAATGAGTGAATATGAACATTGCGTCAAAATCCACGGACGGCAAAGCGACTGGCTCACCAAGACAGTCCCATGAGCGGAAATCCTTGCGGGTGAACAATTCCGACTGCATCCCGTCGATGACATCGTTGAACGCCTTTCCAAAACCGGCCCGGGCTGTTCCGTGGAGTTCGACATCCACTCCGCCATGGAACAGCATCCCGAAATGCTTCTTATCGCCATCTTCCGGGAGCAACTTTTCAGCCATGGGAGCCAGCACTTCCGATGCGCGGCGGTAATTCTCATCGTCCAGAAGGAAGTCTATGTCCCCCGGAGACCGATGGCCGGGATGAAGATAGTTCTGTGCCGTACCCTGTCCCTTTATAAGGCAGTAGCTGATCCCGTTGTCTTTGAATATGCCCGCCAACTCGGCCACGACAGCGTCCAACCGGGCATTGGCCCGTTCCACGCCGATGGTCTGAACCATCAGCTGCCGAGCATCCTCAAAGGGCATCGAAAGTTGGGCGCCGTAACGCTTCTGCGCGGAAACCCCGTCAGAGATCAGTCCGACCACCGTCTGCTCTCTGGCAAGTCTGATCAAAGCCTTCCAGTCAACGGAAGAATAATCCGCTACGGTTCCGGCCTTATCCCAAAGGCCGGAACGCAACAAGTCGAAAAACAGGTCATCTTTCGGGATATTCATAAAAAATGTTTTTGCGTTTGAAACAATAGGCGCATTCCGAAGTAGCCGTTTTACTTCCAGACCCCGTCACGGCACACTCTTGCAGCTTCGGCGTCAGGACGGCACCCCATCGAATAGATCGGAACCGAAGTGGCGATTCCGGAGGCGACCGGTGTCAATGCATCCATGATCCGACGTTCCCAACGAACAGATGAGACAGCGCTGACAAAACCGGCGTAGGCGTAAATCCCGTTCAACCTTGAGATGCTGTTGAGCGGCGCCTGCCTGAGACAGACAATGGCCTTGACCGGAACCCTCACATTACGATAGCAGGGAGTCTTCCCGCTCCATGGAGTGCCATAGACGAACAATTTCCCGTCTTCAAGCCTCACGACCGGATTGTCATCATTGACCAACGTGGTTCCAGGAATATTCTCGAGCCACAGGCGGCTGTGGGTGCTTTTACCGGTTCCGCTGGGGCCAAGGAACATCACTGCCTCTCCATCCAGAGAGACCACCGAGGAGTGCATCAGCAAGACTGAATGCGCGGGAGAGTTGTAGGAGAACATCATCCGCAGGAGCACGTCCATCATGTATGTCACCTTGTAGGCTGTCATTCCCGGTTCCGGATAATAGTCTCCGACAGTGCTGTCGTTGGAAACCAACAACCTTCCCAAGGACGGACTGGATTCGGTGCTGACCTCGAACCATGTCCCTTCAGGACGGCGGTAAACCTTGAAGTACGGCTGTGAGTCTTTGACATCCATGATCAGGCCTTCCCCTGCCCCCGCGTCGAAAGGTTCACTTTCAGGCGCATGGATGACCAGACGGAAAGTCACATCCGCCTCTTGTCCGATGAAGAACGGTTCAAGCATGGAAAGATCCAGCATGTTGGCGTCAATGTCAGGGATGAGTTCTCCACGCCCCTGCACAAATGTCCTGAAAGGCACCTTGTCCCCGGCCCTTACCGGAAGAACCGGCAAGACATCACCTGCCGCAGCCAGCGCTATCCGCTTCCGGACCGGTTCAGTGTACTCCATAGGGATCCATGGAGACCTCAGTTCAAGAGCGAACGCCACTCCGCCGACACGGTAAACCCTGATTGTTGAAGTGGACATATCACTCGAGGACACCGTTTTCCTTCAACCGGGAGCACATCGCCTTGACATCAGACAGGGCCACCTCCGGAGAGACATCATACTTCCCGCACAAGAGGCTGACAAGCGACTCCTCCGTAAAGTCCGATGAGCCGACAGATTCCAACAGGTATGCCGCGGAATCATTCAACCTGATCAACTTGTTGAAATTCACAAAGTCACTTCCCTCCCCGGAAAGGACCTTCTCACCGCAAATCTCGCGGATGACAAATCCATCCTTCACTTTCATGTGGCAGCTTTCTTAAGGTTAGTAATCCTTAAAAAATAACTTGGTAATCTTTGATTGTCTTTTCGGTCCAGATGTCTTTTCTCATCAGTCATGTGCCACCGGCACACTCCTTCTTCCAAAAGAAATCTATCCTCATAAAACTGACACAAAATTTAGTTCAACTTATTTTTTTATGCTTACTTAGTAACCTTCAAAAAATAACCTGCATCATCTTAAGGAATCTTTTCTTAATCTGAAGCAACTTATTATTTCATGTTCCTTAATGGCAAAGTTAACGATTTTTTCAATACTTTTGCAAAGGAACAAGTCAATGACACGATGCTATAAAGGCTCAAAATGGGAAAAATGACCGTCAACAACGAAGCTTTTTTCGGGAATGTCATCACCTTGCTGCGCAAAGGCAAGAAAGTGACGATTCCCGTGAAAGGGACAAGCATGCTGCCCTTCATCGTGGGCGAGGTGGATCTTGTCGTGCTGGAAGGCGTGGAGGCGGCCAGCCCGGAAAACTTGCCCCACCGCAACGCGGCCAAGGGGGACATCGTGCTTTTCCGGGTGAACAATCATTTCATCCTTCACCGGATATTGGAGTTTGACGCGAATGGCGTCGCGGTGATCCAAGGCGACGGTATCCTCAGGGCAAAGGAGCATTGCGGAAGAGATGGAATATTCGGACGCGTGGTGTCGGTTCTGAAACAAGGGAAGCATCCTGTTGACGTGGAGTCCAATGGCTATCGCCTGAAAATCAGGCTTTGGCTGATGGCCGCCCCTTTCCGCCGCATATTGCTCGGGGTCTGGAGACGCTTGTTCCTCACTTCAGCGAGGAAGGCGTGATTCTCAGAACAGATGTGCAGATTGACGCGATTTCCTCTCTATGGGTGATGATTATGAGGGTTTTGTCCTGAACCTGCCCAGAAAGCCTTTCCAACAGGATCTTTTCCGTCTCTATGTCCAAGGACGAGGACGGTTCGTCAAGCAGGAGGATTCCGCCTGGACGGAGCAATCCTCGGGCAATGGCGATCCTCTGGGCCTGTCCTTCACTCAATCCCACGCCATGCTCGCCGCATCTGGTGTCAAGGCCATCAGGCAGATCCATGACAAAATCCGCCGCGGCCAGATGAAGGGCCCTTGAATATTCCTCATCACCCGCATCCGGATTTCCCATGCGAAGATTGTCCCGGATGGTTCCGCTGAACAAGGTGTTCCCCTGCGGGACATAAGACAGGTTGCGCCGTGTCAAAGGCGAGGCCTCGGCCTTGTTTCCCTCGCAGTCGTAGAACACCACATTCCCGCTGTCAGGCGAGACAAGCGCAAGAATCAGACGCATCAGGGTGGTCTTCCCTATTCCTGTCTCACCTATGACAGCTGTCAGGCTTCCCGGAGTGAAATCATGGGAGAAGTCATCGAATACTTTTTTTTCGCCGCCAGGGTAGGAATATGTAAGATGCCCGATCCTGATTCCGGCCCTGCCGGTCAGGACGACAGGCTTCCCGGTTTGTTCGAGAGGTGCGTCCGACAGTTCGGCGAGCCTCTCGGCAGCGGTCATGACACGGATGAACGCCGGAATCTGCCGACTGAGTTCGACCATCGGGTTTTGTATCTGGGCCACAAGCTGAAGGAACGCGGTCATCGTGCCGAAAGTCACAGCGCCGCTTCTGATCCCGAATATTCCCCAAAGGAACGCGGTGGCGTAACCGGCCGAGAATCCGACTTGGATCATCAATCGGGAGAAAAGCGCGAAATTCGTGTACCTCATGACATTACGGAACAACCCTGATTGCATGTCGCCAAGTTTGGAAACGGAATATGGTGTGTATTCCATGGAACGAAGCAGCAGACGATTCTGCACACTTTCCTGAATGTGTTCCTGAATAGCGCTTTCCCGGGAACGGATGTCATGCGTAAGCTTTCTCATCCTACTGACATAGCTTTTGCTCAACAACAAGGCCGCCGGCATGATGAACAGGAGAATAAGACCCAAACGCACATCCATTTTGGAAAGGATGTACAGGGCGCCGATCAACTGGCAGGTCGTTATCATTACGCTCGGGATGCCACGGCACAAGACCTCGGAGACACTCGGAACATCATCAATCAACCTGTTGAGGATGTCTCCCGAGTGACGAGACTCCCGGCTGTCCCACCGGCTTGCCATCAGATGATCGAATATATTCATCCTCAATTCATTGTTCATGCAAGCCTCTGTCTTTCGGGCCAGTCTGTCAGCCATCAATGAAAGAAGTGGTCTGACGGCCATGCTCACGATCATCATCGCGACGAGGACGCCAAGGCTCCATCCTTCGGACTGTCCTGTGACATTGTCGATAAGCCCTTTGCACACCCATATGAAAAACAGAGAGACCGCAACCCTGACCATACCGGTAACGCCCACACACAGAATGTGAAGGTGATTCCCTCGGGAAGCGTTCCAAAGCCATGCTATGCAATCCTTGATCCTCATTTCAGAATTGTTCCGGCAGAATGCAAATGTAACACTTTTCCACGAATGTTCAATCGCATGCCCGTCAAGAGCATACATAAAGTGCGGGAGGCTGGCTTGAAAGCCGGCCTCCCGCACTTTATACAGTCCGAAGACCAAGAAGCAGTTTTGAGTTGTTTAAAATGTTCTTTGAGGTGAAAAACTTCAAACAAACAATTCAAAACAGCTTCTAAAGGTTTACATTGTCTTTCTTCCAGTCCTCTACCGGAGGAACGATGCCAAGGGCGATGATCTCCTCACGCATCTTGCAAAGGTGCTCGTAAGACTTCTGGAGGTCAGCCATCTCGACTTCAGTTCCCTGAGGCTCGGTGAAGTGAACACCGGTGGCGTCGATCGTGGTAGGCATAGCCATCATCACGTTCTTGAAGCCGCACTTGTCGCAGTTGACATAGCAACCAGCAGGCCAGGTGAACGGAGTTCCGCCCATAGCGCCCTCGATCATCTTGACAGCCTGGTAGGCAGGGCTCTGGAATGAAGAACGTCCACGGAGCTTGATGATGTTGGAGCCACCCTGGATGGTGTCGTGCTTGATCTCGGCCCAACGCTCCTCGGAGATGTTGTACTCGGAGAGAGGCTTGCCGTCAACCTTTGCCTTTGACGCGAAGACAGCCATCTGCTCGCCGTGACCGCCGTAGGTGTAGCAATCGGTAACCTTGTACTGCGGAACACCGCAAGCCTTCGCGAGCTGCTCCTGAAGACGTGTGGAGTCAAGAGCCGCGAGAGAGGTGAGCTGGTTAGGCTTGAGGCCTGAGTGGATGAGGGCGGTGAGAGCCGTCACATCGGCCGGGTTGAAGATAACCACAACGTGGTTGACATCAGGGCAGTACTCCTTGATGTAGTCACCGAACTGAGCGGCGATCTGGCAGTTGCCCTTGAGAAGATCCTCGCGGGTCATACCGTCCTTACGTGGAGCACCGCCGGAAGAGATGATGAACTTGGCGCCTGTGAAAGCCTCCTTAGGATCGGTTGTCCAAGTTACGTTGGCACCTGGGAAAGCACAGTGGTACATTTCCTCGGCTACACCGTGGACAGCCGGTTCGATGATGTCATAGAGACAGATGTTAGGAGTAAGACCGAGCATAAGGGCGGTCTGAGCCATGTTTGAGCCGATAGCACCGCCTGCACCGACGATGAGCAGCTTCTCGTTTGTCAAAAATCCCATGATTAATAAAATTTTATGTTAAAATCCTATAACAGTCAAAAGTGATGCAAAGATAACAATTTCTGTCGTATTTTCTTTCTAATTCAAAAAATCATTATATTTGCAGAGATAAAGAAGATTAACTGATTATATGGAACCTCCCAGTTCTATTCTGACAGACGGCAAATCAAAGGCGGACCCCCGATCGGACGATCCGCTGTCGTGCGGCACGTTATATAATCATTCGCTGAACATCCCGGGCCGGGTCAGGGCCGCGGGGGGAATTTTCTTGTTTGAATATCTGAATCTATGGCACTATATTTAAAAAAGGAATTGGAAGAGTCCAGATCCTTGATCGGGGTTTGGCAGATAACCGAGACGGAAGATAAACTTCGCGAGCTCGCCTCCGTGCCGTCCGACGAGATGGAGGAGATCTCATTCATAAGCAACGAATCACTCCGTAAGCAGAGGCTTGCGGTAAGGGCGCTTCTCTGCGAGTTGTTCGGAGAGAAGGTCTATCTGAGCCACCATGACAACGGAAAACCTTATCTGGAGAACAGCGTCACCAACATAAGCATCACACACACGGATAAATATGTCGCTGTCATCCTGAATGACAACGAGGATGTCGGAATAGACATCGAGTCCCTGTCCCGTGACTTCTCCGCCGTGGAGCGCAAGGCTCTTTCCGAGGACGAGGTCGATGACCTTGATGATGACAAGAGGAACGAGCAGCTGGCGATCTATTGGTGCGCCAAGGAAGCCATCTTCAAAAGACTTTCGGCCTACAGGGTGAATTTCGCCGAGCAGATCGAGGTCGAGCGTTTCCGCCCGAAAGGGGAGGGTGAGCTTGACGCAACCTTCATCCACAAGGATGGCTACGAGGAAGAGTTTGAGCTTGAATATATCACCTTTGACAACCACGTGCTTGTCTGGGTGGTAGGATAGTATCGTTTAACCATTTAACATGTCAGCATCATGTCAACGACAGTTTTGGTGATAAGCGCCCTTTTGGTGGTCATATTCATTTACATCTTCTTGACCCAGAGGAAATTCGTCGCTCTGGAGGAAAAGATGAAGAACGCTTTCAGCCAGATCAACGTCCAGATGAAATCCCGTTGGGATGCCGTGACGAATCTGGTCGAGATGACCAAGCAGTACACAAAGTACGAGCACGACACCCTTGTGGACGTGATTTCGAAGCGCAACGCCAATGTCTCCAATCCGGGCGAGTTGGCGGAGAGCGAGGCCTCTCTTCGTTCTGTTGTGGGACGCTTGAATGTAGTCGCCGAGCAGTACCCTCAGTTGGGTGCCAACACGGTGTTTGTCAAGACAATGGGCGACATCAAGGACTACGAGGAGAAAGTCCGTCTCAGCAGGATGGTTTACAATGACTGCGTGACGAAGATGAATATGATGGCTCGCCAATGGCCTTCCTCAATGGTGGCCGCCATGCTCCATTTCTCGACCCACGAACTCCTGCCGGAAGACCAGACCGTCGTCAACGCGCCTTCAGTCTCAGACATATTCAACAAGTAGGATCATGAGGAGGCTTTGGACATTTTTCCTGGCCGCCGTCCTGTCTCTCGTCGCTGTCCCGATGTCCGGCAGCGACGTTGACTCGCTGAGAATCAACGTAGAACTACGGGACAACGGATCTGCCATTGTGACCGAGACATGGCATATTGATGTCTCTGACGACATTACGGAGTGGTACCTCGTGGCCGACAACATGGGTCAGATGACCATTGAGGATCTGGCGGTCAGCGACGAGACCCTCGGCGACTATCTCAACGAAGGCGAATGGGATGTAGACCGCAGCCGCGCCCTGAAGGCGGGACGCTGCGGACTTGTGACCAAATCCGACGGCTATGAGATCTGCTGGGGCGTGGGAAGTTCCGGCAGGCACACCTACACCGTCCGCTATCTTCTCACCGGCCTTGTCAAGGGTCATGAGGACATGGACGGATTCAACCACATGTTCGTAGCCCGTAACCTGGGTTCGTCACCCAAATCCATCATCCTGACCGTCAGGAAACCGGGAATGGAGTTCTCCACGGAGAACACGAAGGTCTGGGCGTTCGGTTTCCGGGGAGAGATACACGTGGAGAACGGGATTGTCGTGGCCAGAACCACAGAGCCTTTCATCAAGGAGAGTGCTATGATCGTCATGGTCGGCTTCGAGAAGGGCATGTTCCATCCGGACCTTGTAGAGAAGCGGACATTCGACCAAGTCCGCAAGAAGGCCCTAAAAGGCAGTGACTACTCCTCTTCGGGAGAGTACGGCTTCTGGGAATGGGCGTCCGTCATATTCTTTGCCTTCATCGTCATCCTTGTGTTCCTGGCTCTCATCGCCGCCATAAAGGACAAGATCAACAAGATCAAACGCAAGAAGGAGCTTCTTGGCGGGAGGATCAAGGATGTGCCTTGGTACAGGGACACGCCGGTAAACGGTGACTTGCGGAAGGCAAGCAACATACTGACAGAGTTCGAGGGTCTCAAATCAACCCAAAGACAGAATCTTATCGCCGCCTACATCACAAGGCTCTTCCTTAAGGGAGGATTCGAGATTGTCCCGCAGCCGGACGGCTCAAAGCCTCAGATGCTGGTCAAGGATCTTCCGGACACCGCAGCGCCGGACGATGACAATGACACGAAGCTTGAGTCCGAGCTGCACTCGTTCATCAAGGAGGCCGCCGGAGATGACAGGATCCTCCAGAAGAACGAGCTCCGGAGATGGTCCAGGTACAACGGCAGGACATTGTACGCCTGGAGCAACAGGATAGAGAACGGAGCGACCGTCTGGACGATGAAGCCGGAGGAGGTTCGCCAGGTCTTCGGACTAAGAAAATTCCTGAAGGATTTCACGCTGATCAAGGACAGGGGTGTGGTCGAGGTGAAGCTGTGGAACGACTACCTTGTCTTCGCATCACTCTACGGCATCGCCGACCAGGTGATGAGGGACTTCCGTAAAGTCTGTCCCGAGTACTTCAGACTGTCTTCGTCCGCGGAGTTTTTTAACGACAGCGCTACCAACCTGTTGATCTGGGACATGATCAACATGACATCCAGGGACTTCAACGTGGCGGCCTCAACCTATGAGGCCTCGCTCAACAGCTCAAGCTCAAGCGGCGGAGGCGGATCGTCATCCTGGGGCGGCGGAGGAGGCTTCTCCGGCGGAGGATCCGGCGGAGGCGGACGCTAACATCCGGTCACCAAGAAGCTGTTTTCAAACAAATCAAGACAACTTCTTAGCTGAAAGCCACTCCAGGCGGCGGAGTGGATGTCGAACTTCACGGTACAGCCCGCGCCAGTTTCGGAAAAACCGTCAACGATGTCATCGACAGCATGCAGGAGGAGTTGTTCCGCGAGAAGGATTTCCGTTTCTGGGAATGCCTTGGAACGAATGTCGCACTGCCTTCAGTCAAGTTTGACTCAGTGTTCATATTCACACACTTCATCCAGCATTTCTATCACAGCGGACTCGGACTACCGAAAGAAGAGATGCCATTCTACGATCCGCAATTCGCAAAGTACTCCGACATGATCTGGGCTTCGATGAAACATTCCGGCAATTTCGGAAGGAAGATGAACGCCGAACGCGACATAAAATCCGAGTCTTTCCTTCTTCGCAAGGCAAGATCCCTGAAAGGACATCTTCTGTGGATGTCACGCCGCTTCACCTTGTCCCCAAAGAACACGCTGAGAGCGCTATGCAGCACTATCGTCACCGGAGTGACCGCAGCGGTAAAGGGACAATAATCACGTCATACGAGGAGACCGGACGGGGGAGAATATTTCCGGACACTTCACACATTGAACATGAAAGAGGGCAGCCCATCAAGGCCGCCCTCTCACATCTACTTACCGTAGTCGTAGATCTGAAGTTCGACAGGGCCGAGAAGGCCGGAAGGCTGAAGCTCGGAATCCTTGTTGAGGTAGGTCGCCGTCTGGAAGGTGAACCTCTCGTTGGCAGGAATGGCTTCCTTCTCTCCGATCACTCTGTTCCTCCAGCAGTTTACAACCTCCACCTCGATCGTGTTCACGCCCTTCCTGAGCAGGTTTGTGATGTTGAGCCTGTAAGGAGCCGTCCAGACACCGCCGGCATATTCACCGTTGACCTTTACCTTCGCCATCACCATGACCTTTCCCAGATCAACGTAGACCTCTCCCTGTGGCAGCTTCTTAAGCTTGAAGCTGTTGGTGTAGGTGGCGTCTCCGGAGAAATACTTGATCCTCAGATCGTCGCTGGTGGTCCAGTCGTAGAGCGTGTCGAATGTGACCGGTGCCTCAGGGCCGCCCCTCTTCTCCTGGAAAGCGACGGTCCAAGGGGTGTCGATGGTCGCCAGGACAGACTTCTCCGGATAGTTGCAGCCTTCAGAGACCGCCTTGTCAGTGTCCTTTCTGAACACGATGAACGAGCTTTCGTAGGCTTCAAGCCTCATCGGAACCTTGGTGGTCTTCGTGAGTGTCCTGTACTGCCTCAAGTCACGGACATCCTTGGTGAGCGGATTCCATAGCTCAGGAGTCTTGCCCTGCACGCGGAACAGGCCGTCGAATGAGATAGCCTTGTCTCCCTGGTTGGAGACGAAGTAATACTCCCCGTCCGCGAGTCTGAGATGGATGAACTGAATAGGCAGAGCCGGATCCTCCGTGGTGAAGTCAGGGGCGATGCCCAGATCGGCGAACACCTCCTCAAGCGAGGCGTCCTTGTAGATTCTGCCCTTGCCGTAGCTCACTGAGCGCGAGAACGGATCCGTGTTGTTTCTCCACATCCTGGCAGCGATGCCCCTTACCTTCACATCGCACTCCGGGTAGCCCTTCATGCTCGGAGATCTCTCCGGAGCCGGGCCAAGGATCACAAGACCGTCACGGACAAGCGTCTCAAGCTTTTCAAGGAGTTCCGGACGCATGGTCTTGATCTTAGGAAGAACGAGGACGGAGTACTGCATACCGCTTTCAAGGGTGAGTTTGCCATCCTTCACACAGGCCTTCATGACCACATCGCTGTTGATGTAGTCGAACGAGAATCCCTCAGGAAGTTCCGGATCCTTCGTTCCGGTCATCTTAGGACAGTCTTCGCCAAGGAAGTAGGCGACATCGGCCACATAGCGTCCCTGCTGGAGCATGTAGTTGCAGCGCTTGATGTAGTCGTTGAACACGTCCAGTTGGGAGAACCAGGTGTTGTGACGGTTGAATTCATTGCCGAACCATGCGTTGACGCCAGGCACTCTGTCGTCAGGCTGCTGTATGTAAAGATGGTACAGGGTAGCGTTGATGCCCTCGGTGAAGAAACGGTCACCGCGCTGTTTCATCTGGCCGGGATACTGTGTGAAGTCAGGCCCTCCGCATGTGAAGCTCTCGGCCCAGACCTTACGCTTTCCGTAGATGTGGCCGCAGGATGAGGCCACCCGGTTCTCGATGTCGCCAAGGTCGCCGAAACTCCAGAACTCGCCGGCGATCTCATCGGACTGCGATCCGTACTGGAGGAAGTCTCCAGGGAAGCCCCAATGGCCGTAGTTCTCAAGCCAGGTGGTCAGGCCATGCTCGTTGCTGACCTCACGAAGACCGCCCACATAGTTGTAGGACACCTCATCGGCGACAAGCCGCCTGAGATCCCAAAGGAAACGGTCGGACATGTCCTCGCTGCCGACCACCACACCACTCATGACAGGGATGAAAGGCACCGGATCGTAGCCGTAGGCCGCGATGAAATCCTCGATCAGATTGTCGGTCCAGTTCTGGCCTCCTGTCTCGTAGCTGTCCTCCACACAGACCTTGAACGTCTTTCTGTCCTCGGCAGGGATCCTCTTCAGTATCTGGCCGAGATAGTTGTCAAAGTGTGTGCGTATGTGCTTCTTGCTCATCTTGTCCGTCTCAAGTCCGGTTCCCTCCACAGGCGCCGGGGAGCAGAGCGTGCCGGTAGGAAGCATGGCCGTCCTCATGACCACCCAGTCGCCTGCCGGAACATCCCAGACGAGCGTCCCGTCTTCGGACACATTGGCGGTTATGTCCTTGACCTCACTTTCAGGAACACCCTCATAGTCAGGCTGATCCCTCCACATGTAGGCATCCCACATAGGATGCGGGGTCTGCCACATCTTTGAGAGGGACTTCTCTGGGTATCTCTCCACGGCCGGTTTGTCGGACAGGGTGACGCTCTTTACGACCCCAGGCTTGACCTTGAGGACAAACTCGCCCGCGACCGTCTCGGGGATAGAGATCACAACTGGAGCGAATGGCTCGAAACCGACATTCGTGTCGGAACGGCTCCTGTCGATAAGGAACTCCTCGACAAGCGTGAGTTCTCCGCCTTTCCTCGCGTAGAGAGACGCCTCGCTGACAACCTCCTTATCGACAGGCTTGATGAAGACCGAACGCACGACTGCCTCCTTGCCGGCCTTGAATGTGATGGTTCCGTCTTCGGCCACCTCGGACGCGAAGCTGACGGAGGCAGCTGACAGAGGATAGGCAAGAACCCTGACAGGCTGCGCGTCCTTTCCGAGCTCACGAAGTTTCCCGTTGAACCTCACCGGACCGGAAACCGTGTCCTTCACATAGCCAAGATACCTCATCGCCTGCGATGGCTCGACCCAAGGGCCGCCGCTCTGGCTCCATCCAGGACTGTTGAACATACCGATCTCGATGCCGAGCTCGCCCGCGGTCTTGAACATCGTGTGAAGGATGTCCCACCATTCGTCCGTGAACATCCTGACCGGACCCTGAGGAGCGCCCTGCCCCTCGCCGATCATGCCGATGAAGGCCCTGTTGATGCCTACAGACTTCATTGCCTGGAGATCCTTTACGACTCCTTCCTTGGACATGTTCCCAGCAACCCAGTACCAGTAGATGCCAAGTTGCTGACTCTCAGGAGTGTCCTTGAAGTTCTTCTCAACTGTACTGATGCTGTCCTGGGCGAAGGCTGATCCGCCCAGAAGCAGAAAGACGGCCACAAGCCATCTGATTTTTTTAACCATAATCATTTTTTTGGGAATATTACATCCTAAGTAACTCTTTGTAATCCCTAAAGATTACCAACTTATTATTTAACGCTTACTAAGTAATCCTTAAAATATATCTTGGTAATCTTTGATTGTCTTTTCGGTCTAGCTATCTTTTCTCATCAGTCATGTGCCATCGGCACACTCCTTCTTCAAAAAGACATCTATCCTCGAAAATACTGCCAAATCTTTACCAATTATTATTTAACGATTACTAAAAGTGGTTTTTTCAAATTTAGAAAAAAATCTAAACGGGCTGCAATTATTATCAAAATGTAAATGCCAATTATCAAAATGCCAATACCACCGCAGAGCGGATTCGAGGGAGACTCCGCCCACATAACCAACGAAGGTAGGCGAGAGACGTAAAGTCTGGTGCGAACGGCATAAAATTCGTACTATATTCTTTTAAAAGTGTTATTTTTGTGGTTGAGAGCCATGCCGCCGGGCAACCGCGCGACAGCGACGGCTCCAATCTGCGGAGAAAGAAAGAACATGAAGGTGAAAAGGATTATTATGATGGTTCTGGCCGGGATGCTCATTGCGTCCGGGCTGGGACACTCACAGAACAACAAGGTCTCCAAGACTGCTGACAGTGAACTGATTGACGCTGTCGCCGCTTTGGACAACAAACAGTATAAGGAAGCAAAGGACAGGCTGGAGAAAATCACGGAGACGGCTCCCGGAAACGACGCGGCGTTCTATTATCTTGGAATGTGCCGGCTTTACCTCAATGACCTCAGCGGTGCGAAGGCGTCGTTCAAGAAGGCCTCCGAGCTGGATCCGTCCAATTTCTGGTACAAGGAAAGGCTCGCACGGACATATTCATTGTCGGGAGAGGACGATCTGACTATCGCCACCTATGAGGAACTGCTGAAGGATTTTCCGAAGAAGAACGACATCTATTTCACGCTGGTCAACCTCTACCTCAAGCAGAACCAGTATGACAAGGCCCTCGGGGCAATGGACCAGATCGAGAACGTGTTCGGGAAAAGCGAGAACGTGACCGCCACGAGGTACGACATCCTGCTACGCCAGAACAAGCCGGAGGAGGCCCTGAAAACGCTGGTGGACTACAACAAGGAGTTCTCCTCCCCATACGTCCTGACCAAGCTGGGCGACCATTCGATGGCTGAATATAAAGACACGGCGGCCCTTGCGTATTACCGCGAGGCGCTGGACCTCCAGAGCGGGTATATGCCGGCACTGCTCGGGGAATCCGAAGTGTACCGCATCCGCAGGAACTTCCCGGAATTTTTCAAGACAGTGAACCTGTTCATCGCCGACGAGGAGACCGAGGTGCAGACCAAGACACAGTATCTGGATATGCTCGTGAGGCGTTCCGACCCTCGGTTCATCCAGAATGTCAAGCCGCAGATCGACACGCTGTACGAGAATCTGGTGCTGGTCCACCCGACGGACAGCGCCGCGCTCACAGCGGCCGGACTATACTGGTACTCAACGGAAAGGGTGGACAAAGCCAAAGAATTGCTGCACAAGAATATGACCTTGTACCCGGAAAGCCTCGGGGCTACGGCGACATACGTGCAACTCCTTGGGCTCCAGAAGGATTGGGACGCGTTGGACATCGCCTGCGACAGCGCTTTGGTGCGATTCCCGAAAGAGACATCCTTTCTGGACATGAAGAATGTCTCCTGCTACAACAGAAAGGACTGGCAGGGAATCATAGACAACAACAAGAGAATCATCGAGATGGCGCAGGGGGACACATCGGTGACAATTCCGGCTCTGGCCTCCATCGGGGATATGTACCACGAGCTCGGGAACGAGAAAGAAGCCTTCAAGGTTTACTCCCAGGTTCTGAAAATCAATCCGGACTACGCTCCGGCGCTGAACAACTACGCCTACTATCTCGCGCTCAAGGGCAGCAAGCTCAAGAAGGCCTGCGCGATGAGCAAGAAGACTGTGGACAAGGAACCGGACAACCCTACCTACCTTGACACATACGGCTGGATCCTGCATCTGCTCGGAAAAGACAAGGAAGCCAAGGCTCAATTCAAGCATGCGATGCTTTACGGGGCCAAGGAGAGCGCGACATGTCTGGAGCACTATGCGGTTGTGCTTGAAGCACTTGGAGAGACAGACCTCGCCAAGGTTTACAGGACGTTGGCTGAGAACAGAAAAGCGGAGGGCAAGGAATAATGGGAAGACGGACCGGGATATTCATTCTTGTTGTCATCGCCTCGCTGGCCTGGCATATTCCGGCATATTCCCAAAATACCCGGACGCAGGAGGCGCGCAGGGCAAGGCTCCAGAAGGAGATAGCCATTCTGGACGAGCAGATCAGGGCGAATTCCGCGAAAAGCGCCAACGCCATGAGCCGCCTCACACTCATCAGCGGCAAGATTGAATCAAGGAAACAGCTGATCGCGGAAAGCGATAGGGTGATTTCCGAATATTCCGACTCCATTCGTAAGAAAGGGTTGGAAATCAAGGCTATACAAGCACGCCTGGACACATTGTCCGATCATTATGGAAGACTGGTCCGTGGAGCGTATGTGAACCGTAGCCCTAAAATCTGGTACATGTATATTCTTGCCAGCGACAACATCGGCCAGGCGTTCAGACGCTACGGCTACCTCAGGGATCTTTCAAAGCAGATGAACTCACAGGCTTCGAAAATCATTGATGTCCAGACCGAGCTGAAAAAGGAAAGCGAGGCATTGGCGGCCATGAAGCGGGAAGCCGAATCCATCAAGGCGTTGAGGGTGACGGAGATGAACAAGCTGAAGGCCGAGGAGAATGATTCGCGGAATCTTGTCAGCCAGCTGAAAAAGAACAAGAGGAAGTACCAGCAGGACTTGTCCAGAAAGCAGCGTGAGGTGGATGCCCTGAACAGGGAAATCGAGAGGATCATCCGTGACGCCACAGATGAGAAAGGCTCAGGTAAGGCCGGAAAAGGCAAGTCAACAGCCAAGCGCAAGCCAATCGACTACACTCTTGCCAAGAAATTCGAGGCTAACAAAGGCAAGCTTCCATGGCCTGCGGACGGGCCTGTCGTGGATCATTTCGGGCAGCGGTTCCATCCGGTCTATACAAACCTCAAGCTTCCGTTCAACAACGGTGTGACAATCGCACTTGCCGCCGGAACAGAAATCAAGGCAGTCTTTGACGGGGATGTGAAGCAGATTGTGGTCATGCCTGGGTACAACAAGTGTGTGCTCGTGCAGCACGGCAATTACTTCTCGTTCTATTGCAAATTGGGGACGGTGAGCGTCAAGGCCGGGGACAAGGTCAAGACGGGACAGGTTGTCGGGACTGTGGACACGATCGGCGGGGAGACGCAGCTACATTTCCAGATCTGGTCTGGGCGCACGCCGCAGAATCCGGAGACTTGGCTAAGGCCATAAATTCATTTGATATGAGACACGAGATCATCATAAAGGACCTGCAGGACATCGACAGGGCTGCGGGTGAGTTCCTTTCGCAGACGGAAGGGCATAGTATTCTGGCGTTCTACGCTCCTATGGGGGCTGGGAAGACTACTTTCACCACGGCCATTTGCCGGCGGCTCGGTGTGCGGGAGGACGCTGTCAGTTCTCCGACTTTCGCGATTGTGAATGAATATCGCACCGGGTCGGGGGAGCCGATGTATCATTTTGATTTTTATAGGATTAACAAGATCGCGGAGGCTCTTGACATCGGGTTCTACGACTATATTGACAGCGGGTGTCTCTGCATTATGGAGTGGCCGGAGAACATCGAGGAGATTCTGCCGGAAGAGACGCTGCGGGTGCACATCACGGTCAATCCTGATGAGTCTCGAACGGTTTCCTGGGAGGATTAAGATCGCTTTTGGCATATCATCGCCTTACAATTCGTGATTCCATACTTAAAAGGGGTGGCCAGAAAAAAGGCAAAAGCCAAATTTTGCACGGTGGACCAAAATTTGGCTTTTGATTTTTCTGGCCCTGGGTATCTGATAATGTGGGTGATTCGTCACCAAGTCGCTTCGGCAGGTTCTACAACCACGAGACTTACGATTATTAAACACCTTAAAATAAGAGAGATACAATCCTAAAAAAACACGGAACTTGGAGCGGAGCGACCGAAGGGGTCCGGGGAATCCCTTCCCCGTGCCCCTCTGGGGCTGTCACGTAGTGACTGGGGGGGTTGATGAGACTTTCGGGTAATTACCCGAAAGTCTCAAGGTTGAGGCGGTCGAGGAAGCGGTAGGAGGCGGCTTCGCGGAGATATTCAGGCTTGATGTCGCGCGAGATCTCAAGGTCGGCGATGGTTCTGGCGACTTTCAGGATTCTGGAATATGCGCGGGCGGACAGGCCAAGGCGGCTGATAAGCAGCTCCATCACCTTGCGGCATTCATCATTCAACTGGCAATGCTTCTCCAAGAGTCGGTTGTTCATCTCGGCGTTTGTGAATATCCCGTCATCGGCGAAACGCTGTTTCTGGAGCATCCTTGCCTTCAGGACTCTCTGCGCCACGACCTCGCTGGGTTCACCTTTCCTGCGGCCGACAAGTTTCACTGTGTCAACAGGATGAAGCCATAATTGAATATCGATTCTGTCCATTACCGGGCCGGAGAGTTTCGAGAGGTAGCTCAGCCTTTGGCCCGGAGTGCAACGGCAACGGTCTCCTTCGCCATAGTAGCCGCACGGGCAGGGATTCGATGCGGCGACAAGCATAAAGGAGGCGGGATATTCAAGTTTGGAGCGGAGTCTTGAGATTGTGACTTTCCTGTCCTCCATCGGACCACGCAGAGCTTCCAGAACGGATTTCGGCATCTGGCCATATTCATCAAGAAAGAGGATTCCGTTTTCGGCCAGCGTGACTTCCCCGGGACGGATGTCGGCTCCTGCTCCGCCGCCGATGATCGCCGGGAGGGATGCGTTGTAGTGGGGAGCGCGGAACGGGCGTGTGCGGATCAGGCCTATCTGCGAGCCTTTCATTCCGGCCACAGAGTAGATCTTGCTCGTGACTATGGCCTCCTCCGTGGTCATCGGCGGCAATATTCCGGCCATAGCCTTCGCCAAAGAACTCTTGCCGCTGCCAGGAGGTCCTACCATTATAAGATTATGCCCGCCGGCGGCAGCTATCTCCACTCCCCTTTTCGCCCCCTCTTGACCGATTATCTCCGAGAAGTCCATCACGTCCTGGCCTGAGGGTTTCCGGACACGCTGCGCGTTTCTGGACAGTTTCCTGTAAAGTCTTGTGTTCCAAACAAGAAGATCACTGCAATCTTCTTGCTCCTCAAGAATACGGATGACATCGGCCAACGTCTCGACACCGAATATCGAGAGGTCATTGCATTCGGTGGCCTCAAGGGCGGAACGGAGCGGCAGGATGCACCCGGATATTCCCAGACCGGTCACCAGGTCGGCGAACGGCAGGGCTCCTTGGACTTCCCTAACCGAACCATCCAAGCCAAGCTCGCCCATAATCAAATATTTGTCAAGACCTGGAAAACGCTTCTGCTCGGAAGCCGCAAGGATGCCGATGGCGATCGGTAGATCATAGCCACTGCCGTTCTTCCGCACATCGGCCGGTGCCAGATTGATCACGATCTTCTTTCCCGGAATCCGGAAGCCCAGCGACTGGAGCGCGGTGATGGTCCTCAGAAGGCTTTCCTTGACCGCCGCGTCGGCCAAACCGACCAGATGTATTCCTATTCCTTGTGTGATGTCCACCTCCACGGTTACGGGGACTGCCTCGATGCCGATGCACTTCGCCCCAAGAATGTCTATCAACATAGTTTGAGTTCTTTATGTACACTGGCAAAGATGGCGCAACAAAACGTAAATTTTCTAAAAAAACAGAAAATTCGTCATAAAAAACAGAAATATTATTTCTTATGGCCGAATCATACACTACAATCCGGTGCCCACATCTGTCGTCCTCGTTAAAAACAAGTCGGCAAGCTAATCCGGAATATTAAATTATTGTTTCAACGGCAGGTTTGACATCATTTTTGATTATATTTGAGAGATTTCTTTTAACAGAAACGAGAAATGGGAAAGAATGAGATAACATTGTTCTGCGTCAATGACGGCAAGAACCATAAGATTGAGAACGGGCGGGATTTGAAGGCTTTGTCGGACAAGTATTGTTCATCTGTCACGGACAAGAAGACCGGCCAAAAATTCGATGTGCTGGCCGCGCTGGTGGACAACAAGCTGAAGGAGCTGAGTTTCAAGCCGGCGAACCTGCACAGAGTCGAATTTATCGGCTACAACCACCCGGACGGAAGACGGAGCTACGTACGGTCGCTTTGCTTCGTGCTTCAGAACGCCGTGAGGGAACTCTATCCGGACAAGGTGCTGGTGATCGACCACTCGCTGCCAAGCGGACTATACTGCGAAATCATCGAGAAGGGAAAGAACGAAGACGGGCGGCACAAGCCTTATTTTGTCACCGATGACGAGATTGACAGGATAAGGGAGAAGATGAAGGAGATAGTGGCGAAGGACCTGCCGTTTACAAAGGTAAAGATGTTCTCCGAAGAGGCAGAGTCTCTATTTCTCGCCAACAACCAGCCGCAGAAGGCCGAGCTTCAGAAGAGCTTGGGGACATTCAGTTGCAGCGTCTATTACCTTGACGGTAAGGCCGACACGTTCCACGGGCCGCTGATTCCTTCGACAGGTTATCTAAAAGTGTTCGATATCAGCGGTATGGGTGACGGTTTCTGCCTCCAGTCACCAATGATGACAGATTTCAGCAAGGTGATGCCGATGAAGCGCCAAGGCAAGATAGCGGCGGCCCTCAAGGAATATTCCGACTGGTGTTCGATCATCAACATCGAGAGCATCGGGACGTTGAACAAGGCCGTGAAAGACGGCAAGGCCGTCAGCATCATCAACTTGGCGGAATCCCTCCACGAAAGGAACTACGCAAAGATAGCCGACAGGATCTACTTGGAGAGGGGGACTAAGCGAATCGTGATGATAGCGGGACCGTCATCAAGCGGAAAAACATCATCATCACTCAGAATAGCTCTACAGTGCAAGGTGTTAGGGCTCAAGCCGAAAGTCATCGAGTTGGACAACTATTTTGTGGACAGGGATCACACTCCGAAGGACGAGGACGGGAACTATGACTTCGAGTCGCTCTACGCCATGGATCTCGAATTCCTCAACAAACAGCTCAACGAACTTCTTGAGGGGAAAGAGGTTGAGATTCCAAGATTCGACTTCAAGACAGGAAACAGAATCTTCGAGGGCAACAAGCTACGCCTTGAGGACAAGGACATCCTGATCATGGAAGGCATTCACGCCCTGAACCCGGAGATGACCTCAACGGTTGACAATTCAAGGATATTCAGAGTCTATGTCTCCGCCCTGACCTCGCTGAACATCGATGAGAACAACAACATGTCCACATCGGACAACCGCCTGCTCCGCAGGATGGTGCGCGACAACCGTGTCAGGGGCATCACTCCCGAAGAGACCATCATGAGATGGAACAGCGTGCGACGGGGAGAAAGCAAAAATATATTCCCGTTCCAGGAGAACGCGGACGTGCTGTTCAACTCAGCCCTGATCTTCGAGCTTCCGATGCTGAAATATTACGCCGAACCGCTTCTACGCAGGATTTCGCCGAACTCCCCTGCCTACACCGAGGCCGTGCGTCTGCTCAAGTTTCTGGACTACATTGTAGCCCTCCAACCGGGCGAGATCTCAGCGATTCCGCCAACTTCCATCATGCGTGAGTTCATAGGCGGACAGACGCTGACAAGGGACTAAGCCGCACAACACATCAAAAAAAGGCTGACCGAAGACATTCAGGGGCAGCCTTTCTCATTTATATTCTTTTCATTAAATTATCTCAATGTCAGAGGCGGGGATCCAGCCTTGACGGCCGTCGGCGAGGGCAATGTTCTTCCACGATCCCACCTCGTCCAGAATCGTGACTTTTGTGCCTTCGTGGATCACGAAAAGATCCTTTGACGAGCCGGATGACGGAGAACTCTTCACCGATGAAACCGGTGACATCACGATCGCCGTGTCGGTCTTCACACTGTCGGATTTCTGCCAGATTGAGAAACTCAAAGCCCCGGCGGAAAGCAGCAGAAGCACGATTCCGCAATAGAAGCCCGCACGTCTTTTGCCGACCGACGAACCCAGCAGAAACAGAAGTCCCATCACCAGCGCGGCTGCAAGCAGCACAAGGAATATGACCGCCCAGGCGTTGGATCCCATCACGTAGCAGACTTTCCTTGCGACACTCTTGAGAATGAACTCAGGAACAGGCTCGATCTTGTCCTGCACAAAATTACTTGTGAACTCAAGATTGTAACGGGCATCCGAATATGACGGATCAAGCCTTAATGCCCTCTCATAGTTCAAAATGGCCTTAGGATAATTGCCCTGCTTGAACCAGGCGTTGCCAAGGTTGTAGTACAACTTGGCGGACTTCTGTCCGGACTCTTCAATGGAAGTCCAAGCCGCTGAGGCATCGGAGAACTTTCCGTCCGTGTAGGCCTGCACACCTGCTGTCCAAAGTGAGTCCAGATCCTTCGCCTGGATATTCATTGAAGCTCCAAGAGACAGGAGCAGTGTCACGACCGTGACGACCTTTCTCAATGATTTTCCGCCTGTTTTGAGCCCAGAGTCGATTGACGAGATCACTTTCAGCGCGGCATCGTAGTGCGACCTCATAGCCTCGTTGCCACCGTCAGGAGAATAACGGGCGAACTCACAAGCGTCAAGAAGATCGGTGAAAGCCTTTGTCTGCTCCTCGCTCACACCACCCTCGGTAAGTGCGGAAGCGATGTTATCCTTGCTTATCTCGGACATATCCATATTCAATTTGTCGGAAACGAATCCTATGAGAGCCTTGTGAAGTTCCTCATAGAAAGCGGTATAGAGGTTCTTGTCAAGATATTCGCCAGCCAGCTTGAGACGCTTCTGGGCCATCTTCGTGGCGCGCCTGTTCTTCGTGCCGGCGACATCCGCACGCATAGCGGCCACCTTCCTGAACGCAAGGTACACCGAGGTCGCCCCCAGGATCATCAAAGCCAGCAGAATCCAGAAGAACACAGAACCGACGAAGAAAGAACCTGAACCGGACAGGCCAGGCTTGCCTGTGAATATGAACCTGATGTCATCAGCAAGGCTCTTCACGTCCTTCCTCTCGACTCCGGAATTGACCGTTGTCACAGGAGTGGAATCCCCTCCCTTTCCCTTGGCAACCTTGACGTGCAACGGTTCTGTCCTGAGGGTCACATATTTACCGGCATTGACATCATAGTAGGAATATTCCACCGGATCGATCGTGAAGTCTCCGTGGCTTCTCGGGATGAAAGGATATTCAAAAGACTTGCTGCCGGAAGTGCCGCCGTTGCTCTTGTCTGTGTTTTCGGTTGTCTTGGTGTCATATACCTCGAAGTCAGGCGGGAAGTTGACTTTCGGCTCCTCCAGAAGAGCCACATTTCCGCGGCCGGAGACCGTGATGACCAGGGAGGCAGCATCGTGGGTCTTGAGGTTGTCCGTGGTGAGACGCGCGGATATTCCGAAATTGCCGACACCGCCACCGAATGAGGCAGGCTGTCCGGCCGGAAGCGGATTTACCTTGACCTTGACCGCCGGAGTTGTCACCCTTTTGCGGATGGTCCTATATTCATCCTGAAAGAAACTGTCGAACAAGCTGTTTGAAGTGGAAGGCGCCGTCCTGATGTTCACGAGGCAGACAAGCTCGGCCGGATCAATCGTGATCGTGCCAGACTGCTGAGGAATCAGGACGTAAGTTCTTAGCACGGCAGTGTTGTAGATCTTGTCGTCCAGGCTCTCGCGCTTAAACTCGATATTATTCGGGACGTATGTCTCCTGACTCCAAAAGCCGTTGAATGTAGGAAACTTGGCATTCTCGAAACCAACGACATTGGCTCTTTGGTAGATCTTCAAAGTAGCGGTGATCGGCTCTCCGATGACAACTTCCGTGCGGCTAAGGGATAGTCTCATGAACAAATCGTTGGAGGAAATCTCACCGGAACCGGTTGAGGATGTCTGCCCTCCGCCAGAGGACTTGCCGCCGTTCTGTCCTGAAGACTGAGAAGACGAGGCACCGTCGCTCACGACCTGTATGGAAGCCTGTGTGGATGAGATCCTGTCCCCTGAAAGCATGGCCGTGGCCACTGGAAGTTGGAATGTTCCGGTAGCTTTAGGAATCAGAATGTAGGTGAAAGTTGTCTGATGGGAGGATGACCTCTTGCCATTGATGATCTGAATGCTTGAACTGGAGCCTTTCTGAGGTCCCCAGACCAGTTGGAAATCATCGCCGGACGACCATTGGAAATCGGACGGGCTCTTTTCTCCCTCAATTATGAAAGTGACATTGAACTGCTCGTTCACAGCGACAACATCCGGAGCCTCGACCCTAATCACATTCTGGGCTGACATCTGAAAAATGGCTGTGAGCAAAAAAGCTACAATGCAAAACAATTTCTTCATATTCATCACTTTACCAATTCTTTTCTTTCTGGCGGGCTTTCAGCAATGCCGCCTTCTCCTTGTTGACCTTGTCCTGGGTTTCCTTCTCACGGGCCTGGACAGCCTTCAGCATCTGCTGCGCCTGCTGTGGGGAAATCTTGGCGTCTCCCTGTCCCTCACCTTGCTGAGGCTTCGGCTGATCACCTTGATTCTGATCATGGTTTTGATCATTATTTTGGTTTTGATCCTGATTCTGATCCTTGTTCTGGTCGTTGTCCTGATTCTGCCCGTTATTGTTGTTCTGATTGTCCTGGTTCTGGTTGTTGTTCTGATCTTGATTCTGCTGGTCATCACCGCCGTCGCCACCTTCGTTCTTCAGCATCTGCTTGGCGTAGGCATAGTTCTCCTTGGCGTCCAGGTCTCCAGGATTACGAAGCAAGGACTGTTTGTAGGCATCCACAGCGGCCTTCCAGTCCTTCTTCTGGACAGCGATGTTGCCAAGATTATAATAATAGTCAGCTGAATTGGCCGAAACCGGAGCGGCATCCTTCAATCTTCCCAAAGACTTTCCGGCCTCATCGAAATTGCCCTCACGATAAAGAGCTCCGGCAAGGTTGTAATTGGCGGCGAATGACGAGGAGTCCTTCACCTGAGCCTTACGGTACTCTATCTCAGCGTTCTGCCAGTTCCCTTTCTTAAACTGACGGTTGCCGGCACGGACCTCCTTGCGGTCAGTCTGCGCAAGCGCCACCGCACAGGAAAGCAGCAGTAAAAATGCCGTCAATGAATATTTCAAAATAGTCCTCATCTCTTTTCCTCAAACAAATGTCTGCGTGAACGTCTTTCACCTATAAGCATCTCAAGGGCGAAGAACGCCAGCGCTATTCCGAGAAAATACATAAACTGCTCGTCATATTCCTCGAATACCACGGAATTATATTCCTCATCCTCCATCTTCCGGATGTCGTTGATGATAGGTGTAAGGCCGAATTCATCGTTGCCAGCGTGGACGTATGCCCCGCCTCCAGCGGAAGCGACCTCCTTGAGGGTCTCCTCGTCCAGACGGGTCACGACAATATTCCCGTCCTTGTCCTTCAGAAGTCCTCCGTCCATCGGAATCGGCTGTCCGTCAGCGGATCCCACACCGATTGTATAGACCTTGATCCCTGCCTCGGCGGCCTGCTTGGCGGCGGCCACCGCATCGTCCTCGTGGTTCTCGCCATCGGTGATCACGATGATCGCGCGGCTGTGCTCGCTCTGCGCGCTGAATCCACGGATCGCTGTGTTGATCGCGTCGCCTATCGCCGTTCCCTGAATAGGGATGGACTCTGTCGAGATGGAGTTCAGGAACATCTTGGCGCTCACATAGTCAGATGTGATCGGCAACTGGACGAACGATGTTCCGGCGAACACAATCAGGCCGATCCTGTCATCCTGAAGTTTGTCGGTGATTCTGGAAATCGCCAACTTGGCCCTTTCCAGCCTGTTTGGAGAGTAGTCCTTGGCAAGCATCGAATTGGACACATCCAAGGCTATCATAATCTCTGCCCCTTTGGTCTTGTGTTCTTTAAGTTTGGCGCCGTTCTGCGGTCTGGACAGACCGATAGCGAAGAAGAAAAACGCCAACGAGAAAAGGACCGTCCTCACCCACAACTTATTACGAGACCATGAAGGCATAAGTTCATTCACAAGAGCCTCGTCTCCGAATCTGCGCAGACGACGACGCCTGTTCCAAAGCCAAAGCCCCATTCCGAGGAAAAAGAACGGAATAAGGAGCAAAAGCAAAAGATAATGTGGTGCGGCGAATATTATCATGGCAACCTCCTCATCAACAGTTTAACAAGAGCCTCCAACAACAGACAGATCAAAGCCGCGAGAGCGTAGGCGCCGAAAAGTTCCTTATAGACAGGGAAACTATCAATGGTCGTGCGCGCCTTCTCCATCTTGTTGATGTCTGAATATATTTCAGCAAGCTTTGTGTTGTCGGTAGCCCTGAAATATTTTCCCCCAGTCATCGAGGCTATGTTGGAGAGCAGTTTCTCATCAAGCTCCACCTTGACATTCTGCATCTGGACTCCCCACGGGGTCATCACAGGATACGGTGCCTCTCCATTGGCTCCGACACCGATAGTGTAAACCCTTATCCCGTAGGTTTTTGCGATCTCTGCGGCAGTCTCTGGAGAAATCTCTCCACAGTTGTTCACGCCATCGGTGAGCAGGATCACGACCCGGCTCTTGGCATCGGAATCCTTGATTCTGGCTACCGCCGTGGCTAGTCCGTTGCCGATAGCGGTTCCATCCTCGATCAAATCTGTGGAAATCTCTTTCATCAGGTTGATCAGAGTAGCCCTGTCGGTCGTCAGCGGACACTGGGTGTAGCTCTCACCTGCGAAAACCACGATTCCCATCCTGTCGGACGGTCTCTGCGCGATGAACTCGATGGCGATGTCCTTGGCGGCGCTGATTCGGTCTGGAGTGAAATCTCTGGCTAACATACTCGTGGAGACATCCATCGCAAGCACGATGTCAATTCCCTCGGTGTCAACCTTTTCAACCTTGGTTGATGAACGAGGCCGGGCGATCGCGACCACAATCAGCGAAAGCGCGGCGACCCTCAGGACAAAAGGAATATGCCTGATCACCCCGAGGACAGTCTTTCCACCTTTCTTCCAAGGCGTGACGCTTGAGACTCTCAAATGCGGACGACGGTCTTTCAGTTCCACGTACAGATAGCGGAGAACCAGCAAGGCCGGAACCACAAGGAGCCAAAGCAGTTTAGGATATTCAAAGAACATTACGCCTCACCTCCTTCTTTTTTAGCCGGGGATTTCGCTTCAGCCGCCTTCCGGGCAGCCTCCTCCTCAGCAAGTTGAGACTGATAAGTGACTGTCACAAAGCGCACCGCGGCAGGAAGTGCGGTGGCATTCTCCTCATCCGAAGCGGAAGCCTTGGCGAACTTAACAAAGTCAGCCGTCTCGAAAAGCGTCTTCATCTCCTCATAAAGATCCGCGGGAACTCCGGAAGATTTCAGATCCTTGAATATCTCAGCCGTCGTCATCTCCATGGCGTCTATGCCGTAGCGCGCGTCAATATATTCCCTCAGCGCGTCCGTGATTCCGGAATAGAACGTCTTCTGCTTCTCCGGTGCCCAGTATTTGCTGCCACGGAAATGGTCCAGCCTTCGCAAAGCGACCAGATAAGGCGGATCCTTGTGAGCGACACTTCCCTCTTTCTTCCGCCTCATAGCGAAGAAAGCCCAGATCAGGATGACAACAATCGCGACCGCCCATATTCCTAGAACATAAGGGATTATCTCCGAGGCCTTGAGCGGATAACGGATCTGGCCTTTGATGTCGTGGATCTGATAGGTCGTTGTGTCCACCGGCATCGTAAAGATGTCAAGTTTCTGTGAAGCGAAGACCAGCGTGTCAATCCTGTCCACTCCTGAAGCCCTCACCAAGGACAGCGGCAAAAGTTCGTATTTACCTTCGTCAAAGGATGTTATGATCATCGAGACGTCAATGTCGTACGACTTGGGCTCATTTTTTTTGCCCTGGACCTTGACCGTGTCAACCATGAAAGGCAGGACGATCTCCACGCTGTCCATAAAGCCCTTGGAGAAATCAGGCAGGGCGAAACGGGTTCCCTCAGCCACGTCCTTAAGGTGGAATCCATAGCGGAACTGGTCGCCGATCAGCGCTGAGTCACGTTTCTGGAGAGGCTCCAGGAAGGAATCCTCCGACTTTATCAGCATACCTTTACTTTGCGGAGCCTGCTGTCCAGAGGCTGCGATGGTGGTGATCATCGCGGCGCAGAAAAGCGACAAACCGTAAATCAATCTCTTCATCTCTATCTCCTCCCGAAAAATGTCATCAAGCCTTTGACATAATCCTGATTTGTGGCGATGTCCACAGAATCAATCTTATAGCGGTTGAACAGCTTCCTCTCCCCATCCTCGACGGCACCGAACCATTTTGAATATTCAGCCCTCGTCCTCTTGCTGGAGGTATTGATCCAGGCCGACTCGCCTGTCTCAGAGTCCTTGACGTGCACCAGACCGACATCCGGAATCGTCCTCTCACGAGGGTCGTGAACCTTGATGACGGAAATGTCGTGACGGTTGCGGGCAACTTTCAAGGCATCTTCATAGCGAGGCGAGCCATCCGGATTGGCATCCAGCATGTCGGAAAGCACGAAAGCCGTGCATTTCTTCTTCATAGCGTTCGTCAGGTACCGCAGAGCCTGTCCGACATCCGTTCCGTTGGATTTAGGCTTGAGCTCGATGATCTCACGGATGATGTGGAGCAGATGGCTGCGGCCCTTCTTCGGCGGGATGAACTCCTCTACCTTGTCGCTGAAGAAAAGCGCCCCGACCTTGTCGTTGTTGATTATGGCCGAGAAACTCAAGACCGCCGCGATCTCCGCTATCAGATCCCTCTTCGTCCTCTCGCTCGTTCCGAAAAGACCTGAACGGCTGATGTCGATCAGGAGGACGACCGTCATCTCCCTCTCCTCCTCGAAAACCTTGACGTAAGGAGAGCGCAGACGGGCGGTCACATTCCAGTCCATAGAACGCACATCGTCCCCGTACTGGTACTCACGCACCTCGCTGAAGGCCATTCCACGGCCTTTGAAGGCACTGTGATATTCACCGGCGAAGATCTGGTGGGACAGAGCCCTGGTGCGGATCTCTATCTTGCGGACCTTGCGCAGGAGTTCATTGGCTGAGGAATTAGCTGCCATATTCAAAAACCTGAATTAAACCAAACATAGTCCATTACGGAACCTGTACGGCGTTGATCACTTCGGCGATGATCTGCTCGGTCGTGACATTCTCCGCCTCGGCCTCGTAGGTCAGTCCGATTCTGTGGCGCAGGACCTCGTTGCAGACGGCCCTGACATCCTCAGGAATCACATAGCCTCTTCTCTTGATGAAGGCGTAGGCCTTGGAAGCCATTGACAATGAGATGCTCGCACGAGGTGAGGCTCCGAACGAGATGAGATCCTTGATCTTCCCCAGACCATAATCGTCCGGAGTACGGGTGGCATAGACGATGTCCACAATGTACCTTTCGATCTTCTCGTCCATATAGACATCCCTGACGACGCTTCTGGCGCGCACGATGTCCTCCGGTTTGATCACCGGATTGACTGTCGGGAACTCACCAGAATTGTTCATCCTGATGATTTGCCTTTCCTCCTCTTTCTTAGGATATTTCACGATGACCTTCAGCATGAAACGGTCCACCTGGGCCTCAGGAAGCGGATAGGTTCCCTCCTGCTCGATAGGGTTCTGCGTGGCCATCACGAGGAACGGCTCCGGAAGCTTGAACGTCTGGTCACCGATCGTCACCTGACGCTCCTGCATAGCCTCCAGAAGGGCTGACTGCACCTTCGCCGGGCTACGGTTGATCTCATCCGCGAGCACGAAGTTGGCGAAGACCGGTCCCTTGTGCACCTCGAACGACTCGTCCTTCTGTGAATATATCATCGTACCGATAAGGTCGGCAGGAAGAAGGTCCGGGGTGAACTGGATACGGCTGAACTTCGCATCGATCGCCTTTGACAATGTACTGATGGCCAAGGTCTTCGCCAATCCCGGCACACCTTCCAGAAGAATATGTCCGTTGGCGAGAAGTCCGATCAGAAGGTTCTCCACCAGCTGTTTCTGTCCGATGATGACCTTGCCCATCTCAAGGGACAGCATATCCACGAAGGCGCTTTCCTTCTGGATCCTGTCATTGAGTTCCTTGATGTTTACACTTTCCATATTATACTGTTTTTACTATTTTTGCAATCTAAACAATCATATCAATGCGCTACCGGATCACCCTTTCTTATGACGGTTCGTCATTCTGCGGCTGGCAGATTCAGAACGATGCAATGACCGTTCAGGAGTGTCTTCAGAATGCTCTTTCGACCCTCTTGAAGGAGGACATTGCCGTCACAGGCGCCGGACGGACCGATTCGAAGGTGAACGCCATCAACTACGTGGCCCACTTCGAGGCCTCGGATCCGGGCATTGACGCAAGCGCGGTTGGCTACAAAATAAATGCCATTTTACCCGCCGGAATCAAGGTACATTCGATCGCGCTTTGCGATCCAGAGTTCCACGCCAGATTCGACGCCACACAGCGTGAGTACAAGTACTTTATCCACCGCCGCCGGGACCCGTTTATGCGGGAATATTCCTACCTCTACACATTCCCTTTGGACGTTGAGAAGATGAACCGCGCCGCCCAGGCACTTCTCGGTAGACACGACTTCAGCTGCTTCGAGAAAGTCGGCAGCAGCAACAAGACATCCATCTGCACCGTCACCCAGGCCAGTTGGGAGACATATTCCCCCGACCACGTCAGAATGATGGGCTACCCCGCCGGGGAAGGCGACTACCTCGTCTTCACCATCCGCGCCGACCGTTTTCTCAGGAATATGGTCCGCGCCGTGGTCGGTTCCCTCCTTGAGGTAGGCCGCGGCAAGCGCGACGAGTCCTGGATCACCACCCTCACCCAAGGCGGATCCCGCTCCTCCGCCGGCGAATCCGTCCCCGGCAACGCCCTCTTCCTCACCAAGGTGGAATATTGACGAGTCCGCTGAATCATCACTTACAACGATGTTCAAAATTTTTGAACGCCAACTGTTTTTTGAACACAGCCTCGCATAGCATCTTTACATACAAATATTTACAGACATTTGACATCATATCCTTCAAGCCTTTGGTGATATATTGGAAATTATTGATATCTTTGTTATATAAACGTCATCACTTTATGGAAAGCATTTATATTAAGAACTTCGGCCCCCTAAAAGAAGTCGAAATTCAAGACATAAAAAAGGTCACAATTTTCATAGGAGAAAGCGGTAGCGGCAAGAGTACGATAATGAAAGTCATCGCGCTTTTCCGGTGGCTGTACAAAATGATGAACATCCGTTCATTTCTCAAATATTCAAAAGTTCCAAAGAGTCCCTTCCGCTTTCAATTTATAAGCCTGTTAAGGAACTGTGGGCTGATTGACTATTTGAAACCAAACAGCGAGATAGTGTACAGAAATGGGGAACTAGAACTAAAGTGGGATCCTGGCAGTAAAAAACTTAAAGGGACATCTTCATATATTCCCAAAGAAGAATTAAGCCTCGAAAAGATTTCATTTATATCAGATAAACGTAATCTGATCTCTGATATAGTTGACAATCATCTGCCATTAAAGAAGGATATGTACTATCTCTCAGAGACATACTCCGATTTTGAGACAGCGGTCAGAGATGTCAAAGAGATGGAAATTCCTGACTTGGGCGTCAAGTTTATCATAAAAAAGACAAGCCAAGGGAATAAATATTTAATCGTTCCTTCCGATGACTCAGAATCTTTTGGTGTGAAACTAAACGCATCCTCTTCAGGCACGCAAAACCTTGTGCCGTTAAATGTCATTGTCGAGTATTACTCAAAACACTATGATTTAGTCTCGTCAATCAACAAAGCCATTCTTTCATATGTCTCTAAATCCGACAGTTTGAGTGACTTTAAAGCCGTAAAGAATATCGGGGAATTCGCAAACAAAAATGTGCATCTTATTATTGAAGAGCCGGAGCTAAGCCTTTTCCCTTCCAGCCAAAGGGAGTTAATGGATTTTTTGTTTAAAAGCATTTCGGGTCACAATGGAAGAGAGTACAACACAACGTTGATGTTTGCCACGCATAGTCCATATATTATAAACTACCTGAACGTACTTCTTCTAAGACAGGAACTTATTAAAAACAGCCAAAGTTCGATAGGCAAAGATGACCTGTCTGTCTATCGGGTCTATCAAGGATCAATACAAAATCTAGTAGGGACGGTGAACGGAAACACCCTTGTTGACACGAGCGATCTCAGTGAAGAGATTGAACGAATCTATGATGAATATTCAACCTTGAAGGGCAAATAGCTATGAAGGATCTTATCGAACGAGCGTTTTCCACCTATAATCCCAACATCAGAGTTTCAGAAGATGTGAAAGATAGCGATTTCGGCTTGACAGACACGAAATCGTGTAATGACTGTTGGAACAACACAAGATATTTCGCGGAAAGTTGTGATGATAAAACTGTTCTGAATATTCATAACACAGAAAAGGTCAGAGTAATCTGTTTGGAAAAGGTATTTCAAGATTGCACAAATACGGAAGCCGCCGTAGGAGGTTGTTGTGACTATTTATTGTATTCCAATCACAAAATCGCCGTCACTGACTTAACCTGTTCAAGGCCGGAATTTATAACCCAAGGCACAAAAGGTGGTAAAAGAGCGACAGCATATCAACAGATGTCCGATTCTATTGAAAAACTTCAAAAGTTCGATTCGATAGCAGACAGAATCAATCAGATGGATTCAAAAGTAGCCATCTTTGCCATTAGAAAAAAGATATTCGCAGTAGAGGGAAACGAGGATACCCCGCAACGTTCAATGAAAGCATTTCTTCAGATGAACGTTAATCCAGCGATATATATGGGGAATGGATTCCATTTTATAACCCAAGAATACCCTCAGACCTACACCTGGTAAGGACCGTCTAAAATCCACCTTGAATTTGCAACCGCATCGCATAATAAACATATAAAAATAGCATATTTAACGTGAGTTCGATGAATTATAACTAAAAGAGGGACAATTGAATAAGACCATTCTCATAAGGCGAGACACGCTCCACATTAATCATCGGCTTCTTCGGGAAGAACGAGTAGGCCGCCAGCCCCGCCATCAGATTGACCGTGAAGCCGACGACAGACCGGTGTCGCGAGTGCTCGATCTGCGCGATGTCCTTCAACTCGTCGTTGACGGTCTCGATCAGGGCTCTCTTTCGCAGGAGGATCTTATCGGAGACAGTCATCAATTGGTCCTTCATGTTGCTCTTCAGTTTTGTCACCAGTTGGATGCCGTCCACGAAAAGCCTGGAGAAGAGGTCCTTGCAGATGTACCCTTTGTCACCGACCAGCTTGCCGAAGATCCGCTCGATGAAGGAACTGTTCCTGAGCGGCTCACGGTCATCGACATTGCCCGGGGTGAGCATGAAGTTCAGAAGCTCGCCCCTCTCGCTGCAGACCAGATGCAGCTTGAAGCCGTAGAACCAGCCCATCGAGCATTGTCCCCGCCGGGCAAGCCCCTTGAAGACCTTGTGGAGGCGGATGCGCTGGTTCCGGCACACGCGCAGGGCGGTGCTGTCCACGAAGCTGATGCCCGTGCAGGCTCCCATGCAGCACCTCTTCACGAACAGGATGAAAGGGATTACCACCTTCCGCTCCAGCTCGACGAAGCGGTTGTAGGAAACCACCCCCGGGAACAGATCCGTCATATTCCTGCATACCTCATTCAAGTAGAAGTGCTTGAGGCATTTATATCCGCACAGATGGAACAGTATCATGATCGTTATCACCTCGGCGTCGGACAGTCTGCCGTCCCGATGATACCTCCTCTTCGACTTGTCCCTCTTGGGGGCAAGTCCGTTAACCTTGACAAATCTGTCATATACTTGGCAGAAGTCATCCGCCATACAGAAAATTTCCGTAACTTTGTCATTGCCGATCGACATAGCGAGAGTCTTTGTTTTTGGGTTTGTTTTTTTGTTATTCCAAATTTACAAAAACTTTCGCTATTTTATTAATGTTCAATTAATTAAATTTCATCGAACTCACGTTATTTACTAATGCAAAAAACTGCGGCTTCTTATGTGCCAGACCATAAACGGTATCCTACGACAATATTAGTTCGATGAAACGACAGCAGCACCAGTGTCGGATAGTGTCCCCGAAGAGCCTCGAATGGATTCCGCCCCGTCCGGAACACCAGTCGTAAAGCCACAGTGAAATTACTAAGGGTTGCTATGTCTTGGCACGCATGGAACGTTATTGCATTCACCGAATTACGGAAATGCATCATTATTTACTTTTATCAGAAGTCTTTCTGCCACTTATCACAATTATAAAGATTTATTGCTACCTTTATAGGTTCAAAAGAAGCAAAGCAAGGGTAATGATAAGGGCTGGCCAAATTTTTAATTGCATTAAGGCACAGAGCGGACTGACGTTCGTTCATGAAGACATTGAGGATGCAACAATCGTGAATCTTGGTTCTGTCCTGGCGGAGGAACTATCTAAAATTGATTTGAATATCAGTTGCTTGCCTATGATGGCAGAGGAGATTCTGTGTGATATTCTTGACAAGAGTATAATCGAATCCGATGGAAAGGGAATCTTAGTAGTCAACAATATCAATATCCTATTCGAGAAACAATTGGCGCTCGATGTCGCTTCTATTCTTCATCGAAGTTCACGGAATTGCCTGGTAGTCATCCAAACCGACGGAGAAGTCCGAGGGAATACGTTCTTTCCATTCGGAATCAGGAACGACATCTGCATCAAGCTTGACAATATACCATTTTTTGAAATTTAGTAACACTGCACAATGAAGTACAGAGACATTATAAAATTTGATCCAATCAATGAAGTTGTAAAGTTCTCACGGCTTGGTGAGGAAAATTATAGGACATCCCTTGTCCGCAATTTCGTATTCTCTAAAGATTACGAAAAGACCATCATTCCGAGGATTTGCGAAAACCTTGATTATACTCAGACCTACAGGCCTTTCCATAAGGATTCGTTCAGAGGGTTTGATTCGTTCGGTCTCCAGATTGTCGGTAACTATGGTACAGGTAAGTCTCATTTGATGTCCTTGATATCTCTTATTGCCGAGACCCCGGACTATTTGACTCTTGTCTCAAATTATAATGCAAAAAAAACGCTTCAGGCAATTGCCGGCAAGTATAAGATTGTCCGCTTTGAGCTTGGAAACAATCAGGAACTGTGGGATATAGTCTGCTATCAGATTGACAAGAGACTCCATGAGTTCGGTGTGGATTATTCAATTGCGGCAGATACGAGCCTTGACCAGTATGCAATGAAACTCGCGAAGATGATGGCTCATTTCGAGGCGAAATTTCCGGACAAAGGGCTTCTTGTCATCATCGATGAGATGCTTTCGTATCTTAAGGGAAGAAGCGAACCTGGCAAACTGAACAGGGACCTTGCAGTGCTGCAGGCTCTCGGACAGTACTCAGACCACAGCAAGTTCAGGATGATGTTCGGTGTGCAGGAAATGATTTACAATGCCGCAGAGTTCCAGTTTGCAGCTGAAATGCTTCAGAAGGTAAATGACCGTTATATTGACATTACTATCACCAAACAGGATGTGCAGTATGTCGTTCAGCACCGTCTTCTCAAGAAGACTGATGATCAGAAAGATCTGATCAGAAAACATCTGAATAAGTTTACAGGATATTTCTCAGACCTTCACGCGAACTTTGAGTATTATGTAGAACTGTATCCTGTCAATCCGTCTTATTTCGACAACTTCTCTTTAATCAAGATCGGCAAGGCTCAGCGCGAAGTCTTGAAAACACTCACACAAAAGTTCCAGTCCATTCTCGATGATGAAATTCCAGAGATAGCTCCCGGACTTATCTGCTATGACAGTTATTGGGATGATCTCAAGGCTAGCGATATGCAGACAGATCCGGACATCAGAAAGATAACCGAAGTGATGTCAACCGTTCATCAGAAGATTGATGAGAATTTCATCGGAGCCCGTGCAAAGAAAGCGCCTCTAGCCAAGAGAATTGCCAATGCCTGTGCAATCAAGATTCTTCAGGATTCTCTCCAGAAGCAGAATGGTGTCTCTGCGGAAAACCTTGTGGATGACCTTTGCTATCTTGATGCAACCTGCATTGACAGGGATATGCTTGTCGATGTAATCAGCACTACGGCGATGCAGATTATTACCGCGACGCAGGGGCAGTATTTCGAGAAGAGTGAGACCAATCAGGAGTTCCATCTCCGCATAGAGGGAGGCGTGAATTATGAGCAGAAGGTGAAGGATTTTGCCAGCCAAATGAATGATGCGGTCAAGGATGCGCATTTCTTTAACTTCCTTGTGGAGTATCTTCCCATCGAGGTGGAACAGTACAGACGAGAGTTCAAGATTTTCAAGCATAAGATAAACTGGAAATCCCATAAGACAATGCTTGACGGCTATATCTTTATGGGCAATCCTGCGGAAAGGTCAACAACTCATCCGGAGCAGAACTTCTACATCTACTTTATGCCAATCTTCAACAAGGATTCTATGACTCACGGGGACGAAGCAGACAGTATCTATGTTCAGCTGGACCAGGTGAGCGATGAGATGAAGGAGCTTTTGGGATATTGGTCTGCTTCAGAGGCTCTTATCAAGAGCGTAGATTCTTCCCAGAAGGTTTTCTATGAACAACTGAAAAAATCTTATGCTGGCAAGCTCAGGCCTATCTTCGAAAGGGATTTCCGCGAGAAGACAAAGATTGTGTATCAGGGACAGTTGCAAAACATAACTCCAAGTATGATGGTAGGAGGCTCCAAGGAGCAGATTATTAGCAATATCGCATCTACACTACTTGAAGATTATTTCTGCAGCAAACTTCCGAATTACCCGAAGTTCACTCTTCTGCAGCAGCCTTTGACGCCAGAAAACCTTGCTAATATGCTTAAGGGTGCACGCCAGAAGATTGCGAATCCGCTTGTGGCGAACCGAAACAGTGAGGCAATTCTTGCCGGTCTTGGTCTGCTTTCCGATAATCAACTGTCAATGTCGAATTCAATTTATGCCAAGAGCATCAAGGATAGGTTGGAGGCCAAAGGGGAAGGTCAGGTTCTCAACAGGGATGAAATTATCTATCAGTTCTGGGAGTCTGATTATCGGAGCAAAGACTTCGATATTGATGCGGCTTTCGAGTTCCTTGTGCTTGCCACAATGGTCTCTCTGGGCGAAATCGAGATCGACTATCCGGGCGGAAAGAATATTAATGCTACCAATATCAAGGAGATTGTAGATATAACGCCGGAATATGCCTATTCGTTCTCACATATCAAGAAGCCGAGAGGAATGAATGTACCGGCAGTTAAAGCCCTGTTCCTTGGTATTACTGGAAAGGATATGAGTAGCCAGCTCCAGAACCCGGAAGCATACGCTCAGCTTGTGACAGATGCCAAAGCACTCGCGTCTAAGGTTGTAACTCTCGATAACAAAATCAAGAACGGGTTGATGATTGATGTTCAGGAAGTTCTTCCGCGTCTTACGGCAAGCCAGATGAGTGCGAAGTTCAGCGCTCTTGCCGGATTGTGTGACAAAGTTCAGTCATACAACACGCCTGCGAAGATGAGAAATCTCCCGTGGTCTGCAGAGCAACTGCAAGGAGTGTTTACGGCTATCCCGATGATGTCTGATGCCGAAAAGGCCCTGAAGTTTCAAGAAGAGTTCCAACATAGGGTTTCTTATCTCAATCAGGCGAAGCAATACATTGCTGACGAGAGATTCAAGAAGGAAATTGACGATGCCATCGGCAAGCTCGCGACAAAAGCCGAGAGTATAGGAAACGACTGCGTAATAAATGCCTACAAGTCCGAGCTGGAAGCTCTGGCTGACAGGTATGCGGACTGGTACATTGCCGAGTATGACAGGCTTCATATCAACGAGTTCGAATACAACAAGAAGAATTCCATTCTGCGCAGTGACGCCAATACGGTCTGCAATGCCGCTTATGGTGAGGACTTCATAACGGTCAAAGCGCAGTATATCGCCTGGGAGGAAAAGATGTCGATGCTTACTCTAAAGCAATCTTGTGTGAATAAGCAGAGCGTTTTGAATGTTCCTTACCAGAACTTCAATCCTCTGAATTATATCGGCAAGACTCTCCCGAAACTTGAGGATTTACAGGCCGAGCTAGATGGCATCTACAATGCGATAGACAAGTCATTGCACGAGATTTTGAGTGACCAGAACCTGCTTGCCAATGCTGCGGACGCTCTGGACGCGAGCGAGAAGAAACTCGTGGAGAAGTTTAAGAATGACACCACTACGGGGCAGAATGTCAACCAGATTATCTCTATCATTCGGAAACTTCACAGGGGTATCAACAAGATAGTGATTACGGAGCAAGACATCCGCGATGTGCTAAACCGTCCAATGACTCCAGAAGATGCAATCAGGGCTCTCTCAAACCTTATCAAGAGCAAATCATTTGGCTCAAGTGCAGACATAACACGTATCATTTTGAAGTAAATATGGCTGAAAACAACATATTCTCCAAGGAAGTCCTCGATGAACTTACAGTTTCCGAGGGAAATAGCCACAAGGGACAGGTAACTGTATTGGGAAAGACCTTCGCCAATGATGATGAACGACGGGCGTACTTCCGTGAGGAACTGAGAAAGAAGCTCCCGGAGCTGAAGAAAATCGAGGGATATCCAATCGGAGAGGATGATGACATCATCAATCTCTCCGACCCGCCGTATTACACTGCGTGCCCCAATCCGTGGATAAATGACTTCATCAAGGAATGGGAGGCCGACAAGGTCAGACTACAGGCAGAAGGAAAGAGAACTGCTGACTTCGAGGTTAAAGAACCGTATTCCAGCGATGTGACGGAGGGCAAGAATAACCCCATTTATATGGCGCACGCATATCATACCAAGGTTCCACACCCGGCGATTATGCGTTACATCCTCCACTATACCCAACCAGGAGATATTGTCTTTGATGGATTCTGTGGCACTGGAATGACAGGAGTTGCCGCCAACATGTGCGGAGATGAAAATGAAGTTAGGAAGTTGAATACAGAAGGAAATATCAAAGTCGGTGTACGCCATAGTATTTGCTCAGATTTGTCTCCTATCGCATCACTTATAACCGCAAGCTATAATCTATCTTTTGATTTTAATGCTTTCAAAAAGAAGGCAGAAGCAATTTTGGAGCAGGTTGAGTCTGAACTAGGTTGGATGTATGAAACTGAAGTAAAGGGAAAGAGAGTAAAGGTAAATTATACCATCTGGAGCGATGTATTTGAATGTCCTAACTGCCAACATAACATCGTATTATGGGATGCCGCTGTTAACATAGAAGAGGGGACTATCAAAGATGTATTTACCTGTCCTCATTGCGGCCAACTATGCTCGAAAAAGACAATGTCAACCGTCAGGACGAGTCAGTTTGACAGCGTTCTAAATGAAGTTGTTCGGATTAATAAGAAAATTCCGATAAGGGTGAACTATAGCGTAAATGGCCAGAGGCGAGAAAAATGCATCTCTCAATATGACTTAATCAATCTGCAAGAAATACAAAATAAATCCCTTAGCGGTTATTTTTCAGAGCCAATAAATTATGGAGACGAGTCCTCTCGCCTGTCAAATTACGGAATCACTCATTCCCATCTGTTTTACAGCAAAAGAAATTATATTTACATATCACGAATATATGAGCTTGTTAAAGGCGATGTGCTTCTCACAAACTGGTTTACATCGATCCTTCAGAACGCCTCAAATATGTACAAATTCCGAATGGACAGAAAAGGAGGAATCATAAGTGGAACTTTTTTCTTTCCATCACTTTGCATTGAACAATCACCATATAAGTTGCTCAAAGATAAATTAATTGATTACAGCAAAATTTCTTATTCAACAAGAGGTAATTCTGCAGTTGCAGTGTCCTCGGCATCTCAATTAGTAATATCAGATAATTCCATAGACTATATATTCGTTGATCCTCCTTTTGGATATAATATTATGTATTCAGAATTGAATATCCTTTGGGAATCGTGGTTAAAGGTCAAGACAGACAATAAAGAAGAAGCAATCATCAATAAGACTCAACATAAGACACTCTTCGACTATCAAAATTTGATGAATAGTTCTTTCAAAGAATTCTATCGAGTCTTGAAACCAGGGAAGTGGCTGACTATGGAATTCAGTAACACATCGGCAGCGGTATGGAATTCTATCCAAAATGCATTGCAAGGAGTTGGATTTATAATGGCAAACGTCTCTGCCTTGGATAAGGAGCAGGGGTCATTCAAGGCTGTAACCACTACAACCGCTGTTAAGCAAGACCTTATCATTTCCTGCTTCAAACCGACTACGAAATTGATAACTCTATTTGATTTATCAAACGACAAGACTAATAATGTGTGGGATTTCATAGAGGAACTGCTTGAGTATCTCCCCGTACACATCAAAAAAGATGATTCTACTACAGCAATTGTGGAGAGATCACCGAAAATCCTATTTGACAGGCTTATTGCCTACTATGTGCAGAAAGGTTATCCGGTGCCAATGGATGCTTCTGAGTTTCAGAAAGGATTGAAAGAACGGTTCATGGAGAGGGATGGGATGTATTTCACCGCAAAGCAAGCTAATGAGTACGAAGAGAAAAAAAAGATGACAACTAGGTTCGATAATCTTTTTGTCTATATTAGCAGTGAAGCCGAAGGCATAGAATGGCTGAAACGGAAATTAGCCAAAGGATCAAAAACTTATGCGGAGATACAGCCAGAATGGATGCAGGATTTGGTAAGCCCGAAGAAGGGTGATTCTCTTCCTGAACTAATGCAGATTCTGGACGAGAATTTCATTAAGGAACCTGACGGCAAATGGCGTCTTCCGAACATCCAAGATGATGTGGATAAGAATCAACTTCGCACCAAAGCTCTTCTCAGAGAATTCAAGCTCTATGTCGAGATGGCTTCCAAGCCGAAAGCGAAGATCAAGGAAGTTCGCGTTGAGGCTGTCCGTGCCGGATTTAAAGACTGCTACATCCGCAAGGATTTCCAGACAATCGTGATGGTCGGTGACAAGATTCCTCAGAATCTCCTTACAGAGGACGAGATACTTCTTCAGTTCTACGACATCGCAGTTAACCACATATAGGAAATGCAGAAATTCCTCGATGCCATTGTCTCCAGAATCTCTGTGCCGTATAAGCGTCTGAGCATCATCCGGAATCCTGACGGATTTCTGGCCGACCGCTCTGTGCAGCAGGCCATCGAGAAAGAGTTCGGTATTTGCTTCGTTACTGGCAACAGCATAGAACTGCGTTGCCACTTCGAACTGACGTACAAGCTCGACCGAAATGTGCAGTATTGCTATCTCTGTGGCAATCCGGCCGAGTTACTCCCCGACATCAGAGGCGAGGCTTTCTGTGCGACATTCAATGTGACCGACCTGTTCCCGAATTTTATGGACAAGCAGGTCTTGAAGGGGCTGACGGTGGATGTTCTGGAGCATTTGTTCCTGACGAATACGACCGGCTATGTTTCATCCCCGGATGCGAAAATGCGGATACTTGAGTATCAGACGAGGGAGAAGAAGAAGCCGGAAGTGAGACCAGAGGACTTCTGCAATAGACTTGATGCTGTCGTTTGGGACTGGGACAAGATGGATGAGATTGCAGAATTGGTCGCTGGGATTATTGCTGAATCAGTTAAAGCCGGATATTATTCTGAAATTGAGCCTTCTATTGGGGCCATCAACAAAACATTCCAGGAAGGTTTGATTTCGCATTATTCCGAAGCTGTGACATCAAATCCTTTGCTGAAGGCAAGAGCGGTAAACAAGGTGTTGCCGCATTTGGCTTCTACCTATTTAGCTGATGAGAAGGTCGCTCTTGTGGTCATCGATGGAATGTCGTACTGGCAATATGTCGTGTTGAGTGAACATTTGTCCGCCATCGGAATCAAGGCTGAAGTCAGTGCTATTTTCTCCTGGTTACCGTCGATTACGATGCTGTCCCGTCAGGCTATCTTCAGAGGGTATGCTCCACGTCTGGATTACAAGCAGAGTCCAGTGAATGAGAGCAAGCTATGGAGTAGCTTCTGGGAAGATAGAGATGTAATGGCTGCTGACATCCAGTATATCTATGACGGAGACAGTCTGGATATTTTTGATACAACGAAGAGACTGGCTTTAGTTACTGTCGAACTGGATGAAAAGATGCACGCATCGACTGACAATGCCGACCTGATAGCATTGACGGAGAATTGGGCAAAACGTTTCGTTGAGAAGATCAAGATAATAAAGGAGATGGGATTCGTGTTGTACTTGACGACAGATCACGGGAATCTGTTGTCGCGGGGATTAAGAAACCTCACTACCGAGGAAAAGACATTCCTGTACAAGGACGGCAGCCGGGGAACGAGGCATCTCATTTATGAGAATCTCGACGAGATGCGGGAATTCATTGTAAACAACCCCGACGCCGAGATGGTTCAGCACCAGAATTGGTTGGCGTTCAGCGGCAATCAGTGTTTCAAGAAAGCCGGCACAGAGGTGATTACCCACGGAGGAACACACTTTCTGGAGACGGTTATACCTTTTGTAAAGATTTGAATATGAAATCAGATATCGGAATAAACCAGAGAATACCAGTAAGCATTCTTGAAATGGCTCTTGTGGCTGCCCTTGATGAGCAAGTTACGGGAGAGTACTTTGTCGAGTTAGCCTCAACGGAGTATGAGGGACAGAACAGAATCAAGAAGGCGATGAGCGTTATGAACCGACTTACGGTCAAAAATCCGTTGCTACCATTCCTGACCGAGAATAAAGATGCAGTGAAAGCTGCCTTGCGCAACAAGAACGGCAGGGCGCTTGTGATAACGGCCGTCATCAATTCCGCATACAGTTTTGGCTATGATGTAACTGCTACAATGGGGAAGTATTTCCACGTTCAGGAGCAGGTGACCACAAGGCTTATCCAGGAGAAGTTGGCATCGAAGTATGGCTCTAACAGGTCTTTGCCGAATGCTATGAACTGCATCATTCCTATGCTTCTGGACGCTGGAATCATTATCAGGCCGAAGATTGGTTCCTATGAAGCGAGGCGTGTTGAGAAATTTACAGACTTTACTCTCGATGTGTATAAGCGGTCATTTGTTCTGAACAATCCGACGCTGACTCTCGATTCAGAGCTAATGTCATATCCCTATTTCGAGTTTATAAAACAAGATGTATATGTCACATTTTGAAACACTTGCCGATTGCCTAGAGAAGATTGCGTTCCTAAAAAGTTTAGGCTATCCGGTTCCGCAGGAAGTACTGGACGAGAAAGCCAGACTGGAGGAGAAGGAACGTATTGACGAGAATGAGTTCATCTTCAATACGATGAAGGCTCATAACAAGTTTATGAATCCTGAAAAGGAGACATGTGTAAGGGAAATGGTTGCTCAGCTTTTGATGGATGGACCTACAGCAATGCAACCGTGCCTATTGCTCGGAAATGTTCAGTGCGGTAAGACGGATACTTTCGAGAACATTATGGGGCTTGCGATGGACCGCGGAATCGAGGTCTGTGTGGTATATACAAAAGGCACCAATACCCTTACCTCACAGACGATAAAGCGACTGACCTACGACTTCCAGTATTTTGCAGACTCCGGCAGATATGACCAGAAGGTCAAGGTGATGATTTATGACATCATGGATGTCATAAAGAAGGGGCTCAGTTCCAATCAGATAATGGACCCGCACAACAAGTTCATCATAGTCTGCAAGAAAGAGGCTAAGAATCTGGAGCATTTGATAGAACTGTTCACGGTTAAGTCTTCTGAATTGAAGCGCAAGAAGACGCTCATCGTGGATGATGAGGCAGATTTTGCCAGCCGTGCGTACTATCAGAGGAAGGGGGAGTTCTCTTTGCTGAAGATTGCGGAGCATATCGAGAACTTCATCAAGATCCCTGAGTATTGCCGGTATCTCCAGGTAACAGCGACTCCATATTCCCTGTACCTGCAGCCGGATGGCACGGTGCAGCTTCGTGATGGGAAAGAGGCTTCTCCGTGGCTGCCGAGATATACAGGGTTGGTGCCGATTCACGACAAGTATGTCGGCGGAAAGGAGTATTACGTTCTTTCAAAGGATGAAAACTCAATGTACAGCCAACTCTTCCAGCCGGTAAGCCAGAGGTGTATCGATGCGCTGAGAGAGAGAAAAGAGGACTACTTGGACTCAAGGGCTCATTCTGGGAATATCGCGGATCTGACAAAGTCTATCGTCGGTTATTTTATGTCGGCAGCTATCAGGAACATCCAGTGCAAGGAGACTACCAACACAAAATACAAGACGAGCTGCCTGATACACGTGGAGATAGCCAAGAAGAACCACGAATGGCAAGAGACTCTCATAAAAAGCATCATCGAGGATGTTCAGTATGCTTTTCTTCACAATCAGAATGCAGATTTACGCATTCTTGATCTTGAGACTGAGGCTTATAACAGTCTGATGGAATCGAATAGACTTGGCTGTGCCAAGGGACTTATCAACCAGAGGTTCCCGTCATTCACCGAAGTGGAAACTTGGGTCAGACGCATATTGGAATACAATGATTTCTCCATCAATGTCGTGAACTCAGAGGAACCGGGCAAGGTGGCAACGATGTTGAATGACAAAGGACAGTTGGAGTTGACTCAGACGGTGAATTTCTTTATCGGAGGAAGTATCCTTGACCGAGGAATCACCATTGACAATATGCTCTGCTTCTTCTACGGACGCGATCCTGAAAAATTCCAGATGGATACGGTCCTCCAGCACGCTCGTATGTATGGAGCGAGGTCTAAGGAGGATATGGCCTGCACAAGGTTCTTTACGACTGAAAGAATATATGGCATACTCGAGAAGATAAATGCATTTGATGACTATCTGCGTGATTATCTGATTACACACAAGGAGAACATCCGGACAGAGGACATTACTTCGGTCGTGATAGGCTACGACCCTAAGATTAAGCCGAGTGCTCAGAACAAGTACAAGCCAGCGAACACTAAGGTCCTGAAAGCATATCAGCGTATTCTGCCTTATGGATTTCAAACTGCCGATGTCAGGGAGGTCAATAGTGTTACAACTGAAATTGATAGCCAGCTTACAAGCCTTTCTGGATTCAAGCAGAACGATTATTTCTTGATTGACTACGAAGTAGCTGTTGATATCGTGAACAAAGCTGTGTCAATTATGAAATACTCTCAAGAGTTAGGCAACCTTGATGCAGAATGGAATACCAATGAGATGCTCACTATTCTGGATTACTTGACATACGATACCGATGGAAAGATTTATTGTTGTCTGAGGCCAGACCGTAACGCCGGAAGGACTAGTGTCGGACACGTAAAGTATAATGACGCACCAGATAGTGGTACTACAGATAGGCCAAAAGGGCTTGCGATAGAACGTCCTGTATTGTTCCTCTTCCGTGAAAATGGTACGAAAGAGCAAGGTTGGATGGGTGCGCCATTCTATTGGCCGATGCTTTATACCCCGGGCAAGACCCGCGAGGGCATTTTTACCATTGATGATAATAAGAAAAAGAGGACAAAGGCTGGCAAGGCTATTAAACTACATAAGTTGGATGAGATTCCTGAAGATGAGGTGCTAAATCTTACAACGTCTCTTGGACCAGCTATGGATATCATTCTTGGCCTAAAAACCACAGAGAGCCGAATTATCAAGGATTCTACAGCATCTCTGTATATTCTACGAGACGAAGACGGAAAGTATCTCTTTGCCGATGGTGTGACTCCAAATGAGTATTATAATGTCCACACAATGCTCGATGGAGAAGTTTTCCCATATAAACTTAAGTCCGTAAAATACATTCTTTTGCGATGCTCACGTGATGACTACGGCAGTAAACTTCTTATTGAACTTAATCCAAGGAAACCGTATAAACTTGATGCAAATCCTTTTGTCGCTGACGATATTGTATACGGAAGTGATAATAGCGTAAAGCTCCATACGGATGATAAGTTGGCTGAATGGACGATTATCTATAACATCAAGAAAGTACTTGAGTATAAATTAACTGAGGCGGACAAGAAAATATTTGAGCAGTATAAACAGGATTTGATAGACGAAGGGGAATTATAACTTTCCTATAGTCATAAAAAAGGATTCATCCTCAACAGTTATCTTGAGATGAGTTTGCATAATTAGGGAATAAAAAAGTATCGCTATTCAGATTCAGATTTGATATTACGATAAAAAATCGAGCGAGAATCAAGTAAAAAGAGGTAAAGGTATGTCAAGAATTTTGCGTACCTTTGTGGTTTCGTGGCGTGAAATGTGCAGTTGGCACGCCGAGATATTTGTAAATAATAAAAACATACGTGATAATTATGTTGTTCCAAGTTTTGCAGGCCGTGGGCCTGGATTCTGCGGCGGCCGAGATGGCCGAGGATATGGCACAGGGGGCCGCGCCTGTGGCGGATCTTGCTCCACAGCAGGTTGAGCAGTCGTTCTCACTCATCGAGATGGCGACCAAGGGTGGCTGGCTGATGATCGTGCTGGCGATTCTGTCAGTGATCGCCATCTACATATTCGGAAAGAAATGGTGGATGATCCACAAGGCGGGGCAGGTTGACAAGAACTTCATGCGCGACATACGCGACTATATTCACGAAGGGAAGGTAAAGTCTGCTGTCTCGCTCTGCCAGAAATATGACTCTCCGGTGGCGCGTCTCGTGGAGAAGGGAATCGAGCGCATCGGAAGACCTCTCGCTGACATTCAGACATCTGTCGAGAACATGGGCAACGTCGAGATCGCGAGGCTTGAGAAGGGGCTCCCTATGCTCGCCACCATCGCCGGTGGAGCGCCGATGATCGGATTCCTCGGAACCGTGCTCGGTATGGTGCAGGCCTTCTTCAATATGGCGAACGCGGGCAACAACATCGACATCACACTGCTTTCGAGCGGTATCTACACGGCGATGATCACCACGGTGGGCGGTCTTATCGTCGGCATCCTCGCCTACTTCGGCTACAACTATCTGGTCGCTCAGATCTCCAATCTGATGTTTATGATGGAGAACGCGACGATTGACTTTATGGATCTTCTGCACGAACCTGCAGACAACGAGGAGGAGAAGTAGTCAATGGCATTCAAGAGAACCACAAAGGTCTTGTCGGACACAGCGATGTCTTCGATGACTGACTTGGTGTTCCTGCTGCTGATCTTCTTCCTGATCACCTCGACACTGGTCAATCCGAACGCGCTGAAGCTCCTGCTTCCTAAGAGCACAGGGCAGGTTTCGGCCAAGCCTACGGTCACCGTCTCGATCAAGGATTGGGGCGACGACACCTACACCTACCATCTGAACGGCAGCGAGACGCCGGTGCAGTACTCCGAACTGGAGGACGACCTTGTCGATCTGCTTCAGACAGAGGAGGATCCGACATTCTCGATCTACTCTGACGAGAGCGTGCCGATCAAGGAAGTCGTGTCGCTGATGAACATAGCGAAACGTAACCATTACAAGGTAATCTTAGCGACGCAGCCTGAATGATGAAACCGTACCTTCGTGACAGAGAGAGGGAGGCCAAGGTCTCCACGGTGACCGGGATCGTTCTTACGGTCTCGGTCCACGTGCTTGCCTGCCTGCTATGCGTGTTCACGGGGATGAAATACATCTATCCTCCGCCACAGGAGCAGACATTCCTTGTGGATTTCAGCGAGGACGAGCCTCAGCCGATCAGGAGGCAGAACAGGGGCCGTCAGCCTCAGGCCGAGGAGATCGACAGGACGAAGCCGGTGGAACTGATCCAGAGGAGCGAGTCGCCTCACCGGTCCGAGAAGGCGAACAAGACCGCCGAGGCTAAGCCGGACGATTTCGGTGATGTCGAGACTCCTGTGCAGAAAGAGGAAATCAACAAAAACGCCCTGTTCCCGGGAATGAGCAAGAAGGACTCCTCGAACGCACCTCACAGCGCCACCGAACCCAAGAACGAGTTCAAGGCCGGACATCCTAAGGGAAACACTTCCAGCGGGAAGGCCGAAGGCACACCTAACGCCCGGCTGAAAGGCAGAAACACCTTGGGGGCGATTCCAAGGCCGGCATATTCAGAGCAGGACTACGGCACCGTCGTGGTGGACATCTGGGTTGACAACTACGGCAATGTGACAAAGGCCGTCCCTGGAGGACAGGGAACGACTGTGAACAACTCCAAACTCTGGGCGGCGGCAAGGGCCGCGGCCTTGCAGACACACTTCAACCAGAGCGCTGACGCACCGGCGCTCCAGCAAGGAACGATAACATACGTTTTCAAATTACAATAGAAAAACATTTTACTTATTTATTTTTAATTAATGGCGTGAGCCACAAACATTATGGAAGAAAATTTGAATGGTGGTCAAGAGAACCACGAGGAGCGTAGGGATTACGCTGCAGAAGGACCAAAAACAGGTTATTCATCTGAGGGCAGGAAACTCAGGCCAAGAAAGAAGGTAGTGCCTGCCGCTTCATCCTCCGCTGACGGAGAGTACAAGTCTTACGACAATCACAGGAGTTACTCCAGCGACAATCGTGGCGGCTACGGCCAGCACGGTGGTTATCAGAGCCGTGGAGGCAACAGCAGAGGAGGATATTCATCAGACCGCAGAAGCAGCTACGGAGACCGCAGCGGTGGCTATGGCCAGCGCAGAAGCTACGGTGACAACGCCGAAGGCGGAGAGAGAAGATCTTCATCTTACGGACAGAGCCGTCCTTCTTACGGGGACAGGCCGTCTTACGGACAGAGAAGAAGCTATGGCAGCAACAACTACGATGGAGGCGAGAGGAGATCATCCTACGGTCGCCCTTCATTCGGCGAGGGTCGTCCTTCCTACGGGGACAGGCCGTCTTACGGACAGAGAAGAAGCTATGGCAACAACTCCGAGGGAGAGGAGAGAAGATCGTCATACGGACAGAGCCGTCCATCCTATGGACAGAGAAGAAGTTACGGCGGCAGCCAGGAAGGCGGCGAGAGAAGGCCGTCATATTCAAGAAAACCGGCCGGCGGCCACGGATTCGGCCCTAAGCAGGGAGGTTTCTCAGCCGGCAGAGGCGCCGGACATCAGGGACCTAAGAAGTTCGGCCGCAAGGACGAGCCGCATTTCACCGAGGCTGACGAAGCCGGAATCAACCAGATGCTTTCAAGGAAGCCACAGATTGACGCGGCGTTTTCCGACAACGACAACGTTCCTACACCTATCAAGGAAGAGATACGTCTGAACAAGTACATCGCCAATTCCGGAGTGTGCTCACGCCGCGAGGCTGACAACTTCATTCAGGCCGGCGTCGTGACCGTAAACGGCGAGGTTGTGACCGAGCTTGGGACAAAGGTCAACGTCCTCAAGGACGACATCCGTTTCAACGGAGAGAGACTCAAGGGCGAGGAGAAAGTTTACATCGTGATGAACAAGCCGAAAGGCTTCGTCACCAGTGCGAGCGACCCTCACGCCGAGAAGACCGTCATGGATCTTCTCAAGGGATGCAAGTTGAGGGTGTTCCCTGTCGGAAGGCTTGACAAGAACACCACTGGTGTGCTGATGTTCACCAACGACGGTGAGATCGCCGAGCAGCTCACACACCCTTCCTACAACAAGAAGAAGATCTACCAGGTCATTCTCGACAAGCCGCTTGAGGAGGCCGACAAGGAGAAGATCCTCACAGAGGGTCTCGACCTCAACGACGGCAACATCAAGGCCGACGAGCTTGAATATATCGACGCCGAGGACCACAGACGTCTCGGCATCGAGATCCACTCCGGCAAGAACAGGATCGTCAGAAGGATCTTCGAATCCCTCGGCTACGACGTGAAGGCTCTTGACAGGGTTTACTTCGCGGGTCTCACCAAGAAGGGCCTCAAGAAGGGCGAGTGGAGATACCTCAGCGAGGGCGAGGTCAATGTCCTCAAGATGGGGGCCTATGTCTAGTCCGGACAAACACACTGAACACAGAGCTGGATTTGTCAACATCATCGGTAATCCGAATGTTGGCAAATCCACGCTTATGAATGCCCTGGTAGGAGAGAAACTGTCCATCGTCACGGCGAAGGCGCAGACCACCCGGCACAGGATCATGGGCATCGTCAACACCGACGACTGCCAGATCGTCTACTCGGACACTCCCGGTATGCTCAAGCCGAACTACCGCCTGCAGGAGGATATGATGAAGTTCGTGGACGCCGCCATCGGGGACGCGGACATCATCCTCTACGTGACGGACGTGGTTGAAAAGAGCGACAAGAACATTGAATATATTCAAAAACTCCAGAAGCTGGATTGCCCGGTGGTGGTCGTCATCAACAAGATCGATGTCAGCGACCAGAAGACGGTGACCGACCTGATCGCCTACTGGCAGGAGCAGCTTCCGAAAGCGACCATAATTCCGGTGTCGGCCAAGGAGAGGTTCAACCTTGAGAGTGTGCTGAACGCAGTGATGAGCGGGCTTCCGGTCGCGCCGCCGTGGTTCGACAAGGACCAGTTCACCGACAAGAACCTCCGTTTCTTCGCCTCCGAGATCATCAGAGAGAAGATTCTGGAGAACTACAGCCAGGAAGTGCCTTACAGCTGCGAGGTGGCCGTGGAGGCTTTCAAGGAAGGCCGTGAAAGGTACGAGATCAGCGCCGTCATCTACGTGATGCGTGACTCCCAGAAGGGCATCATCATCGGCAAGGGAGGCTCGGCTTTGAAGAAGATCGGCACGGAGGCCAGGCTGGAGATGGAGGACTTCTTCCAGAAGAAGGTCTTCCTTCAGCTGTTCGTGAATGTCAATCCGGACTGGAGGGAGAACCGCAAGGAACTCAGGAAGTTCGGGTACGAGGAATAACATTGGACAAAATAATTAATAATCATTAGAGGAATATCTTGATATGGCAAAGGACGACGAGTGGGATGACATCGAGGCTCCGGAAGGAGGCAACGAGGACGAGGAACTGAACGAGGAGCCGATTGACGAGACATCGGCGAAATCTTCAGGGAAATACGACAAGCTGCTTAGTTCCGACAGCAGGAAGTACAAGCTTTCGGGAATGTTCAAGGACTGGTTCCTGGACTATTCCTCATACGTCATTCTGCAAAGGGCCGTCCCACACATCGTTGACGGACTCAAACCGGTGCAGAGACGTGTGCTTCACGCCATGTTCAGAATGGACGACGGAAGCTACACTAAGGTGGCCAACATCGTCGGCCAGGCGATGCAGTACCACCCGCACGGTGACGCGTCCATCCTCGGAGCCCTCGTACAGCTCGGCCAGAAAGGCCTTCTGATCGACTGTCAGGGAAACTGGGGTAACATCCTTACCGGTGACAGCAACGCTGCGCCCCGTTACATCGAAGCCCGTCTGAGCAAATTCGCCAAGGAGGTCGTCTTCGACCCGAAGATCACCAACTGGATGACATCCTACGACGGACGTAACCAGGAGCCGACCGAGCTTCCGGTCCGTTTCCCGCTCCTGCTCGCTCAGGGCACCGAGGGAATCGCCGTCGGAATGGCCTCCAAGATACTCCCTCACAACTTCAACGAACTCATCGACGCGTCAGTGAAGATTCTTGAGGGCGAGGATTTCACGATCTACCCGGACTTCCCTACCGGTGGCTCGGCTGACTGCAGCAACTACAAGGACGGAGCCAGGGGCGGAAGCGTGAAGGTCCGCGCCAAAATCGAGAAGATCGACAAGAACACGGTGGCCATCACCGAGATCCCTTACGGAAAGACATCCCACATCCTCATCGACTCGATTCTGAAAGCCAAGGACAAAGGCAAGATCAAGATCAAGAAGATCGAGGATATGACCACGGAAAAGGTCGAGATCCTGATCCATCTTCCGAACGATGTGTCACCGGACAAGACGATCGACGCGCTGTACGCATTCACGGACTGCGAGTGCAACATCGCCCCGAACGCCTGTGTCATCGTGGACAACAAGCCTCAGTTCCTCTCTGTCAAGGACATACTGATCTACGACACGAACCACACGAGGGATCTTCTAAAGTGGCAGCTTGACATCAGGCTCGCCGAGCTTGAGGACCAGTGGCACTACACATCCCTCGAAAGGATATTCTTTGAGAACAAGGTCTATAAGATCCTGGAGCAGAACCAGAACAGCTGGGAGCAGCAGCTGCAGGACGTGTTCACGGAGATGAAGACCTACCAGGACGTCCTCCGCCGCGAGATCCTGATGGAGGACATCGAGAGGCTCGTGGAGAAGCCTGTGCGCAAGATCTCCAAGTTCGACACAAAGGCCATCGACGAGAAGATCGCCGCCATCGAGGCGGAGATGGAGACCGTCAAGAACAACATAGAGCACATCACAGAATACACCATCGACTGGTTCAAGATGCTCAAGGCGAAATACGGCAAGCCTTTCGTAAGGCAGACCGAAATCACAGCGTTCGAGAGCATAGCCGTCACCAAGGTGGTCAGCAACAACGCGAAACTCTACGCAAACTACGAGGAGGGATTCGTCGGGCTGAACCTCAAGAAGGACGACAACGGCACCTACATCTGCGACTGCTCCGACCTTTCAGAGGTCATCGTCATAGGCAAGGACGGCAAGTACCGCATCACCAAAGTCACGGACAAAGCCTTCTTCTGGAAAGACCTGCTTTACGTCGGAGTGTTCAACAGAGGCGACAGCAGAACCATATACAACGTCATCTACCGCGAGGGCAAGAGCAGCGTCTCCTACGCCAAAAGGTTCGCGATCACCAGCGTCACCAGGGACAAGGACTACGACATCACCACCGGCGAGGAAGGGTCCAAGATCCTCTGGTTCACCGTCAACCACAACGGCGAGGCCGAATCTGTACGAATATACCTGCGTCCGCGTCCGAAGCTGAAGAAAACGCAGTTTGAATATGATTTCTCTACCCTTGCGATCAAGGGCAAGGCTTCCAGAGGCAATCTGGTGTCCAAGAACCCTATCGCCAGAATTCAGCTGAAATCCAAGGGCGTTTCGACAATCGGCGGCAAGGACATTTGGTACGACGCTGACATCCAGAAGCTTAACGATGAGCAGCGCGGTCAGTACCTCGGCGAGTTCGGCCCGGAGGACAAGGTTCTGGCAATATTCAAGGACGGAACCTTCTACACGACTTCGTTCGATGTCTCGAACCGCTACCAAGGCGAAGTGATCAAGGTCGAGAAGTTCGATCCGAACAAGACCTACACCGCCCTCTACTACGATGCGGCCGCCAAGGCATTCTACGTCAAGAGGTTCAGCTTTGTCCTGAGCGACAACACACCGCTGTCGTTCATCGCCCCAGGCACGAAATCCTATCTCGTGGCCCTTTCCGAGGACAAGCATCCTCAGTTCCAGGTGATCTTCGGCGGGAAGTACGAGCATCGTGATCCGGAGAACATTGACGCTGAGGAATATATCGCCAAGAAGGGCTATGCCGCCAAGGGCAAGAAGTGTCATCAGTACGACCTCAAGGAGGTGAAGTTCATCGAGCCTCTGCACAAGCCGGAGGACGACATCGAGGACGAGCCGCTGGACATCATTGACGATGTGGAGTCTGACGAGCCACAGGGTGACTCCAATGAGGTTTCTGGTGCCACCACTGACGGCGGTCAGACCAGCGCCGCTGACCTTCTGGACTCCGGAGACATTCCGGATGTAGGTGACATTGACGAGCCTACGTTGTTCTAAACACTGGCATATTCATAAACCATCAGGGGCATTCGTGGCTCCAAGAGACGGACGTTGCAAGGTGAATATGAAAGACATATCCCTCATAGGCTTTATGGGCTGCGGCAAGAGCAGTGTCGGGAAAATCCTTGCGACGCTGCTCCCGGAATGCCGCCTGATTGACCTGGACACCTACATTGAGGAAAAGCAGGGCAAAAATATTCCCGAAATATTCAATGAATATGGTGAAGCGGCTTTCCGCCGGATGGAGCGTGAGGCCCTTGAGGAGATATTCAGTGACAAGTCCCGTCCCCGCGCCATCCTTTCCCTCGGCGGCGGCACCGTGACTTCCGAACAATGCCGTCAGCTCATCCGTCAGCACACCGACTGTTTTTATCTCCGCGCCACCACCGACACCCTCCTTGACAACCTCGAAGGACACTCCGATGGCCGCCCGATGCTGAATCCCACACAACCAGTCGAAGCGCCCTCAACTGAAGTATCAAGCGAACGAGAAGCCCTCCGCCGCCGCATCGAATCCCTGATGCAAACCCGCTCCCCCCAGTACCTCGCCACCGCCTACCACATAATCGACATCGATGGCCTGAGCTTCGCCCAGATCGCAGAGGCCGTGGAGGACAACATATTGAATATCAAGTAACAAAGCATTTATCTTTAGTTGATATCCGCCAAAGGTAATTAGCTATTTCATTAATAGTAAAGCAGTTATCCACCACGCGACACCTAGTAGCGCTGTCGATTAAAACGGAGGCACTATGGGGGCATTGGATTTGACGAGTTCGCTCCGGAAGCGACCAACCCAGCACTTTGGAATGGAGAGAATCTTCTTGGTTTTGCTCTTATGGAAGTCCGCGACCGACTGAGGGAAATCAGCACACAGGGTTAGAATCGTAAATGTTACCGGAACCAAAACAAGAGTAAGTAACATTCAAAAAATAACCTGCATCATCTTAAGGAATCTTTTCGGTCTAGATCTCTTTTCTCATCAGTCATGTGCCACCGGCACACTCCTTCTTCAAAAAAAGATCTATCCTCGAAAATCTTCTCTTAATCTGAAGCAACTTATTTTTTTCATGTTCCTAAACGATATGGCTGAGAAGAACAATATCTGATTTTTAGGTTTGTCTTTTTTGTACTCCAGAAGCGTATCTCCTGTACCAATGGGGTGTTTATGTCCATTTGGTACACATATAGGCCTTCTGCTGTACGACTTCAATCCTGGAAAGTCTGATGTAATATCGCTCATTACGAGGGAGCGATACTGCATACCTAAAACAGCATCTACATGACAATGGTTTAGTATATATTCCAAGTATGAGGATAATCGCACACATAAGAGTAGGTGGCTTCGTCTCCATAAGTGGTAATCACCACTGACACTTGCAGCAGCAACAACTGAATGGTGAGGAAATATATTCCTAAATAAACTCGTCGCGCTCCTTGATGTCTTTGATGCGAAGCTGGAGGGTGGTGTTGCCGCGGTAGTAGTTCTCGACGATGGAGTAGCAGATGTCGAACGGGTTGCCGGCTTTGATGTAGTCATAGAACTCGGCCATGTTGAAGGCTATGGCGGGAATCTGATGGAAAGGCTGCTTTTCGTCGATCAGGTCGAGCTTCATGTGGACTCCGCCGGCGCCAACCTTGCGGCCGTTGCCACCATCGGAGACATTTTCGGTCAGGAAGACCGGATTGGTGTTGCCGGGGCCGAACGGCTGGAACTGCTTCAGGAGACGGAAGAATTTCGGGGTGATCTGGCTGAACTCCAGCTTGGCGTCGATGTCGGTCATCGGGGTCAGCATCTCCTCGGTGATCTTTCCGGCGATAAACTTGTCAATTCTGCTTACGAACTCCTCCAGATTGCCCTCTTTCAATGTCAAACCTGCCGCATAGACGTGCCCGCCGAAGTTCTCAAGCAGGTCGGCGCAGCTCTCGATGGCCTCGTAGAGATCGAATCCGGCCACACTACGCGCGGATCCTGTGATGAATCCGTTCGATTTTGTCAACACGATTGTCGGCTTGTAGAACGCTTCTACAAGACGTGATGCCACGATTCCGACAACACCCTTGTTCCAGGTCGGATTATAAACGATCGTCGCCGCGTCTGTTGACAGGGCGGAACCATTCTGAACCATTTCCAGAGCTTCCTGGGTAATCTCCCTGTCGATGCTCTTGCGGTCGTTGTTGTTGTCGTTGATCTTCTCGCCGATCATAGTGGCGGTGTGGTCATCGGAAGCGGTCAGTAGCTCCACGGCCAGACGGCCGGTCTCCATCCTTCCGGCGGCGTTGATCCTCGGACCAATCTTGAACACGATGTCGTCAATGGTCAGATGACCGAGTTCCAGTTTCGATAGGGTCGCCATCGCGTGAAGCCCTTTTCGAGGATTCTCATTCAACTGCTTGAGTCCGAAATGCGCCAGAACCCTGTTCTCCCCCACCATCGTCACGAGATCCGCCGCGATGCTGACCACCAGCAGATCCAACAGCGGAATCAAAGTCTCGAACGGAATGCCGTATTTCTGTGAATATGCCTGCACAAGCTTGAAACCCACCCCGCAGCCGCTCAAATCATCGAACGGATAGGAGTCGTCCTCACGCTTAGGATCCAGTACAGCCACTGCCGGCGGAAGCGTGTCCTCCGGAAGATGATGGTCACAAATAATCACGTCAATCCCTTTCGTGGCGGCATATTCAACCTTCTCGTTGGCCTTGATGCCGCAGTCCAGGGTGATAATGAGCCCGAAGCCGTTGTCTCCAGCCCAGTCAATGCCCTTGTAGGACACGCCGTAGCCCTCGTCGTAACGGTCCGGAATGTAGAAATCCACCTTCGAGGAATATCTTCTGAGAAATGAATATACCAACGAGACGGCGGTCGTGCCGTCAACGTCGTAGTCACCATAGACCAGAATCTTTTCCTCGGATGTAATCGCCTTGCGCACCCTCTCCACAGCCACATCCATATCCTTCATCAGGAACGGATCGTGGAGGTCGCTAAGGCTCGGACGAAAGAACGAGCGCGCCTGCTCGAAAGTCTCGACCCCCCTCTTGACGAGCAAGTCGGCGAGAACCCGGTCGATACCCAGCTCGGCGGAAAGCCTTCCCACCTTCTCTGGATCAGCCGGCTCTTTCAATATCCATTTGCGCTCTTTTCCCATAATAGACAAAGGTACGGATTTAATTTCAGAATGTGAATTAAAAGTAGTATTTTTGCATATTCAGGACGTATCTTATTCGCCTTTAACGGAGAAAGGAAGCGGCGGAATGGCAGGCATCCGCATTGCGCGGGGCGGAGGATATTCCTTAGGATTTGAATATAAAAACACAACAGATATGGCAAACATCGAACTCAGCGAGCAGGAGAGAATCAGAAGGGAATCTCTCGCAAAGTTAAGGGAATTGGGCATCAATCCTTATCCGGCGCCACTCTATCCGGTCAACGCGACCGCCAAGGAGATCGAAGAGGGTTTTGACCCGGAGAAAGGCAACTTCCAGGAAGTCTGCATCGCGGGCCGTCTGATGTCCCGCAGGATCATGGGAGCGGCATCTTTCGGCGAGATCCAGGATTCAACTGGAAGGATCCAGATCTACGTCAAGAGGGACGAGATCTGCCCGGGCGAGGACAAGACGATGTACAACACCGTCTGGAAGAAGCTCCTTGACATCGGTGACATCATCGGCATCAAGGGATTCGCCTTCATCACCCAGACCGGACAGCTCAGTGTTCACGCAAAGGAACTTACCGTTCTGAGCAAGTCTCTGAGGGTTCTTCCTATCGTGAAGGAGGTGGACGGCGTTGTCTATGACGCCTTCACCGATCCGGAGCTCCGCTACCGCCAGAGGTACGTTGACCTCATCGTCAACCCTCAGGTAAAGGACGTGTTCGTCAAGAGGGCGCAGATCATCGCCACGATGAGGGAGTATTTCAACGCCGCCGGCTGCCTTGAGGTCGAGACCCCGATCCTTCAGGCCATCCCAGGAGGCGCCACGGCCCGTCCGTTCATCACCCACCACAACGCCCTGGACATCGACCTCTATATGAGAATCGCCAACGAGCTCTACCTCAAGAGATTGATCGTGGGTGGCTACAACGGTGTCTATGAGTTCGCCAAGGACTTCCGCAACGAGGGTATGGACAAGACCCACAACCCTGAGTTCACCTGTATGGAGATCTACGTGGCCTACAAGGATTACATCTGGATGATGGACTTCGTGGAGAAGATGCTCGAAAAGATCGCCCTCAAGCTGCACGGCACCACAGTCGTGAAGATCGGCGACAAGGAGATCGACTTCAAGGCCGGCTACCGCAGACTCCCTATTCTTGAGGCTATTAAGGAATATGCCGGTGTGGATGTCAAGGGAATGGGCGTTGACGAACTCCGCGAGACCTGTAAGAAGCTCAACGTCGAGTTCGATCCTTCGATGGGTGTCGGCAAGCTGATCGATGCCATCTTCGGGGAATATTGCGAGGAGCATCTCATCGAGCCTACGTTCATCATCGACTACCCTGTTGAGATGTCTCCGCTGACAAAGAGGCATCGTGAGGATCCTACCCTCACCGAAAGGTTCGAGCTGTTCGTCTGCGGCAAGGAGCTCGCGAACGCATATTCAGAGCTCAACGACCCGATCGACCAGCTGGAGAGATTCGAGGAGCAGGCGGCCCTCAAGAGCCACGGCGACGACGAGGCGATGTTCATCGACTACGACTTCGTGCGCGCCCTTGAATATGGTATGCCTCCTACTTCCGGCCTAGGAATGGGCATCGACCGTCTGACAATGTTCATGACCGGGCAGACGACCATCCAGGACGTGCTCTTCTTCCCTCAGATGCGTCCGGAGAAGATCGCGAAGAACGACAAGAACGCTGAGACTGAGGAATAATCAGGTTTGGAAAATCAGAAGGGTGGCTGTGACCTCGATGTCCGAGTCACCCTTTATTGTTTTCAGAAGCATTCTATGAATATCCAGATGATTCATACACCGAATCATTTCCGGCATTCGTAAAGCAAAAGTTAAAGAAAATGAGAATCGAGAACATCACATCGGCGCAGAATCCGAAGATCAAGGAACTGCTGGCTCTTCAGGAGAAATCCAAGCTGAGACGCTCGGAAAGGCTTTTCGTGGTCGAGGGCCGCAGGGAACTAGGGCACTGCCTTGACGCCGGATTCGTACCAAGAACGCTGTTCATCTGTGGGGAGATTCTGACCGAGGAGGAACTGAACGACCTTCTTGGCAAGGCCGAAAGCAGGAATCCGAAAGTCGGTGTCGTGCAGGTTCCGTACGAGCTCTACGGCAAGATCGCCTACAGAGGCGGCACGGAGGGTGTCATCGCCGAGGTGGAGTTCCGTGACAGGACTCTGGAAAGTCTGACACTCAGCAAGAATCCGCTGGTGATTGTCCTTGAGAGTGTCGAAAAACCCGGCAACCTCGGGGCCGTGCTGAGGAGTGCCGACGCCGCAGGCGCGGATGCAGTTATCATCTGTGACCCACTCACCGACCTCTACAACCCAAACCTCATCAGGGCCAGTATCGGTGCCGTATTCTCCCGGCAGGTCGCCGTGGCCACCTCCGAGGAGACCATCGCTTGGCTCAAGTCCAAACATATTCAGATACTCACCGCGCAGCTTCAAGACTCTTCCCTCTACTACGACACGGATATGAAGAAGCCTACCGCGATCGTGATGGGCACCGAATCCACCGGCCTGACCGACCTCTGGCGGGAAGTCGCCGACGCCCACATCCGCATCCCGATGCTCGGTGACCTCGACTCCCTCAACGTCTCCGTCTCCGCCGCCATCCTTCTCTTCGAAGCCCTCCGACAGAGGCAGTAAGCCTTTCAGCTCCATTTAAAGCGCCACATAATACGAAGCAAACAAATACACCGTGCCATAATCGCATATAGTTATTTTCGGGATTTACTGTAAATTTGCAGTAAATCCCGACACGGCAACCTCTACAGGAATCGTTGCATCAATAGAGCTATGGGCACGGTCATTGCAATCGAAGGAGCGGTCGGCTGACGCGGGGTCATTTCCGGCCGGACAACCTTAAAATGATTGCGTTATGGAAGAATTCTCTTTGGTCACTCCTACGTTGCTGTTCTCGGCTGTGTCTTTGATTATGCTGGCGTACACTAACCGGTTTCTGTCTTATGCGCAATTGGTGCGGAATCTCAAGGATAAATATGTCAAGGACAGGTCGGAGGTGACCGCGGCACAGATCGCCAACCTTCGCAAAAGGCTGAACCTGACACGGAGCATGCAGATTCTTGGAATATCCAGCCTGTTCTGCTGTGTCGTGTCGATGTTTTTCTGCTTCATCAGCCTTAGGGTCACAGCGATCATCATCTTCGGAATCGCCCTGCTGCTCCTGATCTCATCGCTCGGCCTCTCTATCCGTGAGCTGGTCATATCCACCCGCGCGCTGGAGATTCACCTCAACGATCTGGAGCACAAATAATATGTGACGCCAGGGGGAAGAAGGCAAAAGGCAGATTTTGCACGTTACCAAAATCTGCCTTTTGATTTTTCCACTGACGTTCGTTAACAAATATGGGCTTAATCCATAGGCTTGTCAGTCCTGTTGCAGTGGGTCAGAAAAATAAAATTCAAAATTTTGGTAACGTGCAAAATTTTGAATTTTCTGACCTTTCTGACACTCGGTGCGCTTCGACAAGCTCAGCGACCATAAGGGGGACCGAACAGCGATTTGGCAAGGTCTGTGAACGGAAGCGGTCTGTGGCCGGACGGTTTAGAAAACGACCTCGGACATCGCTTTGAGGTCGGGCTGAAGGCCGGTCATGATGGAATAGCCGGTAAGGGCTTGGTACAGAAGCCAGCGGCGGCCCGATATGTAGGTGCAGTCAGCGGAGGTGAGTTTCATACGGGCCTCATCGTCAAAGGATGGTGTCTTATAGTTCGCCTCCAGGATCACCTTTTTCTGGCCTGAATCCTCGCCGACGAAATCATCTGCGGTAAACTCTGCAATTTCAGGCAGAGCCATCGGCAGGGTGTAGATCACAAGGTCACATTCCTTGACGGCCTCCTTGAAATCAGAGATCGGATCCGGCAGGAAACCATATTCAGGCATAGTTTCCGCTATCGCTTGCGCCTTTTCGGGGGTCCGGTTCATCAGGATGGTGGCGAATCCAAGTTCGGCGGCGGCCACGGCGGCGGCCCTTCCCGCTCCTCCGCAACCGACCACAAGCGCCTGAGGCTGACGGTTGAACGTGCGGCTCAAGGTCATCAGGAAGAACTGGTGCATCTTCACGAAAAACTTGTCCCCGAAGTTGCCGATGAATTCCTCCACGATGCCCGGGAAATATGCCTCCACGACAGCCGTCACGATGCCGGTGAAGTCAGAATTATACGCCTCTATGCCATTGGAGCCTTTCACCAGAAGGTTCGTCGCACCGATGCGGGCCGCCGGTCCTGAAACCGCCCCCTCGCCTTTGCGCACCATCTCCAAGACCTTTGAATATGCCCGTTCCTTAAACGGAGCGGTGACGTTGACAGCGGCATATTCATCAATGAATCTCTGGAAGGATGCTTCAAAGTCACTGCCTTCGATCAGGTCGTATGAATATTCCCCGTCCTTCACTCCTTTGTAGGCCGCCTCGAACAGTGCCGGGCTGCCGGATCCCTTGATCGGATCACCTATGAGACCATATTTCGCCATATTCCTATTTTTTGACTGGTGCGAAGTTAGCAAACCGCCTGACATTCTGCAAATCATATCCACAGAAAAGAAAAGTTTGGAAGATAGAACTAATTTAGTATATTTGCAAAGTCATTTGATGGGATTATAGGACAAAACAAGGTGGGCATCCGACCCCTTTTTAGGATACCTGCCTTTTTTTGATTACTACCGAGGGGAGGTGGCGCAAAAGATTGAGGAGCCGATAGTTCTTACGTCCTATATTATCCCTATAATGAAAAAGAGAACTTATTTGGTACTCCGCATTATGACCTCCATCAGAGTTGAGGTGGTCAGGCTTATCAAAGTGAGAGCGTACAAGCGCATCCGCTTTGGCAAGGTTGAGAAAGTCAGAAGTCACTATCGGAAAGTATAAAGGGTGCTGAAGATAGCCAGATAATAGGCTTTGTGCCGAAAGGCACTCTACTCTATCCCCTCGGTTTTATATTCATAAACGGCATATATGTTGCTGGAGGAACCGCGAAAAAATCATTACTATGAAACTCAAGACCATTCTTACCGTGGCGCTGGCTATCGTGTGCTGCGGTCTTTCAGCTCAGGACAGGATTCATCTTGTGGACTCCCGCCGTGTCATCGAAGCGAAAATCATTGAGATCGGGGAAATTGACATCATCTATAAGCTTTACAACAATCTTGACGGACCGGATTACCGGCTGTCAGTCTCACGGATCGAGAGCATCGACTTCGAGAACGGGACAAGGCAGGTGTTCGCCGACAGAAGACGCATGGCCACAGGTCCTTATGCCGATGGATATTTTGACGGATACGATGACGGCTGCCTTGACTATCGCAGTGGACACTACTATATGCACGACCGAAGGCTCCGGAGGCAGGAGCTTACCGATTACATCGGGTATTCTCTGTACGGGGGAAAATACAGGAAAGCATCGAACCAGTATATGTGGGGAATGATCCTGACAGGATTGGGAGTGTTTGCGGTAACCGCCACGACAATGGATCTCATATTCTCAAACAAGGAAAATAACGACCCGCATTTTCAGGATGAGTTCTTCAAGGATCATTCTGAGCGCAACTCTACCGGCTACGTTATCGGTTATGTTGCCGGGGCAGGTTGCCTCGGAGCGGGAATCCCGCTTTGGATCAAGTCCAACAAGACTTTCAATGAGATCGCTGACGACTACAACCGCAACTACGGCCGCCGCAATCTCGGCTACAGTTCCTCGTTAACCGTCGGTTCGACCCGCTCCGGAGTCGGATTGGAGCTGAACTTCTAAGGCGCACGCCGGATGACAATTCATTGAATATAAAGATAAAACCCATCCTCACTCCAACTGATTTGCGTTGAAAGAGGCGAAATTATTTCTTTGAATATAAACGAGTTGACCTCCACGGATTCCTTTTTTATGGGAATACGGAATATTTTGACTAACTTGCAGTGTTTCGGGCTGGAAGTTCGGAGAGAACTGGTCCAGACAATTTAGCTTAACATAACTAAACATTTTAAGATTATGTCACTGAACAAAGTAATGCTGATCGGTAACGTTGGAAAAGACCCGGAAGTACGTTACCTTGATGGAAACAACAACCCTAATTCAGGAAGCACGAAGGTGGCGACTTTCACCCTCGCGACGACTGAACGCTATCGTGACCGCAATGGAGAACTTCGAGAGAACACGGAATGGCACAACATCGTGGCCTGGAGAAATTCGGCCGATGTAGCGGAGAAGTACATCCGCAAAGGGACGCAGTTGTACGTAGAGGGGAAGCTGAGGACACGGTCTTGGACCGACCAGACTGGGAACAAGAGGTTCACCACAGAGATTACGGTGGACAATCTGCAATTGTTGGGGAGGAAGTCGGACAATCCTGGTGCGCAGGATGGAGGGCAGGCTCAGGGTGGTTACAATGCCGGACAAGGACAGCAGGGTGGCTATCAGCAGGTTCAAGGGTACGGTCAGCCGGCCCTTCGACAGGCTCAGGGACCGGTGAATGGTGCAGCTCAGGGGCCAGTAGGGAATGCGGCTCAGGGGCCGGCATACGCACAGCCTCAGTACCAACAGGGTGGTTACCAACCTGTGCGACAACCGACTCCGCAACCAGTGCAACAGCCGGGATTCCAGCAGCAGCCGATCCAGCAGCCTCAGCAGCAGGCTCCGGTGAATCCGATCGAGGTCGCGGCGGCCGATATGCCGCAGGATGACCTTCCGTTCTAATATTCAAGAATATACAAAACGAATATTATCAGATATGAGTTCAAAACTTGACGTAGTCCTTGGCCTCCAGTGGGGAGACGAAGGAAAAGGTAAGATTGTGGATGTGCTTGCAGGTCGTTATCCGGCCGTGGCGAGATTCCAGGGCGGTCCTAACGCGGGGCACTCCCTCCATTTCGACGGCAAGAACTTCGTGGTTCGCAGCATCCCTTCAGGAATATTCCGTGAAGGCTCCACCAACATCATCGGAAGCGGTGTCGTTCTGGATCCGATCACGCTCCGGGAGGAATGCGCGAATGTGGAGAAGATGAACATCAACCCGAAAGAAAAACTGTTCATCTCCAAGAAAGCCAACCTGATTCTTCCTACCCACCGACTTCTGGACGCGGCCTACGAGGCCGCCGCCGGTAAGGGGAAGATCGGTTCAACCCTCAAGGGTATCGGACCGACCTACACAGACAAGATAAGCAGGCACGGCCTCAGAGTCGGTGACATCCTCGCTCCTGATTTCAAAGAAAGATTCGAGAAACTCAAGGCCAGACATATTCAGTTGCTCTCAGACCTGCACTTCGAGTGCGATCCGGACAAGGATGAGGCAGAGTGGATGAGCGCCATCGAATTCCTGAAGGGATTCAACCTGATCGACTGCGAGTATTTCGTGAATAAATGGCTGGAAAACAAGCCGATGCTCGCTGAAGGAGCTCAGGGATCGATGCTCGACATCGACTACGGTTCCTACCCGTTCGTGACATCATCCTCAACCACGGTCGGCGGAGTCTGCACCGGATTGGGAGTCGCCCCGTCAAAGATCGGACACGTCTATGGAATATTCAAGGCCTACTGCACCCGTGTGGGCAGCGGTCCGTTCCCGACTGAACTTTTCGATGAGACCGGTGAAAAGATCCGCCAGGTCGGACACGAGTTCGGAGCTGTCACCGGCCGTCCTCGCCGCTGTGGCTGGCTGGACCTCGTGGCTTTGAAATACACCGTGATGATCGACGGCGTGACCGACCTCATCATGATGAAGTCTGACTGTCTGGATGATTTCGAGACGATCAAAGTCTGCACATCCTACAAGGTGGATGGCGTTGAGACAGATCAGGTTCCGTTCGACATCGCAGCCCAGATAGAGCCGGTTTACACCGAATTCCCTGGCTGGAAGAAAGATCTTACAGGAATCCGCAAGGAAAGTGAGCTTCCGCAGGAATTCAAGAACTATATCAAGTTCATGGAGGACTACCTCGGAGTTCCGATCAGTATAATCTCTCTCGGACCGGACCGCGAGGCCACCATCGAGCGCTAAGATCAAGACTCTACATCGCAGCACCCTCGAAAGTCAACTTTAACTTCCGGGGGTATGTAGTGTACGCCCAGTGGGCTGCTGCCGAGGTCTCTCGTGCGCAGAACCGGCCTTCTTGCTCACGGGAAGTTGCTGCCGAGGTCTCTCGTGCGCAGAACCTGCCTTCTCGCTCACGGGAGGTTGCTGCCGAGGTCTCTCGCGCGCAGAACCTGCCTTCTTGCCCACGGGAAGCTGCTGCCGAGGTCTCTCGCGCGCAGAACCTGCCTTCTTGCTCACGGGAAGCTGCTGCCGAGGTCTCTCGTGCGCAGAACCGGCCTTCTCGCTCACGGGAAGTTGCTGCCTAGGTCTCTCGTGCGCAGAACCTGCCTTCTCGCTCACGGGAAGCTGCCGGGGCAGGTGTGTGAGGCTGCGGCATCAGAGACTCAATGTCAGGCCGATGGCCCAGTGCTTGAACTCCGGCCAGGAGTCGGTGTCCATGATGTTCATCGGGGAATATTTCGCATAGACTCCCACATCCCGGAAATTGAGCTGGAACATCACATCGACGGTGGCGAGATTGCAGTGCGCCCTCTTGTACTTGTTCTTCTGCTTCTCATCGTTCAGCCGGTACTTGTTCACAATTGAGCTGCTGGCGTTGAGATTGACCACAGGACCGACGGAGAACCCGACACCACGGTAAGCGTTGACACTAAGGATAAGCGGGAAGGTGACGCTGAACACTCTCAGCTTGGACACTTTAGGCTCGGCTTTCTCAGGCCATCCTCCGATCCGGATGTTCCCATCGTCATCTTTTGTCATCATTCCGCTCTTGGTCATGGCGAAATTCTTCCAGGAAAACCCGAGACCGTAGTTGAATGTCACGGAGCGCGATAGTTTGAAGTCATCGGTGCACAGATTCAGGAACACCTCGTACGAGCGTTGGGTTTTGAAATCCGGATTGCCCGAGTTGACATTCAGCAATGCCATGCCGAAATTGCCCGGCTCAACCTTATAGCGATGCCCGTATGATTTGGTCACCACCTTGCTGTAGAAAGGCACGTTGAAATCCAATCTGGAAAAGGCTCCATCCTCAGTCCTGTCCTTGCCGATGGATAAGCTGAACCGTGTTGTGTCCTTGATGTCGATCTTGGAATTCGTATAGGTGTACGTGAAGGATGTGTCACACTCGGATCCGAAAATCTCCATCTTGTAGTAGACCTTTTTTTTAGGATCATAATGCTGTTTGACGGAATCAGGGCTATAGACAATCAGCAAGGAATCAGACATATAGTTCAACTTTTTTCCATCGGAGTTGTAACGGACCTTGACACCCGGTTTCTTTATCTGAATTTTCACCGTATCAGCCGGATCGATGATTTTGAATTCAGAACGACGTGTGGCACGTGTCTGCGCTGACGCGATGTGGACGCACAGCAGCGACACAAGTAAAACTGTAAATAACCTCTTCATATTCTTCATTATTATCTTTGCTTGAACATTTTCTTAAGGTCGTTCATGGTGGCCTTGCCCCTGAGATAGACCACAGTCACGTAGGCCTGCTTAAACGGTCCTCGGGCATTCTCGTCCAGCTCATAGCCCACCACGGTGTTGCCGGCGGAATCCTGCGTGACCTTTTCCTTTCCTATTCCCTTGATCTGGAAGCCAATATATTCATTCTCCCCGCTTCCGTCCGCCCGCAGCCTCAAAAGGGCATAGTACATCTGCCCTCCGAAGTAGTCGATTTTCCGGTCAAGCGCATTACGGGAATCAGCCTCCACCAAAGACGCAACCTTGTCAATCGCCTGGGATCCCGCCTTGAAGCTGATGCTGCGGAAATACTTCAGGTTGTAGGGTTTGAGATCCGAGCCGCTCACCTCCGACATGGAGATCCTGGACATGTCCGAGACATCCAGGATGGAGCCGCTGAACAAGCTATCAATCTGAAGTCCCTTCTGGGCGTGAGCCGCGACCAGGGACAGAAGGCATAGAAACGCTGTCAAAAAAACTCTCCGTCTCATCATTTTCCGAATATTTCGTTTAACTGTTCATCCACGTCAGTACCGCCGGAGAAAAGGTCGGCAAGGATGCAATCGACGTCGTTCATCACAACCTCCCTGTCAGTCACTTTCTGCCCTCCGACATACGCGACGCAAACATTATCCTTATTGTAGACACTCACTCCAAGAGTTATGAATATGCCGGCGCAGGCTGCTGCGGCGACCCGAAGCCAGACGGCGCGGCGACTCCTCTTCCGTGAATATTCATTCGTCTTCTTCCGTGAGAGGGACTTGCCGACGGCGAAGTAGCCCATCACCGCGCGAACTTCGTCATATTCAGGAGCCTGTCCTTCCGGTGAGGCGAGGAAAGCCCTGAGTCTCAGTTCCTCGGCTTCGGAAAGAGTGCCCTCGAAGTACCTGTCTATATATTCATTAATCTGTCTCATACTCATTTCTGAATTTGTCCCTTAAAATTTTTCTTGCTCTTGAGATGTGCATCCGGACCGCCTCCTGCCGCATTCCAAGGTCTTTGGCGATGCGCTCGAAGGATTGCCCTTCGTATTCGTGCTTTCTGACGATAAGCTTCTGGAGTTCAGTCAGCTCGCTGTCAACCGAGGCCTCGACTTTCCGGAACAGAGCCTCCCGTTCCGCCGCGTCACTTCCTTCGTCCTCGATCTGCCGTCCGTCGATGCTGACCTGTCGGGGGTACCTCTCCGCCTTGCGGAACTCGTCGATCTCCAGGTTCCTGCCCGTCCGCGAGAGCAGCCCGACCGCCTCCCTGACGCTTCCGACCTTGTACTTTCCACCCCACAGCCGACAGAAGGCATCCTGTAAGGTGTCTTCCGATTTCCACCGGCCCCGGAGGGCCAGGAACGCTTCTGTGAGAAAGTCACTCGTCATCGTTTGAACTTTTCACTAATATAAACGAAAAGACCGGGATAATGTAACATTCTCCTGGTGATTTTTTTCAGTTTGGTCATTCGGCAATGCTGGAGAAGCCAGAGGGAAACTGATTTTCAAATTTTGCACGTTACCAAAATTTGAAAATCAGTTTCCCTCTGGCTTATGATCACATTATCCGCAAATAGACAATCAGAATCAATAGAGCCCTCCGTTGATGGAGATGATCTGACCGGTGATGTAGGAGGAGTCAGGCGAGGCAAGGAAACCAACGAGGGCGGCGACTTCCTCCGGCTTGCCGAAACGACGGGCCGGGATCTGTGCCTTGAGCGAGGCCTCGTCAAGACCTTCTACCATGTCGGTCTCCACAAAGCCCGGAGCCACGGCGTTGACCGTGATCTTTCTCGGAGCAAGTTCCTGAGCCAGAGCCTTTGTGGCGGCTATCAGGCCACCTTTCGCAGCAGAATAGTTAGTCTGGCCCGGCAGTCCTTTGAGACCGGACAACGAGGCCATGTTGATGATACGGCCGTTGCGATGCGAGACCATCGGCTGAAGGAACGGACGGGTGACGTTGTAGAAACTGTTCAAATCCGTGGACACCACCTTGAACCAGTCCTCTGGCTCAAGCCAAAGAAGAAGATTGTCCTTCCGCACGCCTGCATTGTTGACCAGCACCTCAACATAGTTATCCGGATGGCTTTCCTGCCAACCGGTTATCGCCTTGACGGACGCATCCGTGTCTGCGACATCGAACTTCAAAAGTTCTCCGCGGCCACCAACCTCCTCGATCAGACGGATGGTTTCCTTCGCCGCCGCGTCATTGGAAACATAATTGACAATGACACAGAACCCCATCTGGGCAAGCTTCACACACACCGCGCGGCCTATGCCTCGGCTTCCACCGGTAACAAAAGCGTATTTGGACATAAGATATTCAAAATTAATTTGAGTGCAAACTTACGCAATAAATCCTCATCTTCATAAAATAATAATCATAAAATGACGATGAGATTATTCATCTGAAAGACAGCGATTAATCAGCGCAGGGTGATGAAATCCTTGCCGAGGAGCTCGCGGCAGGTGAGGACGGAGGTCATGGAGACACCTAAGAGGCCGTGGAGGTTCAGGCTCTGGCCGGTGAAAAGGAGGTTTTTCAGCGGGGTGCGGGGCGATAGGATGGTGCGCAGAGGGGTTCTCCAATCGTGACGGATGCCGAATGCGGAGCCTTGGGGAGTGGAGGTGTAGCGGGAATATGTCAACGGAGTGCTGGTGTAGGTGCTTTCAATGCTGCCTTCCAGCCACGGAAGTCTTGGAGCCACCAAATCAAGACATTCCCTTAACTTTCTCTGTTTGGCCGATTCATAGGGATCTGCCGACTCGGAGGCAATCGCCTTACCGGATGCCGACGGGTAGTTATCAAGCCCTTCCTTGCCCAAAATGAAAGGCATCGGACTCAACAGATCCAGATGCGTCACACCGCCTTGCGGTTCCGGATAAAAATGCACCATAACCGACTCTGTGGCAGACGGATCGGAATGCCAAAGATCCACACTTTCACGATGAATGAATATATTCCCATCGGGGAGGGCTACGCTTCCGTGCTTCAGACAGATGTTGGCCGTGAACACACCGAATGTGTTGTCCAAAGCTGAGATTCTTCCCTTATAGACCTTGCGAATGCCGTCCGAGACAAGTCCAAGAGTCACAGCGGGATGGGCATCGGAGATCACCCAATCAGCCTTCAACTTTTCCGTTCCGTTCACCTCAACCTCGGTAACCTTTCCTGACACGGCTCTGATCGAAGTGACCTCGGAACCGGTTCTGACAATACCGCCCATAGCGGTTATGGAATCCACCATCCTGCGGACTATCTGATCGCCTCCTCCTTCCAGTTTCCAAGCGCTTTGGATGAACGAATTGTTGATCTGGGCGAAAACGTACAATGGCAGGGACTTTCGCAGTTCCATCCGCATAAACGAACCGCTAAGTACCTGACGCAAAAGAGGATCCTTGATTGTGGAGCAAAGATATTCATAGGCGCTTCGGCCCAGAAGGGCATTCATCTCCACACTGTCGCCTTCAAAGACTTTGAATATGTCGTCTCCGACTTTTTTGAGGAAACGGGTATATTCATTGAGATTGTTTCTTTCAGCAGGGAAACGCTCCGCAAGCCGCTCCACGAAACGGTCGTGACCTGAGGCAAGCGGGTAGGATTGGCCGCCGATGACGATTTCATCGACACAATCGGGATTTATCTGCTTCCAAGGCAGGTCCATCAATCCGAAATATTCAAAGAAAGGGCGCAGGGACTGGCCTTCGCCAAGGCCTCCGACATAGTGGAGCCCCGTGTCAAAGATTCGCACACCACGTCTGAAAGATTGAAGGCAACCACCAGGCTTGGAGGCTCGCTCAAGAATCGTCACCCGGAAACCTTTCTTGGCCAGAATGTAGCCACATTCCAGTCCACCCAAACCGCTTCCTATGATTATGACGCTTCTCTCCACCTTGACTATTCAGATAGCATTTTATCTTTCCATTCTTGGAAAAACGCCGGGCCTACAGGATCGAACTCTCCGTCCTCGGTCGTGAACAACTGAACGGTCGAAGCCCTGAGGATCAACTCATTGTCTTTCTCGTTACGGATCTCGTAGTCAAAACAGAGTTTCGCGCCCTCGGCTGGTTTCCAAGTGATTGTCACGAGCAGGGTGTCATCAACAGTCGCAGCTCTTAGAAAACGCACCTGAAGGTCGTATATCGGGGCATAGTAGCCGTGTCCGCTGATCTGGAGGTAGCTGATTCCGTAGCGGTGGCCGAAAGCCTCACGGGCATCCTCAAGGTACTTGATGTAGTTTCCGTGCCAGACCATCCTGATCGGATCCACTTCCGAGAAGCGGACCTTGACACGCACTGTCTCGCTGATGGCCGGCATATTACAAATTCTTGATTATCAATGTGGAGTTGGTACCTCCGAAGCCGAAGGAATTGGAGAGGAACACATCGAAATGCCTTGACATCCTCTCAGCCGGAATCAAAAGCCGCGCGGAATCCTCGTCCGGATTCTCGAAATTCAGATTCGCGGCGATGAAGTCGTTCTTCATCATAAGCATCGAATATATCACCTCGCTCGCACCGGCCATCCACATCTCGTGACCTGTCTGGGATTTCGTGCTTGTCACCGGGACGGTCCTGTCACCGAAGACTGAGGCGATCGCCTTGGCCTCGTTGGCGTCTCCTACGTGCGTAGAGGTGGCGTGGGCGTTGATGTAACCGATTATATTCCTGTCAATTCCGGCTTGTTTGACCGCCATTTCCAGAGATCGTCTCGGGCCGTCCACATTCGGGGTGGAGATGTGGTCGCCGTTTCCGGAGAAACCGTAGCCGAGCACCTCGCCGTAGATCCTCGCACCCCTTCTGACAGCGGACTCGTAGCTTTCCAGAATCACAGTCGCGGCACCTCCACTCGGGACAAGGCCGTCACGGTCACGGTCGAAAGGACGACTGGCCTTTTCCGGCTCGTTTTCCCGGACAGAGAACGCCGATATTCCGTCAAAGGAAGCGACAGCGTAAGGATGGACCTCCTGCGCTCCTCCGCAGACAACCATTTCCTGGAGTCCGTGCTGGATCAGCAAGGCACCGAGACCGATGGCGTGCGAACCGCTCGCGCAGGCTCCCGACACTGTCAGGTTCATTCCCTTCAGTCTGAATATGCAGTCGAGATTCATCGTCACGGTCGAGTTCATCGACTGGAAGATAGCTCCGGAGCCGCACATCATCGTGTCCTTCTTCTCGCGGATAATGTCCACGGATTCGATCACGGGAAGAGCGGAGGAATCGTTGCCGTAAAGAAGGCCGACCTCATTTGAGGCGAGATATTCCTCATCCACTCCGGCGTCGCGAAGAGCGTCCCTCGTGGCGCAGTAGGCGAATTTGGCCTGTTGCGGCATGAACACGCGCTGCGAGCGACTCAGTTCCTTCTTGAGGTCAGGCACTTCCACCTTTCCGGTCAAGGCCGAACGGAATCCTATCTCCTTTCTTTCCGGATCGAACACGATTCCGGACCGACCTTCGTAAAGGGAATCCCGAACCTCATCCAAAGTCTTTCCCAGGCACGACCAGATGCCCATTCCTGTTATCACTACCCTATTCATCTTTCCAAACAATTATCCACAGGATTCGAATATATTCCAAGGAATATGTCCATAAGCACATCTGGCTCATCGACATCGTATTTTTCTAATTTCTTGAGATGGTGAAGGAAACGATCCTTCTGCTCGTCAGTGTATCTGTCACCCTTGAACTCGTGATTTCCGAAACGGATGTCGTGGGCGATGAAGTTGTTCGGCGTCAGCCTGTAACCGGCGTGGATTCTGCGATCCATCAACTTCGCCACCTCACGGTTATATTCAATTCCAGGGAGGGAATCGTAGGCCATCAGGTCCTGCTCGGTGATCATCGGGCAGAAAGTCAGATGCACGTCGCCCTTGAAGGACGTGATGCCGGAAAGGATGCTGGAAAGGTCCTCGCCCCGCTTTTTGACGTATTTTTCAGACCTTGACTGGTAAAGTTCCAAGGCTTTCATATAGTCGCAGGTCTCCCATTCGTAGGAGATTGAAAGAGGTACTATATTCAATTCCGAGAGGGCCTTGATCTTGTCCTCACGCTTGCTGATGCCGAACATCTTGATGATTCCCTGATCGGTCGCATCGTTGCCGTCCTTGGTGCGGCCGTTCCTTTGCGCGATCCAGACGGACTCACCCTTCTCCGTGATGGCGTGCCGGATGTACTCGGACAGATGGACGGAGGACTTGTAGAAATCCTTCATGTTGCCTCCTCGCTCCACCTTGAACATCTTATTGGACTTGCCGATGTCAATCACAAGGCTGGAACTCATCAGGTTGGCCCCGAATGTGATCTCTGAGGTCTGGAATCCGTGCGCATGCAGAACATTCTGGAGTACGGAGGCGTCCAGCATGATGTCCCTGTGGTTGGACACAAAAAGATAGTGTCCGGATGGATCCAGATTCTCGATTCCGGAAACTGTGTAGGACGACATACTGCGTTTTACAATCTGCTCGTTGACGTACCACATCATCTGCTTTTGGAAGTCATACACTGTGCTGATGCTCCGGACTTCCGCACGTACATCCTCCACGTTTCTGTCCGGAAAGGCGAACGAGGACAGCAGTGGGAATAAATCGTTGTCTGCTATGCGGTGCATCGCCGCCGGAATCTCCTCGTCACGGTAAGGCCTTATGTCATCGAAGATGGTTTCGTCAATCATCATTTCTTATTTCTTAAATCCACGAATTTCAC
>ERZ1026894.26-NODE-26-length-103000-cov-20.767963_pt1 | contig 103000 bp, 76 predicted proteins | sample MGYA00380177_ERZ1026894 | MGnify/ENA primary metagenome ERZ1026894 (study PRJEB33269, sample SAMEA4719813) | human gut metagenome | biome: human-associated habitat; feature: organic feature; material: feces | place: Cameroon | collected 2013-10 ... | reverse complement strand
AACGTTCTGTTGGCGTTCCGGACTTCCAGGTGCGAGAAACCACGCGTACCTGAAACATCATTCGCTTGATAACTAACGAGTTGGTGTTCCAGGTGCGAGCATATTCGCGCACCTGAGAGTCGGCATCCCCGGTACGGAACGTTCTGTTGGCGTTCCGGACTTCCAGGTGCGAGAAACCACGCGTACCTGAAATATCATCAGCTTGATAGCTAACGAGTTCGTATTCCAGGTGCGAGCATATTCGCACACCTGAGCGTTATGGCATATTATGGTATATTAAGGTATGCTGAGCCTTATTAGATTTACACAATATTATGTCTGGTTAGACTTGAAGGTGCTAAATACCATTAACAAACAAAGTTTGTGTTTGCCCGCAATCGCTTGGATGTCGGCACAATACGGAGGAAGATAGTCAATTTGTATGTATTTCCATCTATTAAAAATTCCTGCATATAGCCACTTCGACAAGCTTGGTGGCCGAAGTCTGAAAGTGGGGCTGAATAATGAAGGTGGATTTAAACATAGTAGCCTTGCATATTCATCTCATAAGCTGCGAAACGATTGTACTTCTCTTCTTCGAGAGGGTAGTCCCAACAACCAAGCTGATGGAATATCTCGCCGCCGAAGCCGTTCTTGAATTTGTACAGGCCGTACATCGGGTGGGACGGATTCGGATTTGGGGCTATGCCGAACATATCATATTCATAGCACTTCCCGGCCTTGGCCTCTTGAATAGCCTTCCACTGAAGTGCGTAGGTCGGCATGACGTTGCGCATCCTGGAGGATGACGCACCGTAGAGGTAAGTCGCCCTGTGGGATGAGAGGACGAGGAACATAGCCGCCAGCGGAGTCCCTTCATAATAGGCTATCAACAACTTGACTCTCACATCATCGTCCTCCCTTTCCATTTTCGGGGCGAACATATTCTTGAAATATTCGATGCCGTTGAGATGCAGACCGTTTCTGATGGCGGTCTCGGTGTAGAGGTCGTACCACGTCAGAAGGCCGGCAAGACCGACTGACTTCACCTCCACGCCTTTTCGCAGGGCAAGTTTGATGTTGTAACGTGTCTTGGGTTTCATTCTGTTGAGAATCGTCTCCTCGTCATGTGTGAGATCGACAAGCACGGTGTTGGCTGGAAGAATATTGGTGTTGGCTTTCCTCAGGTTATGGTTGGACGTGCCGATGTTCAGTTTTATTTCCTGGAACTCTTTTTTCGGCAGCCCTATCCAGTTGCCGTCAGAGTCGAAATCCTCCTGTTTGCACCAGTGGGATTCCCAGTTGAGGTCGTAGCGCATCGCGATGCAGTTTTTAGGAAGGAAAGACCTTAATTCTTCCGATAGCTCCTCCAGAAACTCTCCCTGGTTAGCCTCTGATGGCTCGATCTCAGGGCCGTATGGAATGTAGGCGATGTAGTCCTCGCTGTTGAGCTGCTGGAAAAACATGATGACATCAGCATGTGTGTAGGAATATCCTCCGACATCCGTGTAGAGTTCACTGTTTCTTGCGGAAAACTCAAACGCCCGGGAGTCCATCCCGAGCTTTTCCTTCACTTTCGACCAGAAGGATGTCTGTTGGACTATCGGGGTGCTGTACGCATCGATGATGTCCTTCGGCTCAACATTCAGATTCATGACCGTATTGATTTGGATGGGCAAAGGTAGCCAATAAAAGGATGCGAGTCAACCTTGCGGGGAGAATAGGCTTTTTGCTCTGAGTCTTTTTTGAAAATAGCGACATTATTCAACGCATGCCGGGAAATATTCGTAAATTTGCGGTTCGCTAATCGCTGAACTATGACGGAGGAAGGAAAGATAATCATCAAAGGGGCAAAGGTCAACAACCTTAAGGACATCACGGTTGAGATTCCGAGGAACAAACTTGTGGTGGTGACAGGCATTTCGGGCTCGGGAAAGTCGTCATTGGCTTTCGACACTTTGTTCGCCGAGGGACAGAGGCGTTTCGCTGAGAGCCTGTCCTCGTACGCGCGCCAGTTTCTGGGCAGGATGAGCAAGCCGGATGTGGAGTCTATTGAAGGCATCCCTCCGGCGATCGCCATTGAGCAGAAGGTCAATGTCAAGAATCCACGCTCCACCGTGGCCACCACCACCGAGATCTACGACTATCTCCGCATCATCTTCGCGAGGATAGGCCGGACATATTCCCCGGTCAGCGGCAAGGAGGTCAAGTGTCACAGCGTCAATGATGTGATGGCCAGTATATTAAGCGGAGATTCAAGGACGGCGTATATTCTTGCCGACCTGAATTGGTCCGTCAGGGAGGACAAGGTCGAGTTAATGCTACGGCTGAAGGAGGAAGGATATTCCCGTTTCTTCGGCGATGATGGCATCATCCGCATTGAGGACATTATGAAGATGGCCGACAAAGGGGAGTATCCTGAACATATTAACTTGTTGATCGACCGTCTGAAACTGCCGATATTCAAAGAATGTCTGCCATATTCGGAAGACGGCTCTCCGTGGCCGCAAACCGACTGGGAGGACCTTCAGACAAGGCTCCGCTCGTCGATCGACACCGCGTTCAGGGTGGGCGAAGGCAAACTCATCCTCCGCAAGGACAATTCCGTGGAGGAATATTCCAACCGCTTTGAACTGGACGGGATGACGTTCCGCCAGCCAGATGAATATCTTTTCTCGTTCAACAGTCCTCTGGGTGCGTGTCCGGTCTGCGGAGGTCTCGGAAAGATCATCGGCGTGAGCGAGGATCTGGTCGTGCCAGACAAGACGAAGAGTATCTACGATGGGGCTATAGCCTGCTGGAAAGGCGAGAAGATGGGATGGTTCAAAGACAGGCTCGTGAAAGTGGCTCCACGCTACGGGATTCCGATATTCGAGCCGTACTGCAATCTGAGCCAGAAGGTCAAGGATCTGATTTGGGACAGCCAAAGCGTTGATGGTGACGATAATTCGATAGTCGGGATAAACGAGTTCTTCAAATGGGTTGAGGCCAACCGCTACAAGATCCAGTACAAGTATATGCTGAGCCGTTTTTCCGGACGCACGACTTGCCACGCCTGTCACGGCACAAGGCTTCGTCCGGAGGCGTTGTACGTCAAGGTCGGCGGGAAGACGATCGCGGAACTCCTTGATATGAACGTTGACGCGCTTCTTGACTTCTTCACTGGAATCCGGCTGACAGACTACGAGACCGCCATTGTCCGCAAGGCAGTCGAGGAGATCGTCTCGCGTCTGAAGTACATAAAGGATGTCGGACTTGCATACCTTACTTTGAACCGTGCCTGCAACACGCTGTCCGGAGGTGAGAGCCAGAGAATCAACCTCGTGACCGCTCTGGGAAGTTCGCTGGTCGGCTCGATGTACATTCTTGACGAACCAAGCATCGGTCTTCATCCTCGTGACACAGAGAGACTTATCGGAGTCTTGCGCAAACTCCGTGACATCGGCAACACGCTTGTCGTGGTGGAGCACGATGAGGAGATCATCCGCGCGGCCGATGTTCTGATCGATATGGGACCGTACGCCGGAGTGAACGGAGGCCGGATTGTCTTCCAGGGCAAGATTGACGGTAAGCTTCCGGAGAAAGTCATCGATGGTTCGCTGACTCTGCAATATATTACAGGAAAGAGATCCCGCTATGTCAGGGAAAAACATCCGTGGACATATTCAATAACTGTGGAAGGCGCTCAGGAGCACAATCTTAAGAATATTGATGTGAAGTTTCCGTTGGGTGTGCTCACCGTGGTTTCCGGAGTGAGCGGAAGCGGCAAGTCCTCCCTTGTCGGGGACATCCTCTATCCGGCGCTGTTCCGCAAATTGAACCAGACCGGCGACCTTCCCGGAATATTCAGAAAACTTTCCGGCAACGTTGACAGGATCACGAGGGTTGAATATGTGGACCAGAATCCGATAGGGAAGAGCTCTCGCTCGAACGCCGTCACTTATCTTAAAGTCTATGATGACATCCGCAAACTCCTTGCTGATCAGCAATATGCCAAGATCAACGGTTACACTCCGTCCTTCTTCTCGTTCAACCAGGACGGCGGACGCTGCCCGGAGTGTCAGGGCGATGGATTCGTGCGGATTCCGATGCAGTTTATGGCTGACGTGACGATGGTCTGCGAGGCTTGCGGCGGGAAGCGGTTCAAACCGGATATCCTGGAGGTCCGCTACAGAGGAAAAAACATAGACGACATCCTGAATATGAGCGTGCAGGAGGCGATAGACTTTTTCGGCTCCCAGCCGGAGGATATCTCCAAGCAGATAGCACGTAGACTGCAACCTCTTGTGGACGTGGGACTTTCGTACATCAAGCTCGGCCAGAGCTCGTCAACGTTGTCCGGTGGAGAGAGCCAGAGAATCAAATTGGCTTGGTTCCTTTCGATGAACGATGACTCCTCGTCAACCCGCAAGGAAAGGATTCTGTTCCTGTTCGACGAGCCGACGACCGGTCTGCATTTCTATGATGTGGAGAAGCTGTTGAAGGCTTTCGATGTCCTGATCCGTAACGGCCACACGGTGATCGTGGTGGAGCACAATCTGGATGTGATCAAGGCTGCCGATTGGGTTATAGACCTCGGTCCTGAGGCCGGTGACAATGGCGGAGAGGTAGTCTTCGCCGGCACACCGGAGGATATGATCAAAGAAGGACAGTCCTGGACGGCGGAGTACCTGCGTGGGTAGCTATTTCGTGAATCAAAGGTCAGAAAAAAAGCAAATTCCAAATTTTGCACGTTACCAAAATTTGAAATTTGATTTTTCTGACCATAATAAAGAATCCGGTATATTCATTCTTGTTACTATTTCTGGTCACTGAGCCTGTCGATGGTCGCTGAGCCTGTCGAAGTGACCTGATTAATCTTTCCAGTAGAACGAGATGTAGTTCTGGAGCGGCTTCCGTTTGCTTTCAGGAGGCAATGTCATATAGTCGCCGTAGGTGTCTCTCAGGATTTTGTCGTATCCTTTCCAGACAAAGAACTCGGTGTCCTCGAATTCCATCCGGACATATTCGTTGATTTCATCTTCCGCATAGAATTCGTTCGCTCCGACCTCAGGACATGTGAGTTGTGACCAATGATGGCTTTCCTTGGGAGTGATCAAAGAGATGAGCGTGTCCATGTCCTTGACAATGTCGGCTGGATTTCGTTTGATAAGGCGTGGATGAGTCCTTTTCAAGACCCAAATCTTCAGTCTTTTCCTCACGGAGAATCTGGATGATGAGATTGTGTGCACTCTGCGTATTCCGACATTGAACTTCATGAGCAGAAGGAGGGAATCATAGATCCTGTCAAAAGTGTCCTTGTCGTCTGGTACCCTATCAACCGGGAATATGTCAATCCAGACCCCGACATCCTCTCGCACCCATGGAATACAACTTGACGCAAGGGTCTTTTTCTTGTCACAGACCCTGCCGAAAGCGATGTAGCAGTCGGGAGTGTTGCGGCTGTCTATGAATGAGTAAAACTCTGATTTGTAGATGGCTCTGAACCTTTCATAGTCCTCGCGCGGCATCATTATGTCCACATCGTCATCCCACGGAATGAACCCTTTGTGGCGGACAGCGCCAAGCATAGTACCGTAGCCTAATGAATATCTTATATTGTTCCTTTCGCAGAATCCGGCGACATCCTTGAGTATATCAAGACTGAACTGTTGGAGCTCCTGAAGTGTGAGGTGTCTCATCGCTGTCACTAACTTAGTTTGTAAACGTTCTTCCCGTTAAGGTAGTCCTCCTGGACACGAGCCATTGCGAGGATCTCCTCCTTTGTCAGGAGATAAAGGCTCTGCTCCGGGTTGAGGATATGCGAGACAAATTCTCTGATCTCGTATCTAAGCCCTTCTCCCATAAATGGATAGAAACATTTCCTGTTCATATTCTGATCCTCGAACCGAAGTTCGAAATAGTCCGTTTTCCACCACGGGGCCGGGACGTATATGTAACCCTGTGTCCCGGATATTACCATATTCCCCTCCGCCTTTGCCCCGAGTCCGACTTGGAATGAAGCTGTGGCGTTGTCGTAGCGGAACACCGCCTTGGTGTACATATCTACATCATTCTTCATTATCGAGTAGAAGTTGATGTTCCGGATGTCGCGCCCCAACAGCTTTATTATAGGCAGGAGAGGGAAGCAGGCGTTCTCGTTCATACTGCCGCCGAACATCGCGTGGTCCAGTTTGGATGACTTCTCGTCGGTCAAGGTGGTTACGGAGGCGTTGATGTCCACTATCTTACCGATCACTCCGGATTTCAGCATAGACACAAGATGTCTGAATGCCGGGCAATATGCAGTCTTATGCGCCACCATAAGTGTCCTGTCCTCGGACTCGGCTATGGAAAACAATTCCTCGGCTTCGGAAAGATGCAGCACGAAAGGCGTTTCGCTCAGCACGTGTTTCCCCGCCAGCAAGGCCGCTTTGGCATATTCATAATGAGTGTAGTGTGGAGAGGCCACATAGACGGCGTCGCAGTTGGCCAGCAGCTCGTCAAGTGTCCGGGCCGCCAGCGGTATCCCGTTCGCCAGGCAGAACTTCCGGCATTCCTCCTGATCGGGATTGTAGGCCGCGCTGACCGTGTTGCCGCTGACGAACTTCGCCTCCGGCACGAATCTTCCGGCTATGCTGCCGGTCCCGATTATTCCGATCCTCACCGAGATCTGCTCCTCCCTTAGCATCGTGCTTGAGATGCCTTGTGTGCGTGGCAGATAGACCACCTCGCAGTACTCTTTGAGATAGTCGAAGTAGCCTTCCCAGTCCGATCCTATGGCGAAGACATCCACGTTGTATTTCTGGATGTCGTCGATCTTCTGCCCTTTGTACTCCTCGATGATCACCTCATCGACGTAGCCCGTCTCCTTGACCGCCTGGACACGTTTCATCACGCTGTCCCTTGTGTTCATCTTCCCGCGCTCAAGATCGAAGTTGTCAGTGGTCACCCCCACAATCAGCCAATCACCAAGCTCCTTTGCCCTGCGCAGCAGATTGATATGCCCTTGATGCAGTACATCAAAGGTACCGTAGGTGATGACAATCCTCCCGTGCGGGCGGTCGCCGCCTATGTTGGGAATATCCTTACTCATCAATCTCTGTCTCGATTAAGTGGATGCGCTCTGCCAAGGTCCGGAGCTCCTCGTCAGTCTGAAGCCCCATATGTGAGATCCTGTAGAATCCCGGAAGCGAGCCTGGCATAATGAATGTGTCGTAACGCTCTATCAGTCCTCTGAATATCCTGCGCTCGGCTGTGTCCTTTGTCTGGATGGCCGTGATGGCGTGGGACGGATTCTCGGCCGGCATTGTCCAGCCGTACCTGCGGCACTCTTCTCTGAACACCTCGGCTCTGTGACGGACTTGCGAGATGTTGTACATCTCACCTCCCTGAACTTGAAGCTGCCTGAGCCTCGCATTGAGCTGGAGGTAGATGAGGGTGGCCGGGCTGAACGGGGTCTGCCCCCTTTTGAGATTGCCCAGGTTGTCCTCAAAGTCCCAGTAGTAGCCTCTGTGGGCATATTCATAGCCTTCCAGCCTTTTGCTGATGAACAGGATCGACAGTCCCGGAGGAATATTCAGACCCTTCTGGGTGCTTGTGACGCAGATGTCGATTCCAAGCGCGTCCATATCCAGCTCTTCGGCGAGGAATGTGCTGATGACATCGACAACCAATGAGACATTGTGCCTGTGGCATATCCCTGAGATCTTCTCAAGGTTGAATATCTGGCCGGTCGAGGTTTCGTGGTGCTGGCAGAGGAACACTTCGGGGCTCTCGGCCTCCACTGTCCGCTCCAGCTCGTCATAGTCGATGTCCTTGGCGAAGGGAACCTTGAAGTCAACCACCGGAACTCCGTAATATTCACAGAGTGAGACCCAGCGCCTGCCGAACGAGCCGCCGTTGATCGCCAACGCCTTGCCCTTCGTGCTGACGTAGTTCTCCACAACAGCGCTCATCGCGCCGGTGCCGGAACCCGTGTAGATGATTGTCCTTCCTCCATGGCAATGGATGAGGTCCAACAGGATTCTCTCGGATTCGAGATTGATTTTTGAGAACTCCTCGGTTCTCATATATGGGATCGGCTGTGACCCGACCGCCGCTATTTCCTTGTCCAGATCTCCTGGAAAAACATAAGAATGCATACTCGGTTCGCTACAGATTACGCAAATTTAGCAAAAATCAGTTATATTTGTGAATATCCGGCAATATTTTGGACTTATAATGCAAAAATTATCACATAGAGAGATTCAACTCTACCTCCTGGACATCCTGAAGGCTGTCGACGCTTTCTGCGCGAAGGAAGGAATCAGGTATTCTATGGCTTACGGAACGCTTCTCGGAGCGGTGCGCCACAAAGGCTTCATTCCTTGGGACGATGACATTGACCTGTTGATGCCACGTCCTGATTATGAACGCTTTGTCGCTACTTTCGGCAAGGATCCGGACTCCCATTACCGCTGCCTTTGCCACAAGGAAGGGGTGAAGGGGGACCGTTTTGTCCATTTTTTCGCCAAGGTTGAGGACACTCGTACCAAAAGCCTGCAAGGACGTGGTTTTGACTATGATTTCGGTCTGAACCTCGACATATTCCCGGTTGACGGAAAGCCTGAGGACGCTGTCCTTCAAAGAAAAAGGGAGCGGTTGCTGACGCATTGGTCCCACAGGCTGAACATCTGCGGCACCAGATTCGACCTGTTCAATTTCCATCAGCCGCTGTTCTCAAAGCTTGAGGCGCACGCGAGGGGTGTTGAATATTGGTGGAGGAAGATCAACACCGAGATGCTGAAGTACCCTTACGAGACCTCAAACCTTGCCGGAACCGTCTCTGTGACATACAACGGCACAAGGGAAATCTTTGACAGGAATATGTTCGAGGAATATGTTGACCTGGAATTCGAGGGTGCGGCGTTCAAGGCGTTCAGGCGTTGGGACGAATGGCTGTCACAGGAGTTCGGGGACTATATGACCTTGCCTCCCGAGAATGAGCGTAAAACTCACGATCTTACTGTTTATCTTCTTGATGATTAGTTCTCTATGGATGTCGTTATAACCTACGTCAACGGCCTTGACCCTGTTTGGAGGGAAGAATATTCACGGGCATTGAATATCCCCGCATTGGACAAAAGGTTCCGGGATTGGGGAACATTGAGGTATCTGCTCCGCGGAGTGGAGACGTATATGCCGTTTGTCAGGAATGTCCATCTGGTGGTCTCCGGGAAGACCCAGGTTCCGGAATGGGCGTCGGATCGCTTGAAAGTGGTGACCCACAGGGACATTATTCCGGAGGAGTTCCTGCCGACATTCAACAGCACGACCATCGAGATGTTCCTTCACCGGATTCCGGGGCTGGACGAACGGTTCATCTATTTCAATGACGATATGTTCCCGGTGTCGCCTTGCCGTGAGGAGGATTTTTTCCGTGACGGGAAGATTGTGATAGGGTTCTCGACCCATCTTTTAGCGACCGGGATGTACAAGCGTCAGTGCCGGAATTCGGACCGTTTGGCGAGAAAGGCTCTCGGGCTTGGACACACTCCGTTTTTCATACGTCCCCAGCATATCTGCTCACCTATGTTCCGGAGCGCCTGCGAGGAGGTTTACGCTAAGATGAGAACGGAGATTTTCTCCACCGTCTCACAGGTCCGTACTATGGATAACCTGAACCAGTACCTGTTTCTGGACTATATGTACCATCAGGGAAAGGCCATCCGTGAACGTCTCTCCGGCAAGTTCTTTTCCATAGCCACGTCTTCCGCGTCATCAATCGGGGAATATCTTCTACACCCATCACGTAAGCTTGTCTGCATCAATGACGTGCATCTTAAGGACGAGGCTTATGTTTCGGAACGCCGCATCCTGTTGGATTCCTTTGACGCGGCTCTTCCAAAGAAGTCAGTTTACGAGAAGTGAGGTTTACCGTTTCAGGGCGCTTTTGAACAAAGCGTCCCATTTCTCCATCGTCTTTTCCAGAGAGAAGTTCTCCGAGCGCCTTTTTGATTCCGCCCCGAACCTTTTCCGCAGCTCTTCGTTGGCTATGACGCTGCATATTCCCTGTGCAAGCGTGCCGGTGTCGCCAACTTTCGCAAGGTAGCCGTTCGCGCCGATGGTGACAATTTCCGAAGGCCCTTTAGGGCAGTCGTAGCTTACGATAGGCAATCCGGTCGCAAGGGCTTCGAGAAGGATCATCGGGAAACCTTCGAACCTCGATGACATCACCAGGCAGGAGCTTCCGAGCAGTTCTTTCCTGACATCGTTTGTCCGCCCTTTCAGAGTCACTTTCCCTTTCAAGCCCATTGAGTCTATCTGATCCTGAAGGGATTCTTTTTGGCTGCCATCGCCATAAACGCTTAATTTCCAGTCCGGATGCCTGGCATCAACGGTTTTCCAGGCCGTGATCAGATCCTTGAAGTTCTTCTGGCTTTCCAACCGTCCGGCGGCTATGCAGCGTTTTTCGTCGAGGGGGGAGACTACGTCAGACACAAACGGGAGCGGGTTGTAGATCTGCTCGACTTCAGGAGTCACTTTCCGCCAGTCATTTTTGTCTGCCTTGGTCAGCACGACAAACCTGTCCAGTTTCCTGACAGCATTTTCCAGTTTTCGTGTCCTGAAGGAGGCGTATAGCTTACCAATGGCGTTGGTGCCGTATTTCATAAGGAATTTCTCGTGGGAAAAATGAAATTCCCCTATTTTCACGCTACCGTCAGTGCATCTTGTGAGGGCATAGAGACTGTTGTCGCAGACGGTCACGGTGATGTCAGGACGGATCTTGGCCAAAAGCGCGTCAAGGCGTTTCCTGTACTTGATGAGAAACATCCTGTCATTGGCGTCAAGATCGTGGCGGATTATCTTCCCGCTTAGTGGAAAGAACTCTTTCCGGCCTTTTTGCCGGGCCGTGATAATGTGTATCTCATAGCCCATAACATCGGCCAGGTAGTTGGCCTTTGTTGTGAGTACTCTCTCGATGCCACCGGAAAGGTTCAGGGCGTGTATGCAGTATGCAAGTCGCATGGCTTGGTCTTTTTGCGCCACCAATTTACGAACTTTATGCTGGAATTCAAAGTGTTCGGATCATTTCACGCATCTTCCCGCCGGCCAACCTTCGAGACTCCGACGAAGAGTAAAAGCAAGTTCGAAATTTTGAGTGGATACCGCGGCAGAACGCCGCTTAGTGTTGTTGTGAACCGGTGTCTGACCGGCCGGCCTTCAGGCGGGATTCAAGCGTGAAAAGAATCATGTCGGACAGTCTCTGCCGGGCAAAACCCTGATGCAAAGATAGTTCTGTGGGTGACATGGAGCGCCGTTCAAAAAGAAAATCGATGAAAAAGTTTCTGTTTTTTATCTAATTGTGGCGAAATCGCGAAATAGGTTGTAAATTTGGGCCGTGACAAAAAAAGTTTATCGGGTATAAGAAAATATTTATGGGGCTTTTGAAAAGATTTAGGATGTTGTTCCGTGGGACACGCCACGATTTTGTTCCGATTCTTGCGCAGCAGACAGATTTTCTGTGCAAGACCTCCTCTCTTCTGGTTGAAATGTTCGGGACGGATGATGTGGAACTCCGTTCGGGGATGGAAAAGGAGATCAAATCCTGCGAGGCGCAGGGGGATGCCCTTCTGACCGAATTTCACGAGATGTTGTCCGCACGCCCGTTCATTCAGGTCAACAAACTGGACCTTCAGGCTGTGGCGATGGCGATGGACGATTGCCTGGATGCCATCAAGGACACTTCCAAGGCCGTCCTGATCTACCGTCCCGCCAAGTTGGACGACCAGTTGAAGGATCTGGCGCAGATGGCCAAGTCCCAGTCGGAGGTCATTCATGACACGATACCTCTTCTTGTGGATCTTCGCAGGAACCTTTCGGCTGTCTCGATGGCCTGCGAGCGTGTGACGGAGTTGGAACATGCGGCGGATGACGCTTATGAGGAGTACATGGGGTACATATTCGGCAACGAGGAGAACACCCGTGAACTGATCAAGTACAAGAATCTGGCGGAGATGCTGGAAAACGCCACGGACGCGCACAAGCGCATTTCCGATAATATTCGTAAACTACTGCTGAATTATTTGGTGGATTGAACCGGCGGAATAGGTGTCTATGATGCGTAATACGCTGATTCATAGGGTGTTAATACGTGGATAGGCGACCTTTTAAGGAAAGAGGCCTCTGACTGACAAAAGGTCATTCCGTCATTCGGGGCTTAAAAATTGTAAATGTCTTTGATTATCATTAAATTTGTAGGATAATCAGAGACATTTGATTTTTTATGGCTATAGCTAGTATTCTAAAAAAAGTGTTCGGCTCGAAGGCCGATAGGGATCTCAAGCAGATCAGACCGATTCTCAACAAGGTTCTGGAGGCTTACGGTCCGATAGACAAGCTCTCCAATGATGAGTTGAGAGCCAAGACGGAAGAGTTGAAGGCAAGGCTGCGTGAGTGCGAGGCTCCATTCGAGAAGAGGATCGCCGAGATCAAGGCCAAGCTGGACGAGGATATTCCTGTTCACGAGAAAGAGAACCTCGCGACCGAGTCCGACAAACTTGTGAAGGATGAGGACGCGGAGATCGAGAAGGTTCTGGAGGAGATTCTTCCGGAGGCTTTCGCGATTATGAAATCCACCGCCCGCAGGTTCAAGGAGAACGCCACCATCGAGGTGACCGCCAATGACTTCGACCGGGCTCTCAGCATAAACCACGATTTCGTGCACATCGAGGGCGACAAGGCTGTCTATCAGAACCACTGGATCGCCGGCGGCAACGAGGTGACCTGGGATATGGTCCATTACGATGTCCAGCTGATCGGTGGTATCGTGTTGCATCAAGGCAAGATCGCTGAGATGGCGACCGGTGAGGGAAAGACCCTTGTGGCGACCCTTCCTGTGTTCCTTAACGCCTTGGCCGGCAAGGGAGTGCACGTGGTGACGGTCAACGACTACCTTTCAAAGCGTGACTCCGAGTGGATGGGACCTCTCTATATGTTCCACGGCCTTTCTGTGGACTGCATCGACAAGCACGAGCCTAACAGCGACGCTCGCAAGAGAGCCTACAACTGCGACATCACTTTCGGTACGAACAACGAGTTCGGTTTTGACTACCTTCGTGACAATATGGCAGTGAATATGACAGACCTCGTCCAGAGGAAGCATCACTATGCCATCGTCGATGAGGTGGACTCCGTGCTCATTGATGACGCGCGTACTCCGTTGATCATATCCGGTCCTGTGGCCAAGGCTCAGGATGACGAGCAGTATATGGAGTTCAGGCCTTACGTCGAGAGCCTCTACCAGAAGCAGCGCGCTCTCGTGACCCAGGTCCTGAACGATGCCAAGAAGGCTATCGCGGCCGGAAAGGAGGACGAGGGTGGAATGCTTCTCCTGCGTGCCTACAAGGGACTTCCTAAGTACCAACCTCTGATCAAGTTCCTCAGCGAGCAGGGTGTGAAGCAGCTGATGCAGAAGGCTGAGAACTATTATATGCAGGACAACGAGCGTGAGATGCACATCGTCACCGACGAGCTGTATTTCGTGATCAGCGAGCAGCAGCACTCTGTCGATATGACCGACAAGGGTCACGACCTGCTGGCCAACGCCGTTTCCAATCCGGATTTCTTCGTGCTTCCTGACGTTGGAAGCCAGATCGCCGAGATCCAGAAGAACACTGAACTCTCCGCCGAGGAGAAGCAGGAGAAGAAGGATGCCTTGATGGAGGATTATTCTTTGAAGAGCGAGCGTGTGCACACCGTGATCCAGCTCCTCAAGGCCTACGCTATGTTCCAGAAGGACGTTGACTACATCGTCATCGACAACAAGGTCAAGATTGTGGATGAGCAGACCGGCCGTATTATGGAAGGCCGCCGCTGGAGCGATGGTCTGCACCAGGCTGTCGAGGCGAAGGAGAACGTCAAGGTCGAGGCCGCCACACAGACATTCGCGACCGTCACCCTCCAGAACTATTTCAGAATGTACCACAAACTGGCCGGTATGACCGGTACGGCCGAGACGGAGGCCGGTGAGTTCTGGTCCATCTACAAGCTGGATGTGGTTGTCATCCCTACGAACCGTCCTGTGATCAGGGACGATCAGGATGACCTTATTTATAAGACAAAGAAGGCGAAATACACCGCCGTGATCAATAAGGTGGAGGAACTCATCAAGGAAGGCCGTCCTGTTCTGGTCGGTACCACTGACGTGGAGACTTCCGAGCTCCTGAGCCGTATGCTCCGGATGAGGGGCATCAAGCACAATGTCCTCAATGCCAAGGAGCACGCCAGAGAGGCGGAGATCGTCGCACAGGCCGGTCTGTCCAGCACCGTGACCATAGCCACGAATATGGCGGGCCGTGGTACCGACATCAAGCTTTCGCCGGAAGTCAAGGCCGCAGGTGGTCTTGCTATCATCGGTACGGAAAGACACGACAGCCGCCGTGTTGACCGTCAGCTCAGAGGTCGTGCCGGCCGTCAGGGAGATCCGGGATCTTCAGCGTTCTACGTTTCCCTTGAGGACAAGCTGATGCGTCTGTTCGGCTCCGAGAGGATCGCTGGGGTCGTTGACAAGCTGGGTATGGCCGATGACGAGGCTCTTGTCAGCGGAATGCTCTCGAAGTCAATCGAGAACGCCCAGAAGAAAGTCGAGGAGAACAACTTCGGAATCCGTAAGAGACTCCTTGAGTATGACGACGTGATGAACTACCAGCGCGAGGCCGTCTATGCCAGAAGGCGCAACGCCCTTTCCGGAGAAAGGATTGAGATTGATGTCAGGAATATGATGATAGATTCCGCCTCAATCATCGCGGGCCGCGCGGAGGGAATGCCTTACGCTGATTTCGAGGAATATGTGATGGCGCAGCTGTCCATCGACCTTGGCTTCGACGAGAAGTTCTATTCCAACGCCAAGGGCGACCAGCTCACCGACGCTCTCTGCAAGCAGATGCAGGCCGTTTACGAGCGCAGGATGAACACTCTTGCCGAGAAGGTCTATCCGTTCATCAAGATGATCTTCGAGAAGCAGGGAAATATGTACAAGAACATCGCGATTCCTATCTCCGACGGCCGCAAGATGCTGACTCTCAGCGTGGACCTTGAGAAGGCTTACAACACGGAGGGCAAGGAGATCGCAAAGGCTCTCAGCCGCTCGATCATCCTTTACCAGATCGACGAGCACTGGAAGCAGCATCTGCGTGATATGGACGACCTTCGCCAGAGCGTGCAGAACGCCGCTTACGAGCAGAAGGATCCGCTCGTGGTTTACAAGTTGGAGAGTTATAACCTCTTCGCCACGATGCTTGAGGAACTCAACAAGGATGTCCTCTCATTCCTCCTCAGGGCCTTCGTACCTCTCCGCGAGGACAGCGAGGCACGCCCTGCACAGGCTCCGAGAAGCCAGGATATGAGCAATATGAGAACCCAGCGCAACGATCTCACCACCAACGGCGAGCAGAAGGCGAGGACTCCGATCCACGTGGACAAGAAGATCGGACGTAACGATCCTTGCCCTTGCGGTTCCGGCAAGAAGTACAAGAACTGCCACGGCGCGGGTCTGGTTTAATGAATATATTAACTGAATATAATAATAAAGGAATATGAGCGCGAATTATGGTTCAAACGATTCTGCAAGCGTGAACGACATCAGCAGAATCTCAGCCGGTTCGGTAATCAAGGGTGAGATCACATCTCCCAACGACATAAGGATTGACGGTACGTTTGAAGGCCGCATCTTCTCCCAGGCAAAGGTTGTTGTCGGCGAGAAGGCCGTCATCAAGGGCGACATCATCTGCAACAACGCTGACTTCTGGGGAAAGATCAACGGTAACTTCTTTGTGAAGGATACCCTTTCCCTGAAGGACACCTGCGTTGTTGAGGGTGATCTCCACATCCGCCGGCTTCAGGTTGAGTTGGACGCCAAGTTCAACGGCAACTGCAAGATGATCACCGAGGAAGAGTTCAATCAGCTCACCTCCGGCTCCCGTCCGGGAATGTACGATGTCCAGGCTTCTGCCCCGAAGGAAGAGGACGACTTCTCCATCCCTTCCGGCAAGTCACCGTTCACCATACCCGCCAACGACGAGATCCCTGAGGCATAGTTCTCTTTTCCACAGGTGTGTCCAAAGAATCAGGAATAAATGATAACAATGTAAAGTTCAAGGAAATATATGATAAGTATTTCCACGAACTTTACTTGTATCTTCATTCTGTGACCGAGGATAGTCAGGAAATCGAGGATATTCTTCAGGATGTCTTCCTGAAACTTCTTCAGGGAGGCATTGATATTTCATCCATCTCCAATGTCAGGGGATACATTTATTTCTGTGCCCGAAACGCTTTGTACAACCGTTTGAGGGACAAGGCGAACAGAAAACGTATCATTTCGGAGGTTTTCACCGAGGTCTCTATGCAGTCGGACGATCCTGATGTGACAGACACGGAGACTTTGATCAAGTGCGCCAACGATGCCGTTGAGAGGCTTCCGGAGAATTGCGGTGAGATTTTCCGTATGGTGAAGATGGAACATAAGTCGTATAAGCAGACAGCGGAGGCAAAAGGGCTTTCCATCAAGACGATCGAATCGCAGATGGGCATAGCTCTCAGAAAGATCCGTGAATACGTGAAAAAAAATCTTAAATCTTTTTAAGGGTTTTCCGGAATTGAGTGTCTATATTGTGAAAACACAGATAACAGATATGGACAAAATCCCGTATGAGCTGATAGCCAAGTATCTAAGCGGAGAGTGTCTGCCGGAGGAAGAGCGGACGCTTGAGCGATGGTTGGATGAAGGCTTGGAAAACAGAAAGATTTTTGAGGAATTGTCGCAGGAATGGTCGGCGGTGTCTTCATCCGAGAAGTATTCCCAGGTGAGGAATGATGTCTGGTCGTCTTTGAAAGACCGAATACATTCATCGGGCCATCAAACTCACAGAACCGGCATATTCAGGCGTGTGGCAGGTATCGCTGCCGCTGTCGCGTTGGTTTCCGTGCTTGCGTTCGCTTTTGTCAAGGTGGACAGGACGGAAAAGTTGTATGCCTCGCAGATGATAACGGTCAGAACGATGCCGGGGCAGAAATCCGAGGTCGAACTTCCGGACGGCACCCGTATTTGGTTGAACTCGGAGTCCGAGATCACCTATCCTGCCGATTATAATGTCAATAACAGGAATGTCTCTCTGACCCGTGGAGAGGCGTTCTTTGATGTCGCGAAATCCGAGACCAGCAAGTTCTTGCTTGATGCCGGTGAACTTGGCGTTAAGGTCTATGGCACCAGGTTCAATGTCAGGAGATATGACGAAGATCCGGAGGTGGATGTCGCGCTGGAGGAAGGTCATATCGATGTACTCTCTCCTGAGGGAGGAAGATGGGCCGAGATGTTTCCGGGTCAGAAATTCACATTGGAAAAGACCACGGGCGACAAATCCCTGGTGAAATGCGACGCCGGGATTGAGGGAATATGGCGTATGGGCGAGCTTGTGATAGACCAGGCCTCATTCGACAAGGTCCTCAAGTCAATGGAACGCTGGTACGGGGTCCGGATAACAGTGTCTGGGGAATATGATGCCGGGAGACAGTTCTGGATGACAATCAAGACAGAATCCCTGCGGGAGATGTTGGACAAGCTGGACAGGCTGATCCCGTTCAGCTACGACATCAACGGTGAGAAAGTCACACTAAAACTTACGAACTAGAACTCATTTTTACATAACTAATAACAGTATGAACAAGAGATTAATGTTTATCTTGAGTTCGTTGCTGTTCGGCCTTGTCACCATTGCCTCCCACGGGCAAGGGAAGGGGGTTGCGGTCTCACTTGAACTGAATAAGGCAAGTGTTGTGGATTGCATCAGAACTATTGAACAGCAGACGGACTACACTTTCATCTTCGACGATTCGGTCGTTGCTACCGGAACTGTCACATTCAGTTGCAGCAATATGCCGCTGGAAGATGTCCTTAGGCGTATTTTCACTCCGCGTGGGGTCGGATTCGAACTGACGGGGAAGCAGATTCTACTGAAAAAATCGGAAAGAAAAACCGCTCAGGTGACCTCTAAGACAATCTCCGGAGTTGTCAAGGATGAGTCCGGACAACCTTTGCCTGGAGTCGCCGTTGTGGATCCGCGCACTAATGACGGTGTTTCTTCCGATTTGGACGGAAAATACAGCATAAAGCTTCCGTATGAGGAGTCTGAGTTGCTGTTTATGTGTCTCGGCTTTGCCGATTTCAGAGTCAAGGTTCCTGCGGACAGGCAGACTTTGGACGTTGTCCTTGGGGCTGACACGCAAGCGTTGGAGGAATCGGTTGTCGTCGGCTACACCCCTATGCGTAAAAGCGACTTCACCGGTTCCGTCGCGCAGATCAAGTCCGGGGAATTGTCGCTTACATCACCGACTGTAGGGCAGTCTATTGTCGGAAAGGTGGCCGGCGTGGAAGTCCATCAGACAAGCGGCGCTCCGGGACAGGGTGTGCAGATCCGTGTGCGTGGAGTGAACTCTCTGTCCGCCAGCTCCGAACCGTTGTATGTTATCGACGGCTATCCGGCCTCGGAGGATGTTTACATCAATCCTAACGACATTGAGAGCATCGATGTCCTGAAGGATGCCGCGTCCGCTGCCATTTATGGCTCCAGAGGTGCTTCCGGTGTCGTCCTGATCACGACCAAGCGTGGCAAGGAGGGTGACAGGGCTAAGATCTCATACGATTTCTCTTACGGAATCCAGCAACTTGACAGGAAGGTGAAACTTCTTGACGCTGACCAGTTCCGTGACTTGTACATCGCCGCCAGGAACAATTCATACCGTCTCCGCGCTACCGCCGCTGGGGTGGAGTGGAGTCCGAATGACGATAACACCGTAAGGGCGGCGAAAGGTTTCTCCCTCTCGGAAGTGGGCATCCATCCTATGTTCTTTGATTTCACGACTCTTACTCCTGTAAAGCAGCAGTACAATACGGATTGGCAGGATCTGGTGTTCTCAAACGCCGGAATGATGAGGCACAATGTCTCCGCCACAGGCGGTACCAAGAATGTCAGGTATATGGCCAGCATCGGGTATATGAACCAGGATGGTATCATCTCCCCGTCAAACCACAAGAGGACAAACGCCAGACTCAATCTGGATGTCAAGTTGACCAAGAGGCTCTCGGCGGAATTTTCATATTCAATGTATGATGCCAAGAACAAGGTGGTTCAGGCCGAAGGCCGAATGATCAATGACGGCATCATCCAGAGTGCGCTGATGTACCTGCCAAACCTGCCGGCCTATGACGAGAACGGTGATTATGCCAGAAGTGCGATGATCAAGATGCGTGACGACTGGGGCATCAACTTCCCGGAAAATCCTCTTGTGATAGCCAACGAATTGGATATCAGTGAGAAAAGTTCAAGGCACAATCTCAATGTCAATTTCACTTACGAGATCCTTAAGGATTTGAAGTTCCAGGCCCGGCTCGGACAGCAGTGGTACAATTACCGCTATTTCTATTATCGTCCGATGAGTATAGGCCGTGATGGCGCTCCTGCCTACAGTTCGGCGCTGTCCGCATACAATGTTGGAAGGACGACATCCGTGTATGACGTTGACAAACTTGGTGAGTTCACGCTGGATTACAAGAAGGACTTCGGCAAGAGCCGCATCAACGCTCTGGCAGGTTACACGATGCAGAAGAAGACCTACGACCGTGTCGGAGTCGAGGCCAAAGGATTCGCCAATGACAGAATCCACGAGGTAACGGCCCACGGAACGAATGCGTCCGACATATCTCTTTACAGTACCAGAAAGGCTGCGTGGGCGCTTTTGTCCTATTTCGCTCGTCTTAACTGGTCCTATGACGGAAGGTATGCGCTTACCGGAACGGTCAGGGCCGATGGTTCGTCCCGCTTCGGAGTTGACAACAGGTATGGATTCTTCCCTTCGGTCTCGGCCGGATGGACTTTGTCCAATGAACCTTTCCTGAAGGATAGACTTGACGATATCGCGTCCATCAGGCTGCGCGCCAGCTGGGGAAGGAGCGGCAACAACAACATCGGAAACTACTCCAGCATCGCGTCGATCTCCACCGGTGGCTATGCGTTCGGCAGCACGGCTGTCTCAGCGACCGCCGAGGGGGCTTTCACAGACACCGCGCTTGGCTGGGAGACCACGACCCAGACCAACATAGGTGTGGATCTCGGATTTCTGGACAATAGGATCAATGTGATAGCGAACTATTACAACTCGATATCCTCTGACATCCTGTATAAGGCTCCGATCTCCGTGATCTCCGGCTCCACATCCACAACAACCAATATGAGCGGGGCGAAGATCCGCAACCGTGGTTTCGATGTCCAATTGGACACAAGGATCCTCACAGGCAAGGTGGACTGGAACTTCAGCGCCAATGTTTCCGTGAACAGGAACAAGGTTGTGGATATGGGTGGTCTGGACGACATCATATCTGTCACAGAGAGGTCCGTGGGCTCACATATCACCAAGAAAGGCTACCCTATAGGCTCGTTCTATGGCTATGAGGCGATCGGCATAATGTCGGAGGCCGACTATGCCAACGCTCTGCTGGACAGGAAGGTGTACGTTGCCAACGGCAACAAGTTCCCTGAGGGGTATGTCCTCAAGGGACCTGCGGTGGGATCATATTCATTGGACAACCTTTCCTACGGTAACGTCATCTGGAAAGACCAGAACGGGGACGGGGTCATCAACACTGACGACAAGACCATCATCGGAGATGCCTATCCTGATTTCACAGGCGGATTCTCCACGAACCTCAGCTGGAACGGGTTTGACCTGACTGCCAGCTTCTCATATTCATACGGCGGGGAAGTGATCAACTTTCAGGACTATTACCTTTATAATATGGAAGGATCGTCCAACCAGTACGCCATCGCTAAGGACCGCTATATCTCCGATGCGGAGCCAGGTAGGAACAATGTTCCTATAGCAACCAGAATATCCACGACAAACGGTTCGCTGAAGCTTTCATCTTACTATGTTGAGGACGCTTCATATTTCAGGTGCACGAATGTCACCCTTGGATATTCATTGCCTTCAAAATGGATGGAGAAGATAAAGATCGCATCCTGCCGTATTTACTTGAGCGGCGACAATCTGTTCACAATCACTCCTTACCGTGGCTACAATCCGGAGGTGTCCTACAAGAGCAGCAACCTTATGCCCGGATTCGACTGGGGATGCTACCCTCTATCCAGAATCTGGTCCGCCGGACTTAATCTGACATTCTAAAAGATCACATTATGAAAGTAAGAAATATATTGATAAGCTTCTTTGCGGCCGCGTCTTTGGTCTCCTGTGACTTCTTGGATGAGTTCGATCCGAACTCAGTCACAACGGGAAATTTCTACAAGACGGAGAGTGACATCCAAACTTCTGTCAACGGAATATACTCGGCTCTTACCCAAAGCTATTATTTTACTTATAACCACTATTTTACGGATGTCCGCGCCAATGCCACCATCGTCAAGGACGCAGGTGCCGTGAGTGGAATCCCGTACCAGTTCTACAATTTCACATTGACCGAGGAGAACTCTTACGTTTACAACCGTTACGCTCAGATGTACAAGACTGTCTCAAGGGCGAACAAGGTTCTTTCACACATCGATGATGTCGTGTGGTCCTCGAAAGACAGCAGGGATGTCTGCGAGGCCGAAGCGAGGTTCCTCAGGGCGCTGACATATTTCTATCTAGTGACGGAGTGGGGGGATGTTCCTCTTGTGCTGAAGGATCTCACTACCACCTCTGAGGTCAAGGCCAATAATGTCAGGGTTCCAAAGGTGGATGTCTACAAGGCTATAACAGAGGATCTTGAGGCTGTGGTGTCCGGGCCGATTATGGATTTTCCGTCCGCTTCCGAGTGCGGTAGGGCCAGCAAGGCGGCCGCTTATGCCTTGTTGGGAAAAGTGTTCCTTCAGCAGGCCTGTGATGAGGATTTCGCCGGCGAGAAGGATGGACTGCTCAAATCGGCGGAGACGAACCTCAGGAAGGCTTGGGATCTGAGAAAGTTCTCCAGTCTGGCGGATGTGAAATATTCAGACATCTGGTCGCTTGGCACGCAGAAAGGCTGCCCTGAGAACATATTCCAGATCAATTGCATCCAAGGAAACGAGTCTTTGAGCTCTTCCTGGAACTGGCTGTTCGGCCCAAACACCACCGGAGTCACATCGAAGAAACTCGGCAATATGCAGAATATCACCACTTCGGCAGTGTATGATTCGTTTGAGTCGGGTGATGTCCGCAAGGGTTTCCTGCGCAAGTTCGAGACCGCCGGTCAGACATATTACCATACTATGAAATATGTTGACCTTGATTGCGGCACCGATGGTTTCGGCGGCAATAATTGGGTTGTCCTGCGGTACGCCGATGTCGCGTTGATGCTTGCCGAGACTTATTATTGGCAGGGCAATGCCGACGAGGCGAAGATGTGGATGAATATGGTCCGCGCGAGGGCTGGCCTTCCGGCGTGGTCTGGAACCGACCTCCGCCAAGGAATCTATGATGAGCGTCTGCACGAGTTTATGCAGGAGGGGCTTAGATGGCAGGATGTCCTCAGGATGTATTCCAGAGAGGAGATGATCGCCCACTACAATGCCATCAACAGCAATTTCGGACTTAAGGATCTGCTGCTTCCTATCCCTTACAATGAGAGGATCCAGAATCCGGATGGACTTTATCAGAACCCTGGCTATGGCAACTAATCTGAAATATCTTATCCCGGCGTTGGCCGCGCTCATCGCCGGGTGTTCGGGAACCTCTGATGAACCGGAGCCTCCTGTGTCAGATGGCTATGAGATAGTCTGGACACCAGAGTCCCCGCTGAAAGGCGAGACAGTGACTTTCTCTGTCCCGGAGGCGGAGAACGATGTCAGGTCGATTCTATGGACATTCGGCGACAATGGCACGAAGAGTGCCGATGGAGCCTCATCCGTGACTCACGTTTATGAATATGCCGGGACCTACAATGTGCAGGCGTATCTGACTTTGAAAGCCGGCGGAATGAAGGAGGTTACGGCCAAGGTGTCGGTTTCCGACACTGACGCAGCGATGATCCTCAGCAACATCTATCCAGCCAGAATGGAAACGGTGACATTTGGAGTGACATCCGTGCCTGGAATCCAATCTATATCCTGGGACTTCGGAGACGGGCAAACGGAAAAGAATTCGATGTCTCCTGTTCACCAGTACACAAAAGACGGCAAGTATGAAGTCAACGCCGAGGTCTCATTGTCAGGGGGCAAGGCCATAAGACTTTCACAGTCGGTTTCGGTGGAAGGGGAGAGTCTCAGCTGGGCCTGCCGGAATTTTACTAAGGGTAAAGTCTGGATTATGGCTCACCGTGGCAATGTCGATGCCGGCTACGAATATGCTCCCAACTCTCTCGCCGGTTTCCGGAAATGCGTGGAGTCCGGTTGTGCTGATTTCATCGAGACGGACGCGCAGATAACCAAGGACGGTGTCGTCATCTGTCTGCACGACAACTATCTGAGTCGTTTCACGGACTATAGTTCGTACGCCTCGGACAGAGGGTATGTCTCGCAGTTTACTTATGATGAGATCAAGAAGTACCGGATCAAGACAACTGACGGAAAGGTCTCAGACCAGATTGTGCCTACATTGAAGGACGTTCTGACTGAGTTCAGAGGGAAGGTCTGGTTCGATCTGGACAAGTGCTCAGACACAGACAAGGACATCGGGATGATCTCCAGGATCTATGATGTCGTGAAGGAGTGCGGATGTCTTGACAGGGTTCAGTTCTATGTCGGCAATTCGGGAACTTCCAACGCGAAGTGGCTGACGGAACAGCCGCAGCCCGCAATCATCTCTCCACACGCCAACAACAGCAAGCAGTTGACTGCGATGACTCCTTTTCAGCCGTTCTATTTCGTCCAGATTTCCACAGCCACATTGCAGAACGATCTTTCTTGGCTCAGGACGGCCGGGGCCGCTGGGCTGACGGTCACCAACATCCTGGATGACAACGGGCAGGCTTTCAAGGAAGGAAACACGGCGTTGGTCGATAAGTTTGTTGGGGCCGGATTGGATATGGTGCAGTGTGACTATCCTGTTGAGATGGACAAATACCTGAGATCTATTGGAAAACGTTAATGATAAGACAATGAAAACATTAAGATATTTGGCAGCAATGCTGCTTTGTGCGGCCGCTATGGCCTGCTCCGAGAAAGAGGAAAGCGAGCCGGTTTATACATCGGACCTGCAACCGTCATTCTCTTATGATGTCGAGGGTGACATCGTGGCGGGCGAGACGTACATCAACTTCGAAAACACCACGGAAGTCAAAGGAACGGATGTGGAGAGATATTTCTGGCATTTCGGATTCTCCGGGGAAGGGAACTGGTCCGAGGATGCCAATCCTGATCCTGTCTTGTACAAGACTCCGGGAGAGTACACGGTCAAACTGACAGTCTGGGGTGCGGACGGCAACAAGGCCACGGCCGAGAATGTCATCAAGGTTCTTGCGGCGAACGTTCCTCCTGTGGCCGCGTTCTCATATTCACCGCTTTCCGTAAAGGCAGGAGATTCGGTGACATTCACTGATGAATCGAAGGATGAGGATGGTGAGGTGATTTCACGGAAATGGCTGTTCCCGGATGGAACGACAGCGGAAGGCGCGCAGGCGTCGTTCACTTTCGCGTCCGCGGGAATATTCAAGGTCACTCTGACTGTCGTGGATGACAGGGGCGCGGAGTCCTCATTGACAAAGGCTTTGTTCGTCCGTGGCGCTGATGTCAATGACTTTACTGTAAATTGGTCTGTTCCAGCGGCTTCCGGTTCTGCGATCTGCCCTGCGTCAGTCGTGGCTGTGAGCGGAATGGGGAATATCTTCTTCGCCTCTGGAGACGGCAAGATCCTGGCCTTGGACGTTCTTGGAAACAAGGTTTGGGAATATGACGCCGAAGCCAACGATGGCATTTATGTGAAAGGCTATGTGGCATATCCATCCGTTGATTCTGACGGTAAAGTATATTGGGCGGCCAATGGTGTGGGCGGCCCGGCGACATCCAAGTCTGTGATGTATTGCTTTGACGGCACTGACGGGACGACTCCGCTTTGGAAAAACACTACGGCATACGCGCAGGGTGCCAGGCTCTCGTTTATGACTCCAGCCATCACTCCTAACTTTGTCGCTGTCGGCAACCGAGGCACATCAGGAAGCCTCAAGGCATTTGACAAGAACACCGGTAAGGTTATCGCTACTGTGACCCCGGCCAAGGGAGGTGTCAACTCAGCCGTGGCATTGCTGAAGAACAACACCGCCGTTATGTCCTTGAGTGGCAACTATGGCTATGGCCTTATGATCTCAGACCCTGATTTCACTTGGTCCGCAGTGCCTTACGACGCATCATTGACTCCAGGTAATATTCTGGTGTCCAATCAGAACCAGATCTGTGTTGACGCGGACGGCTGTGTGTATGTCGTTGGAACCGTGAACACCGGAACTTGGAACATCGCTTGCTTTGACTGCTCCGCTGTTGATCCGAAGACTGTCAAGACCGCTAAATGGACGCAGACTCTAGACGCTGGCTTTAACAGGACCGGAGCGTCGTTGAGCGCTGACGGGCAGACATTATATGTGATCACGGACAAGGCGGCTCCGTACAACCTCTATGCCTTGAATGCCGCTAATGGCTCCGTAAGGTGGTCATATTCACTGGAATCGCAGAGCCAGAGCGTGCCTGCGGTGGACAATCTCGGCCAGATTCATTTCTGCACCAAGGATGGTGTCTATCACGTCTTGAAGGACGGAGGTACGTCAGCGTCTGTCGTGTATGAGAATAAGGTCGCGGACAGCATTGACGGTTCGCCGACAATCTCGTCCGTTGACGGAGCGTCTTACTTTGTCGGAAAGGATGTCGCCGCGGATGCCCTCAAGGTCTATTCCATCTCATTCCCGGGAGTTTCAGGACCGGCCGAGTCGGCGTGGGCTCAGTACGGACAGAATCCTGGACATATCAACTATCAGAAATAAACGGTTATGAACAAGATAACATCATTATTTGCTCTTTCGCTGGCCTGCCTGTCTTTCACGGCGTGCCAGGACGACTTTCCCACAATCCTGAACACTGAATATGCCCAGTCAGATGATGACACTCCGGATCCGGGCGATGAACCGGGTAAGGAAGGGGAGGATCTGGTCATAGGCTCGTACAATCTGTGGATATCTACAAAAGGAGTCGCTGAATATTCTTGGACATCCAGACGTGATGCCTTGGCCAAATCCATTGTAGACAACGGCTTTGACGTATTCGGATTTCAGGAGGCTGACGCCACGATCCAGAGCGAGTTGCCGGTGCTTGTCGAGAAGAACGGCGGCAAGTACGAGTGGTGGTTTGTCGGCAGGGACAGCCAGGATGCCAGAGGCGGCGAGGCCGTCGGACTGGCTTGGAACCCGGAACGTTTTGAGTTGACAGACAAACATTATTTTTGGTTGTCGGAGACTCCTGATGTCTTGAGTTATGGTTGGGACGAGAAAGCCTACCATAGGATAGCTGCCTGCGCTATTGTCAAGGACAGGATTTACAACAAGTCGTTCTTGATGATGGTGACTCACGCTCCTCTGTCTTCGGATGCCAGGGCAAAGGCCGCCGCACTTCTTGTGGAGCGGGCGAAGATGTACAATCCGAAGGGAATGCCGTCCATCCTTGTCGGAGATATGAACGCATATCCTTCCGACCCCGCCTCACAGGTCTTCCGTTCCTACTGGTCTGATTCAAGGTCGGTTGCCCCCTCAGACAAAGTTTTCGGCCCATTAGGCACGTTCCAGAGCCATAACACTTCCGTTGATCTTACTCAGGAGAGCAGACGGATTGACTACATCTATGTGAATGGCGAGATTGATGTCAAATCGTACAAGGTAGATGCTTCCCTCTACGGGAACATCTATCCGTCGGACCACTGTCCTGTGAAAGTGACGGCCACAGTCACATATGTTCCTGACGAGGTGGAAGGAAAGGGCTCCACTGAGGAACCATACCTTATCAACAGTGTCTCGGACTGGAATGAGATCTCGGCCTCGATGGATCCGGCCGTAGAGTCTCCGGAGTTCTCCAAAACGGCTTATTACAAGATACTCAATGACATTGACTTTTCCGAAAAACAGTTCTCCGCGTGGAAACAGTTTGACGGTACGCTTGACGGAGGAGATCATAAACTGTCCGGTATAACCTCCGAAAATGAGACGGATGACTATTCCTTTGGTTTGATCGGAGTCAATGCCGGAACAATAAGGAATCTGTCGGTCGAGGCTTCATTCACATCATCGTTCAAGAACCTTGGTGGAATCGCTGGAACAAACAACGGACTGATTGACGGCGCTTCATACAAAGGAATCCTGATCGGTAAAGGCGGCGCTTCCTGCATCGGCGGTATCGCTGGGATGAATACTGGAGTCATTGTGAATTCAGCGAATCTCGGCGGAAAGATCCTTGCAGCGGATGCCGCAAAGTCAGAGAACTGCGGTGGCATCGCCGGTGCCGTGGCCCAGGGACATTATGTCATCAACTGCTACAGTTGGATAGAACGCATCGAGTCGAGCAACAACAACATTGGTGGTGTTGTCGGATTTGTCGGCAACAACAGTTTCGTCGTGAACTGCTATTCCACGATTGAGAGCATCAAATCCAATGGAACATATTGCAGTGCCGTAGGTTACAGCAAAATAGGCAACATCCGCAACGTCTATGGCAACACCGTTTGCAATGCTTCCAAGGCTGGTGTGGTCGTGGCCAACGACAAGAAGGCCGGTACCGTCTGGAAAGTGACAACCGGAAGTCTGCTCACTTTGGAGCAGATGAAGGAAGGCCCTGTGGCTGTCGCCTCGACCGGAGAGACTGCCGCCAATTTCGCTGAGGCCCTCAGCAAAGGCGCGGAGGAGTTCACATCGATGTCAACGAATGTCCTTCCGACCAAGCCCGAAGTGACCCTGCGTCTGTGGGAAATCTCAGCCTCCTACCCTGTCTTCAAGTAAAGACTTTCAAAACATCCCCGTGTCATTGTCGGCATTCTTGATTTTCTGATCGATGGCACGGGCTTTCTTCCCGTAGGAGAAATTATAGACACAAGTGAGGATGACCGTGTTTTTCTGGCTGGTCATCCTGCTTGTGTTTTTCATTGTCACAGGCGATCCGGGTGCGGTCTCCTCACTGACTTTCCAATGGTAGAACGGATAGCGCATTCCGGCTCCGAGACGGAGATTCTTCCCGATCCTCCGGGAGAACTCAAAGTAACCGTAGTTCTCACCTTTTGATATGCCGATGTCGCTGATCGACTTGAAGGGCAGGTTGTACATAGCCTCGGCTATCCATTTCTTTCCTGAATATCTCAACATCGCCATTCCGCCAAGACTCTTGACCGATCTGTCCGCACCGCCTCCTGTCAACCTTTGGTCGTTGTACATAGCATAGACGGTAAGCGAGAGGGGAATATTCCTGAAGGGTTTGATCCTGCTTCCGAGAGCGGCCATCACGGCAAGCATATTACCCGAGTTCTCATCCATTTCAACAAGCAGCCCGTCAGTGTGGCTGAAAATAGGAATTATTTGATTGTCATTGTGATAAACAAGGATGTATGGATTGATGTAAAGCCAAGAATTGTTGAATGAATATCCGATCATCGCATCCCGTGTTGTGTAACTTTCGAGTTCAGGGTTGCTCCTCACGAGCCATTTGTCATCCTTGTAATATGACGCATCGCCCATCCATCCGATCTTCGGAGTCGAAGTATTGCTTGAGTAATTAAAATACATCGAGGAGTGATCGTTGAATGTGTAGTTTAGCTGGACGAGCGGGCGGAAATAGATGTAGTCGTGCCTTCCGGATGCCTTGGTTTCATAGCCGAAATGTTCCATAGCCGCTCCGACTGAATAGCTGAACCCTCCTGCGTTTCCTGAATATTCACACCACAGTCTGCCGAGATCGGTGTTGATGTCCGAACGGACGGTGACTTCTCCGTTACCACTGTTTTGCTCGGCAAGGCTGGCCGTGGTTCTGGCTCCGAAACCAAGCTTATGTTTCTCGGACAGAGTCCATCCATAGACGGCCTCAATGATTCCTGAATATTTCCGCCCGTCGGTCAGGCTTGTCGAGGATAACAGGGGAGTCGCTCCGGCATATTCATAAAACCCTTTGCGGCTTTTGGTGTCGTAGGCGGTGGCGACGAAGTTTACAGACAGTTCGTGTCTGTCGGAGAATCTGCGGTTCCAGTAGATGTCGAGTGCCGGGGAGAGATATTCGTACCAATCGTCCTTGTGGTCAGTTACTTCAGATGTCGTGGATTCTTGGGTTGTCAGATTCGTGACGGTTTTGAGGGCGCTTTGGCTTACGGGCCAGTCCTTTTTCTCGTAGCCTAACGTGAATTGTGCTTTCAAGGCGCTATTCTCGTCTTTCATCCTGACCAGATCCAGAGAAACGTTGTGCTGGTTCCGCGTGAAATCCGTGTCCAGACCATCTTTCACTTTTGTGTAAAGATTGCCGCCGGCTTCATATTCAAGAAATTCATCGATGCCGTAGCCGCCGCTTTTGGTCGTTTTCCCGGAATATTCAATGCCGATCATCGTGTTTTTCAGGATTTGGCGGTAGGAGACGGCGTTGTTGCCCCAAGGGGTTGTGACCGCCTCCTTTAGGTTCAGCATCAGGCTGCCGCCGATTCCGGGTCTTCGGGTGATGATGTTGACCATCGAGCCGCTGCCGGCGAATGAATATCTTGCCGGGGCGTTCTGGTAGAAGTCGATGCTTTTGATGTCCGCCGGGGTGAGCAGGGATAGGGAAGCGCTGGTGGTCGGCAGTCCGTTGAGGAGGATCGTCAGGTCTTTGCCGTTCATCATCGAGACCTCGTCATCCCTGACCAGGATTCCGGGGATCAGTTTCAGGGTCTCCAGCGCGGTCGCGTGAGTGTTCCGGTCTTCCTTGTTCAGGTAGAATTTCTGGTGGTCGCTGAAATGCTTGACGCTTCTTCCGGTGAACACCGCCGCCTTCAGTGTGTCCGCTCTTTCCTGTTCTTGTTCCAGCTCCTGTTTCCATTCCTGCTCCTGAGCCTCATCCGGTTCCTGTCCCTGCTCTTGTCCCTGCCCCTGCTCCTGCCCCGGAACTTCGCTCGGTTCCTGTCCCTGTCGGAAGGTCTGCCCCAGAACTTCGCCCGGTTCCAGCTCCTGTCGAATTGCCTGCCCCAGAACTTCGCTCGCTTCCTGCTCCTGTCGGAAGGTCTGCCCTGGCCTCCCCGCTGTCTCTGTCTCTACAATACTGACTTCGACATACGCGGCGACCGAACTGTGAGCGGAGACCAGCACGCAGACCGCGCCAACTGCAGCTCCGGCAAATAGTCTTCTGATTCTCATAACTGATGTCCTTTTTAACAAAATTATCCGGAAATAGTTTTACATCAGCAAGAATTGATCGCTATTTATTTTATGATAACATATTGACAGTTAACTTACTATGTTCTTATCGGCTAATATTGGCTCATTACAAAGTCTTACATCTCACGATTTTTTGCTATCTTAGAACCCGATGAGGCCCAAAACCATCATATTCCTTGCTGTCATTGCCTTGTGCTTTGCTTCCTGCGGCCGCTCGTTCAGTCTGGCGGAACGTTTTCTCGATGAGGCCGAGGCAAAGTTGGAGACACAGCCTGACAGCGCGTTCGTCGAGCTTGACTCGTTGGACCGTAGTCTGCTTGGCACGAAGGAACTCCGTGCCCGCCACGCCCTGCTCTACACGATCGCTTTGGAAAAGGTCGGAATGGAGATCACCTCCGACAGCATAATCAACATCGCGGTTGACTATTATTCCACGTCTGGGGATGAGGCGATGAAAGAGAAAGCCCTTTATTACAAGAATATAATCGATCAGAACGCCGCCTCTGTCCACAAGGATACCCTTGCCCTTCAGAGACAGAAGATCATCGAGGAGCGTTATACCGACAAGCAGGCGATAGTGGACCGTGGCAAGTCCATCTGGCTGCTTTGCCTTTTGGTCGTCATTGTGATTGCGGTTCTGGTTGTTGTCGTAAGGCTGTTCAGAAGAACCCACCGAGAGCTGATGGGTAAGCCGGACGATGAGGCATTGGCCATAATCCGGGAAAGGATGTCGGTGCTGGACAAGTTCTTAGCGTCCAGGCTTTCCTCGGACTGCTCATTCGACAGGGCAGCGGAGGCTGAGCTTGACCGCCTGGTCTCGGATCAGGATGATTTCCTGCGTTCCACGATGGTGCTCTTCCGTGACAGCCATCCCGGATTCGTGTCCGAGCTGAAGTCCCACGGCCTGACGGATTGGGAGATCGGCTATTGCTGCCTCTATGTCCTCGGGCTCAAAGGCAAGGATGTCGGCAACTATCTCAAGAAGAAGCGCAACTACATAATCAGCAGTGACATCCGCCGCAAACTCGGCCTGACCGAGCACGACACCAACCTCGGAATCTGGCTCCGCTCCCGTCTTGCTGCCTGACATTCCGTTCCCGTCCTGCCGCCAGATTGTCAGACTTTTCTCCGGTATAAGTGCCTTTGCCCGGATAAAGTTTGCAAATAACATATTTCCTCCGGTAAAAGCCTCTCTGCCCGGACAAAGCGGGAGATGACAGCCGTTTCTCCGGTGAAACGCTTGTTTACCGGACAAACTATTTAGAAGCTGTTTTGAATTGTTTGAAATGTTCTTTGAGGTGAAAAATCTTCATTTTCTTCCCGCTTCTTCAGTCAGATAGCACCGCTATCTTCCTTGGAAGAAGCGGTCGAAACTGAAGTTTTTCACTCTCAAACCTTCAAACAAACAATTCAAAACAGCTTCTTAGTCTTTGCGAGCATAATGATCGGATCCGATTCGGCAGTGATTCCATCCACGCCAACGGATGACAGGTAGGTGTATGCTTTCTGACGGGCCTCATCGGTGATGTCCCGGTAGTATGCATGGTTAATAGTCGAAGGATCAAGAACATCAATCAGCCAACCCTCGCATTGCCATCTCGGGCTGAATTCTGTGCCAAAACTGTCAGAGAGCCTGAAATCTCCCTTGTAAATGATTCCGTCAGTCTTTTTTAGGACAAAGTGTTTATAATCCCAGCTCCTGTCGAAGATGCTGAGATAGAGATTCTTGTTGTCTTCAGCATATTCCACGATAAACTGCGTGTCTGAGACATTGCTGTTGAAGTCCCTCAAGTCTTCCTTTGTGACAGAGTGAGGGAAGAAGAATGAATATTTCGGTGTCAACCGTCCCGCGCTGTACGAATAGATAGTGTCGCGGCACGCCGGGTTGAACAATATCTCATCTGCGTACTTCCGTAGGGAATGGTGATTCGGAAGCGCGAAGGGGCTCTCACAGTCAAAGAAGAAGGTATTCGGAATATAATGGAGTGTGTCTCCTTTCTGGCTTAGTTCAACTATGGCATCACGCTCATTCCCAATGATGTTCAGCACATTCTCGATTATTGAGCCGGAATCGGAAACCACAAATTGCCGGTTTTTGTAGCTCGTAGTAGTAGAGATAGTTGAAAGATATGTGCCATCGCTGGAAAACTTCATTATTCCCTTGGCGATGTCCGCGACATACAAGACATTGTCCGCTTTGCTGTAAGCGATGTCCGTCGGAATCAGATATTCACCCTCGGCGCGTCCTTCCACTGATATTGTGGAGATCAGAGAGCCGTCAAGTGCAAAGCGGAATATTCCAAAAGGATTGACGGTCAGAAGATAAAAGGAATCCTCCGACATACAGACCTTAAGGATGTTTGAAAGATTGTAGGCCTCGTCCGTCTTAAGGGGAATGAATCTTATCGGCTCGAAAACATCTGTCAGGGACAGCGTGGAGGCCTTCTCAAAATCTCTGTAGTCAAATGAATTTGTCTGAGTCTTGTTTTCACAAGAGATGGCGCTTGCCAGACACAAGAGCACTGCCGTTGAATATGGGAACATATTCGTCAGCCATCTTTTTAGTGGATGCTTTTTCATAACTGATTATCTAAGAATGTTTTGGATTGATTTTTGCCGACTTCTCCGTTCCGGTCACGGAGCTCGTGGTTCGGCATAGCTTACCAACCATCGAAGTGACCGAATGTTTCGTACTATATTCTCTTGTGCGATTAATGAAATCCACTATTGCCGCGACATAGTCCATCGTGTTGTCCCAGAAGGCCATAATGTGACCGCAGTCGAATGTCTTTATTTGAGTGTATTTCGATTTCCTGTAAGGGATGTCCTCCGGCAATGAGAAACAGTCTTCTGTAGCAACTATGTATAAACTTTTGACTTCCCGTCTTTTAGGCTTGGAATAGACATATCCGTCGGGAATATTCACTGTTTTCCATTTCAGCAGCTTTAACCTTTTCACCCATTTGTTCGGATCGCCGACATAGCCATCGAAGATCAAGCCGTTTACAGGGATGTCAGTTTTCTTCAGAAACTCTTCCACTATCAGTGAGCCCATCGATATTCCCATAAGGTAGGGAACCTTTCCAGTTCGATAATATACATAGTTCGAGACCGCTGACAGGTCCGAGACAAATTCCGTGTGGAACAACTGGTTCCGTTCGATGGAGAAGTCTGAGCTTGCGCCGAAACCACGATAGTCATAGAGCCAGACATCGATGCCGTACAATTGCAGGAATCGCCCAAGATGCACCCAGTCGCCCATATTCCCGGCATCTGATTCGGAAATGATCAGAGGCGTCCCATTTTCCGATGGCAAATGCCATACGTTTATCTTAAAGCCATCTGTGGTCTCCACCTGTAACTCTTCAAAGTTCTTCCCTCGTTCCTCAATAGGAACCGAATATTCCCTTTGCGGATTTATCGCTGAAAGAATCAAGGGTTGGCATAGGAGAAGCGCGGACAGGATGAGATGTCCCGCATTATTCTTTCGTGTGATGGTTCTATGATCCATAACTTGTGTTCTTTACTGACAAAGTTATCTGATAATAGTTTTACCTGAAGTTTTCCGTCTAACTTTTCTTTTATCGTAATTTATTGAAAGACATAGTGTTGGAAATTTTCTTCGTCACTATGGCTTTCACAGAGTCTTACATTGAAGTTCTTTTGCTAAATCAGTAAGCGCTTAATACATCAGACCGAAAGTTCAAAGCGGGATGAAGTTGGCATAACCTGTCTCAATGTTATCTTTAACTATGGTAACTATATAGCAGTTGACTAATCTGGCGTGCAGGCAGTCGCCGAACAATTATATACGAGCTGGCGACACCAGCATTATGTGAATATGGCGGCAAACAAACCCTCCCTGAGTACAGCGAGAGGCCTGTGGATATGCCGCCTATGGTTTCCGGATCCGTAGGTGGCATACGGCCCGGCCTCACAATGACGTGGAAGCATAATCGTATGCCGCCGTTTTGCAAAATGGCAACACGTACCTTTAAGATCTGCGAGACATATAGCGTGGCCCCTAGGCCCCGCAGACTATTCTATGATATGCCCATAACACTCAGGTGTCACACCTGAAAGAGCAGTTCGCTGACTGTCAGGTCAATGGCGTTTCAGGTGCGGTAAACCACGCGCACCTGGAAGTCCGGAACACCGATAGAACGCTCTGTGCCGGGGTCTCCGACTCTTAGGTGTGCGAATATGAGCGCACCTGGAACGCCAACTTGTTGTCTATCAAATGGAAGCTGTTTTAGGTGCGCAAAGTTCTGCATACCCGTAAGAGCGATCTTCAGTTGTTTTACGGGATAGAAAATGTACGTGCGAAGGCCTTTCCGTGTACAGAATATACCGTCTTTTGTAAAACAAAAACGGCCAAGGTGGATTACCTTTGCCGTTTTCTCTGAGCGGAATGCGAGGCTCGAACTCGTGACCTTCGGCTTGGGAAGCCAACGCTCTACCAACTGAGCTAATTCCGCAAAACAAATGCGAGACTGATTGATTGTGTTCAATAGCCTCGCATCTTTGTGATCCCCACAGGATTCAAACCTGTAACCTTTTGATCCGTAGTCAAATGCTCTATTCAGTTGAGCTAGGGGACCAGTTTGTCGGAGACTCGCTCCGACTTTATCTCTACAAGGACTATGCTTGCTCTTCCTTAACGATGGCAAGCTTCTTTTCCTTGATTCTTGCCTTCTTACCGGAAAGCTGACGCAGATAGAAGATTCTTGCCCTGCGAACCTTGCCGACCTTGTTCAGTTCAATGCTGTCAATGAATGGTGACTGAATCGGGAAAATCCTCTCAACTCCGATACCTCCGGAAATCTTGCGGACTGTGAAGGTCTTTGTCTGAGGAGTAGCGCCTCTAAGCTGGATAACCACGCCTCTGAACTTCTGGAGTCTATCCTTGTCACCTTCCTTAATTCTGTAGGTTACGGTAACTGTGTCGCCGGCCTTGAATTTCGGATACGTAGCGACTTTCTCGTTAGCGAAAGCCTGTTCTACAACTTTAATCAAATCCATCTCTCAATAAATTTTGTGGCAACATTACGCACATTTGATAACGACCCGTAAGAGGTTGCTCTTGTTTTTCGGACTGCAAATGTACGAATATTTTCTTAATTCCAAAAACTTTTTGAGATTATTTGAAAAATTTCAGCGCTGATCTGCACAAATCGGTGATTTTTGACCATTCTCCGGCCGCGATCATCTCTTTCGGGAACAGTTTAGAGCCCATCCCGACGCAGGTGACTCCGGATTTGGCCCAGGCCGAGAGATTATCCTCTGTCGGCTCCACACTCCCTGTGGCCATGATCATAGACCAAGGCAGAGGTGCGAGAACGTCCTTCACGAACTTCGGTCCGCCTACGCTTCCGGCAGGGAAGACCTTCACGAGGTCACAGCCGAGTTCCTGCGCGTTGCAGATCTCGGTGACGCTTCCGCATCCAGGGGTGTAAGGAATCCCGTGTCTGTTGCACAGTCTGGCGACCTCCGGGTTCAGAGACGGTGACACGATGAAGTTCGCGCCCATCTGAATGTATAGAGCTGCCGTTGGAGTGTCCAGAATGGTTCCCGCACCGAGGATAAGCCCGGGGCACTCGGCCAAAACGAACTTGGACAACTCCTTGAAAACCTCGATCGCGAAGTCTCCGCGGTTTGTGAACTCAAAGGCCCTGATGCCGCCTTCATAGCAGGCCTTGACAACGTTTTGGGCGATTTCCACATTATTGTTGAAGAAGACCGGGACTATTCCCGTCTCTTTCATCGCCGTCAAGGTCTCAAGCTTTCTGTATTTTGACATATCCGTAAAATTATCTTGACACGCGGCCTGAGCCGTTTCCTTTCATAAGATTCTCCACTTCCTTGACGCTGACCTGGTTGAAGTCACCGAAAATGGTGTGCTTCAGCGCAGATGCCGCCGCGGCGAAGTCAATCGCCTGCTGGTCATCCTTGTAGGTCAGGAGGCCATAGATGAGTCCGCCCATAAACGAGTCTCCTCCGCCGACACGGTCAACGATGTGTGTGATGTCATACCGGCGGGACTGGAAGAGTCTCTCTCCATTGAATATTACCCCGCCCCAGGTATTGTGGTTGGCGTTGATCGAGCCGCGCAGGGTGATGGCCACCTTCTTGCAGCGCGGGAACCTTGCCATAAGCTGTCTGCAGACGCTCTCAAAACGACTCTGGTCAATGGCTCCATCCGTCTGTTCGGCGTTGAATCCCTCCGGCTTGATACCGAACTCCTTCTCGGCGTCCTCCTCGTTGCCAAGGATGAGGTCGCAGCCTTCCACGAGGGCCGGCATAACCTCAGCCGCGGTCTTGCCATATTTCCAAAGGTTCTTCCTGTAGTTGAGGTCGCAGGACACGAATATTCCAAGTCTGTTCGCGGCCTTTACCGCCTCAAGGCAGACATCCGCCGCACTCTGGCTGATCGCCGGAGTGATACCGGTCCAATGGAACCAGTCCGCTCCCTCGAAGACCTTCTCCCAATCGATCATTCCCGGCTGGATGGTTGAGATTGATGAATATGCACGGTCGTAAACTACCTTGCTTGGACGTGCCACTGCACCGGTCTCAAGGAAATATATTCCCAGGCGCTCTCCGCCGAAGACGCAGTGCTTCGTGCCTACCCCGTAGGAGTGAAGGTCGCGGATGCAGCTTCGCGCTATGTCGTTATCGGGGAATCTGGTGACGAATTCCGTGTCTATTCCGAAATTGGCCAGAGACACGGCCACATTGGCCTCACCGCCTCCGAAAGTGGCCTCGAATTGTTTTGCCTGCGAGAATCTCAGGTAGCCCGGGGTGGAGAGCCTGAGCATGATCTCGCCGAATGTGATTACTTTTGCCATTATCGTTCGTTGTTATTTTCTGGTGTGTAAATGTAGATGTTGTGGATCTCCCGGTCGTAGCCTGGGTAAAAGCCCTTCGGCATGCCGAGGATGATCCTTGCGCCTCTGTTGGACATCACGATGAGATTACCGTTCTTGGGATTCATCGTAAGCCCCTCTATCTCACCGGTCAGGATGAAATCGTCCATCGTGCGGAACAACGTTACCTCACCTGTCTCCAGATCTACCTTGTAAAGGTTGTCAGGCTCGTCTTTCTCGGCGTCACCGTCATCGCAGGAGACGAGCATCTGCCCGTCCACGCAGTAGATACCCTGCTGGAGTCTCGGGGCGGGGGAGAGTGTCAGATTCCTGAGGTACTTCCCGGTCTTGAGGTCGTAGCAGTAAAGTTCCGAGCCTTGTACCCAGTCGGCCATCCAGACCTCCTTGCGGTCACGGTCAACGGTGAGGCCGCAGCATTCGACCTGGCCGGATTCCGGAACCCAAGGGATTGAACGCTTATATTCAAGGGTCTTCGCATCGTAGATGGCGGTCTGGATGTTCTTGCCGACACCGTCAAGGAAATATTCGCAACCGGCGAAGATCTCTCCGTCATATTCGTCGATGTCGCCGATGTGGTTGCATTCCAGTTGAAGGTCTTTGAACGGGGCTTCGTTCCTGGCGACCAGATTGCCCTCCATATCATATTTATAGAGTGCGGTGGATCCGGAAATATAGTAGAAATCCCCGTCGGTGGCGACCCCCTGGCGGCCTTCGACCTCCAGCACGTGATCCAGTTTGAAGTCGCTGTCAAGAACGGAAACAGCCCTCCCGCACGAAACGCACAGGAAGGCCATTACGCCGATTATTAGTTTGCCTCTCATTTAGAAAATGTTCTTCATCTTGTCGAACAACGCCTTGTCGTCACGGGAAGGATCCGGGGTGAACGAACGGCTTGTCCTCATATTCTCCAGGGCGTTCCTCTCATCAGAGGAGAGTCTCTTTGGAATCCAGACCAGAATCTTCACGTAGAGGTCTCCTGTTCCGCTTCCGTACCCGCTCACGGCAGGGAGTCCCTTTCCGCGAAGCTTCATCACGGTGCCGGATTGGGTGCCGGGATCGACTTTCACTTTGTATGACCCATCCAGACAAGGTACCGTGATCTCGGTTCCCAAGATGGCGTCGGTAACGGAAATCACTGTAGAATAAAACAGGTTCTTGCCGTCGCGTTTCAATGATGAGTGAGGAATCTCCTCGATGATAACGAGCAGGTCACCGTTCACACCGTTGTGAGGGGCGGCGTGCCCTTCGCCTTTGATTGTCAGTTGCATACCATCCTCGACACCCGCCGGGATCTTGACCTTCACGGTCTCGCGTCTGCGGACTAAACCAGTGCCGCCACAGGTACGGCAAGGATTGCTGATGACTTTCCCTTCGCCGCCGCACTGCGGGCAGGTTGAATATGTCACCGTCCTTCCGAACAGCGAGTTGACCACACGCTGTGTCTGTCCTGTACCGTTGCAGGTAGGGCAGGTCTTGACGTCGGAAGCGTTCTTGGTTCCACGTCCACCACAGTCAGGGCAAGGTCTGTTGCGCTCGATTGTGATCTCTTTCTCCGCTCCGCTGGCGATCTCCTCAAGGGTAAGACGAATCCTTGTACGGATGTCACGGCCTTTCATAACCCTTTGCTGCTGAGTGCGTCCCTGACCTCCGCCGAATCCACCGAAGCCGGTGAATCCGCTGAAGCCTCCTCCGAACAGGTCGTTCAGGATGTCGTTCAGGTTTCCGAACCCTCCGCTGAAGTCCGGCCCAGACTGGCCGTCCACACCAGCGAATCCGAACTGGTCATATTTTGCCTTTTTGTCAGGGTCGCTGAGCACTGAATATGCCTCCGAAGCTTCCTTGAATTTCTCCTCGGCGGTCTTCTTCTCAGCATCGGTGCCGTCCACCCAACGGTCAGGATGCCACTTCATCGCGGCAGCCCTGTAGGCTTTCTTTATCTCATCGGCGCTGGCTGTCTTCGCGACCCCCAACACCTCGTAGTAATCTCTTTTTTCTGCCATATTCGTCTATCTCCTATATTCCGACAACAACCTTGGCGTAGCGGATGACCTTTCCGGAAAGGGTGTAGCCCGTCTGGACGACATCATACACCAAGCCTTTCTTGTCTTCCTCCGGAACCGGGAACTGGGCCACAGCCTCGTGGAAGTCCGTATCGAACTTCTCGCCCTTGGCCTTGATCACCTCAAGTCCCTTGGTTTTAAGATATCCCATCAGTTTGTTGAATATCAACGCTGTGCCTTCCTTGGCCACTTCATCGGCCGAGTTCTCCTCCAGCATCTTCATCGCCCTCTCGCAGTCATCCAGCACCGGAAGCAGACCCTTGATCGTGTCAGCCGCCGCTGACGAGACAAGCTCAAGCTTTGCCTCCGCGGAATGTCTGCGGAAGTTCTCGAAATCGGCCATCAGGCGGATGTAGTCATCCTTCTCCTTTGCCACGCTGGCCTTAAGCTCCTCGTTTTCTTTCAGAAGAGTGTTGAGTTTCTGCTCAATCTTCTTGGCCTCCTCGTCAACCTCCGGAGCCTCTTCCTTGCCTTTCTGCTCGTTTCCGGCTTTGTTTTCCGCCGATTCGGCAGTCTTGCCGGCCTGCTTAGGCTCTTCCTGCTCTTTATTATTTACTTCCTTGTTCTTTTTGCTCATATCTGATACTCCTTATAATCAAAACAATCCACGCTCTGGACAGTCACCGGACCATCCAAAGCGACTGCAAAGGTATCAAATTATCTGCCAATTACATAATCGCTGACATAATGTCAGACCATATTTATGTTGCGAATTAGCGTTACCATTGTTAACTTTGTCAAGCCAGGTTCTGACGGAGGAATGACTTAGGCTACAAGTCTTCCGGACCGAAAGAACATCCAAATGTTAAAGAACAGACAATGAGCGCATTCATCAACGAAAACTTTATGCTGTCCAATGAGACGGCACGTCAGTTGTTCCACGGCGAGGCCGAGAAACTGCCGATAATAGACTATCACTGCCATCTTTCACCACGGGAGATCGCCGAGAACGTCCGGTTCCGCGACATCACGCAGCTTTGGCTGGTGGACGGCCACAGCGGCGACCACTACAAATGGCGCGCGATGAGGGCGAACGGAGTGCCGGAGGAATATATCACCGGAGACAAGTCAGCTTGGGAAAAGTTTGAAAAGTGGGCTGAGACCATGCCTTACCTCATGCGGAATCCTCTCTACCACTGGTCGCATCTGGAACTGAGCCGTGTTTTCGGAATAGACCGGATTCTGAAGCCGGAGACAGCCCGTGAGATCTTCGAGGAGTGCAACGCCAAACTCGCCACGGAGGAGTTCCGCGGCCAGGCGCTTATCCGGAAGTTCAACGTGGAGGTGGTCTGCACGACCGATGACCCGGCGGATGACCTGCGTTGGCACAAACAGATCGCGGAACACCCGTTCGGCACCAAAGTGCTGCCTACCTGGAGGCCTGACAAGGTGATGGGAATCGAGGATGTCAAGTCATTCAATGAATATCTTGGGAGACTCTCCGAGGCTGCCGGAATCGAGATACGGTCATATTCATCATTGATCGAGGCCCTCCGCAAAAGGCACGACTTCTTCGGGTCGATGGGCTGCCGCCTTTCGGACCACGGTCTCGACACATTCTATGCTGATGAATATGATGAAAGCGAGATTGAAAGAATATTCAAAACCATCCTTTCAGGGATGCCTGTTGATGAATATGACGCTGTCAAGTACAAGAGTGCCGTCCTGTACGACCTTGCCGTGATGGACGCGGAGTCCGGGTGGACGCAGCAGTTCCACGTAGGGCCTTTGCGCAACAACTGTACGAGGCTATTCAAGGGTGTCGGACCTGACGCAGGTTGTGATTCGATGAATGACAAGCCAATAGCCGTGGCCGGAAACAGATTCTTCGATGTCTTGGACATGACCGGCAACCTTGCGAAGACCATTCTCTATTGCCTCAATCCGAAGGACAATGAGGTGATGACCACGATGGCGTACAATTTCAACGACGGCACGGTTCCAGGCAAGATGCAGTTCGGCTCCGGCTGGTGGTTCCTCGATCAGGAGAATGGAATGCGCCGTCAGATGGACACCTTGTCCTCTCTCGGCCTCCTCAGCCGTTTTGTTGGAATGCTGACCGACTCCCGCAGCTTTATCAGCTACCCGCGCCACGAATATTTCCGCCGCATTCTCTGCGACATCATCGGCACCGATGTCGAGGCCGGCAAGATTCCGGCATCCGAGATTGACACTGTCGCCCGTATGGTCCGCGACATCTCCTACAACAACGCCCGGAACTATTTCGGTTTCTGATGCTCCTCCGGGCTATCCGAAAATGTCGTTCAGGACAGCGGCAAGCCGCAGGCCGCCGCGTAGAAGCTGGACTTCCACCGTCTCGGTCCATTCGCCCACGTAGTCATAGGACAGTTTTGAGCCGACAGGAGTCGAGGCGTAGATTGTCCTGCAGATCCCGTAGGTCTCCTCGCCCCAGGATTCCGGAGTCCCTTCCGCCATCTTTCTGTTCTCGGCCCGAGGGTTGGTGTCAATCTGCTCGACCCATTCCGAATATGTCCATTTGTGGGCGCTCTCGATAATTCCGGTGTCCCAGATGGAATGAAGGTTCGTACCGTTGTTGAAGAATTGCACCTGCCATCTGTTGCCGCCGCGGTCCGATCTGTGCCCCATGTGCATCGGACAATGCAGGTCGCCCATAAGGTGGACCAGGAACTTCAACGAGAGCGCCTGCTCCTCCTTGTCAAGTTTCCCGCTTTTCAACGCCGCTATCTGCTCGTTGACGGCGCGGACGACATCGCCGTTCTCGTTAAGGGGAGCTCCGCTGAAAGTCTCGCCCTCGTCAGTGTTCCTGTAATGCCACGAGCTGGTGTACCTGTATTCAGGAGTGTGGCTGGCATTGTCCATCCAATTCGCCCAGTACACAATGGTCTTCCCGTCAAGTATTTCGTCAATCTTCCTTGCCGCCTTTCGGGTAAGATGCCGCTGCGCGACAGCGCAAGTGACATCATGCCCCTTCTGCCCCCAGCAATACCCGTCGACAGACACCGCAAAAAGACCCGCCATCAGCAGTGCCATCATCAGAATCCTATTCGTAAACCTCATATTCTCAATTATTTAATTTTCGTGAATATTCAACATCCCTATTCGCTTTTCCATCCCCGCACATGACGGGAAGGCCTCCAGCCGCATCGCCCATAGCCCACCCTTCTCCGTTGGGACTGCAAACTTACACAAAAAACGTGATTCTTCTCCCCTCCGCGCAAAAGAAATCCCGTTTGAGGATGAATGCTGACGGAAAGTTGGTGGAAAAACTCTTCGGTCTATCTCTGAGAACTACTGTGTGGCGCGAATATTTGGTGCGGCCGCTCGCCAATGCCGGATGTGGCTCTGGGCGGAAACACCGACCGCGGCCACCAGAGCCGCGATCAATGACAAGACGTGCTCTCCCAATGTCAGTACATCAGATGTTTTTTGCTATTGTTCCTCCATCCGGCCTCGCTCTTGTAGTCAGTAAAATAAATCACAATGTCGGCCTCGCTCTTGTAGTTCACGAAAAACAACTTCTTTTTCGCCTCGCTCTTGTATTTCACAAAAAACCAAAGCCCCTTGTTGTCCTCGGCCTCGCTCTTGTACTTGCATTTGTAGACGACCAGATCCGCCTCGGACTTGTATTTGGTGACATGGACTTTCACGTCCGCCTCGCTTTTGTACTGACATGAATAGACGGTCTGCGCCTTGGCACCGATTCCTAAAGCCGTAAGGGCCACAATGATAGTGATGATGTATTTATTCATATTCTTTGGTTGTTGTTTTCCGAAAGTAGGGTTCTCTTGCCGTCATAAGCCGGAATGACCCTCGCCAGGGAAGGCTTTCCGGTCTCCTTTCCATCGTGTACTCCTGATGGATCTGGTTCATAATCACCTCAAAGATATGAAATTACTCTGAAAACACAAACAACAGTACGTAATGATTCGCTTCGGATGCTTCGGATGTTCCAAGGCCTTCGGCTGCTACTGCAAATGGCCGTTGCATCTTACAAAACACGTTCATGCTAATGTGCCTTAGAACGTTGCCTATTAATGAATATGTTGAAAAACTCAGATGATTTACCACGAGTTATTCAGCTTATTCATTGTTTTACCGCCTTCCGCTGCCACTTCGGCTGAACGAGTTTTGTGAAATTACTTCAAGATGCGGACGGAGGCTGGGAAGATTTTGAGGGACAGAAGAGCGAATATTCGGCGATTAATCGCTAATTTTGTGGGCGGCAGGAAAGCGGGGCCGGTTGTTTTAGAAGATTTTGTTGACGGTTACATTTTACTACGAATATGCCAAGTTACCTTCAGATAGAGAACATCTCCAAGTCATACGGGCCGAAAGTCCTGTTTGAGCACATCGGCTTCAACATCAATGAGGGCGACAAGATCGCCCTGATCGCCCCGAACGGCACCGGTAAGACCAGCCTTCTGCGCATTCTGGCCGGCAAGGACAGCTCCGATTCCGGCGGCAAGATCATATTCCTCAAGGACATCCGCATCGCGTTCCTTGAGCAGGAGTATGAATATGATCCCGAATCCACCGTGTGGAATCAGATTATGCGGGACAGCGAACAGTGGACTAAGAACCTTGATCCTGAACATCTTGCTGAATATGAGCAGCGCGTCCGCCGCCTTCTGACCTCCTTCGGGATGTCTGAATATGACCGTAAGATGAAGGTGCTTTCGGGCGGGGAGATCAAGCGGGCGGCCATCATCGTGATGCTTGCCAGCGAGGCGGACTTCTTCGTGATGGACGAGCCGACCAACCATCTGGACATCGACGGCATCGAGTTTCTGGAGAACTATCTGTCTCACGCCCGATGCACGCTTCTGATGGTGACCCATGACCGTTATTTTCTGGATTCCGTGGCCAACACCGTGATGGAGATGGATCACGGAGCCGTATATATTTATAAAGGCGACTATCAGAACTATCTGGAGAAGAGGCAGGAACGCATCGAAAACTACAATGCCGAGACTGATAAGATCAAGAATCTTCTGCGCCGTGAGCTGGAATGGATGCACGCCAGTCCGTGCGCCAGGACCGGCAAGGCCAAGTACCGCAAGAACGCTTTCTACGAGCTGAAGGACAGGGCCGAGCAGGTTTACAGGACTGACAGCGTGAGCCTCGGCGAGATGGGACCGGCCTCAAGACTCGGGACGAAGATCATCAACTGCAAGGATGTCAGTTTCTACTATGGCGGAGACTGCTACCTGAGCCATTTTACTTATAATTTCCAGCGCTACGAGAAGGTCGGAATCGTGGGAAAGAACGGTGTCGGCAAGACCACATTCATCAATCTTCTGATCGGGAATATGGATCAGTCGGATTCTGGTTCTTCTACGGTTGGTGAGCCTGGCCGAACCACGGTAGGTGAGCTTTGTAGAACCACCGGCGTGATCGAGAGGGGAGAGTCTCTGAAGATCGGCTACTACCGCCAGAGCGGAATGCAGTTCGATGAGAACCAGACTGTTCTGGAGACCGTGAACGACACTCATCTGTTGAGCCAGTTCCTCTTCCCGCACGATATGCTGAACAACCGCATCAGCAAGCTTTCCGGAGGAGAGAAACGCCGCCTCTACCTGCTGACCATCCTGATGAGGCAGCCGAACCTGCTGATAATGGACGAGCCGACGAACGATCTGGACATCGTGACCATAAATATTCTTGAAGAGTATCTGAAAGAGTTCAAGGGCACTTTGATCCTTGTCTCCCACGACCGTCATTTTCTGGACCGCTTGGTGGACCATCTGTTTGTCTTCTGCGGCGATGGTGAGGTCAAGGACTTCATCGGCAGCTACAGCCAGTACCGCGAGTTCATCAAGGACTATGAGGCCGAGAAACGCGCCAAGGCCCGTGAGGAGGAACGTGCCTCTAAGTCCGCCGCTGTTGCCGGCTCACTTTCAGCCTCGTCTCCGCTTGACGCCGGTGCTTCATCCAAGCCTTCCCGTCCCGATGCTCCCCGCAAGCTAAGCTATAAGGAACAGCGTGAGCTTGAGCAACTTGAGAAAGACATCGAGTCCCTCACCGCCGAGAAGTCCGACCTGGAGTCCAAGATGAATGGCGGCCTCACCGACCCCGCCGAGCTCCAGAAGGTCACCACCCGTTTCGCCGAGGTCTCCTCGGAACTCGACACCAAGGAAACCCGCTGGCTTGAGCTCTCCGTCTGACATCTCCTGTACCTACAAATCGAAAGAGTCGTGCAAGGGACTTGCTGGCTTGTGCCCTCCATCTGACATCTCCTGTACCTACAAATCGAAAGAGCCGTGCAAGGGACTTGCTGGCTTGTGCCCTCCATCTGTCACTTTCTGCACCATCCTCAATAGAATCAGGCTATGGAGGTGTGAATCGTAATGTGTTGTAAATGAATATGTTCGTAAAGGCTGCCCTCTGAAAATGACCGGCAGCCTTTCGTAACTCGCACTGAATCAATGGGTGTGATTCCACATTATGATTGTGAAGAAGACTGTGACCACTTGGTCAACAATCGAATCAATGTTGACTTTACGCTAACTCGTCGGCCAGATTATCAACTTGTTCCTTTGTAAGTCCGCAGAACCGCATCACGAGTTCCTTGGCCATTCCGCCAAGAAGCATAGCTTTGGCTACCTCTGCCTTTCCTTCAGCCTTTCCTTCAGCCTTTCCTTCAGCCTTTCCTTTTGCTGTCCCGTCAGCGATTCCCTTGGCCTCGCCATCGGCGTATCCCGCCTCGAAGCCCTTGCGCTCGGCGAATTCCCGCTGCGCCAGAATGTCCCACTCGTTCATCTTGTCAATCTCGTATTTAAGTCTCTTCACCTTGTCGAACGCCGCCACCTCGCACGCCTCGGCGAGCCGTCTTGAGATCCCACCGGCCTCCTCGATCCATTCGGGGACCCTTTGGAAGCCCTCACTGTTCCTGAATATGTAGAACAGCCTGTCGAACTCCGTCACGCACTCCTCCAGCGTCTTGGTGAACAGCGTCATCTCCACAAAGATAATACTAATTGTCTGATCCGCAACCATTCCGGTGCGTTTTTCGGAGAACCGCCAATACGAGATGAAGTGGTCGGTGTCCCAGAGGGACTCGTCATCGTGCTTAAGGCGGTAGTTCAGGAACGACACCACATAGACCGGCCGCAGTCCCTTGTACCGCACTCCGTCCGAGAGCTCGAGATGGTAGAGTCCCGACGCGTAATAGACGCACCTTTCGAAGAAGTAGTCCTCTTCCGCTGCCTGCATCTCGACGATGAAGGTCCTGTCGTCCTTGTCCACGCAGACCAGGTCGAGGACCGTCTTCTTCCCGTAGGGGACATCCCTCCGCTGCTCGCGGTCTGAATATTCCTTGATGTCCTCGATCCTTGCCTCTGGCGGTAGGATCTGGTTCAGCACTCCGATTAGGATGTCCTTGTTGTTTTTGTCGGCGAACACCGCCTTGAATCCGACGTCGCTCCGCAGGTTGACGAACGGGGCGAGCTCATTTTTGTCTTTAAAGAAGTCCATATATTTAGGTGTTAAATATTTGAACCGCAATAATATGGACAAAAAACGTAAAAAACGAAAAGAAACATATTCAAAACATAAGAAACAGAAAAATCGTCTTAAAAAACAGAAATATTTTTCTTCCTATTTTCCGCAGTTTTTGACTTTTAGTCCAGCAATCGGCCCTACAGCCACGTGAGAGGGGCCTCAAGCGGCTTGAGAAGCGCTTCAGGACGGGCAGGATCACCAAGGACAAGCTGAACAACCGCGGCTACAACCGCTTCCTCACCATGACGGGGGACGCCACGGTCGGGATAGACTACGACAAGGTCGCCAGGGACGAGCGCCTGGACGGCTACAAGGGCTACACCACGAACAGCTCGCTTCCGGATGACAGGGTGATAGAGGAATATGGATACCTCTTCATGATAGAACGCGCCTTCCGCCTCTGCAAGACGGACCTGGACATCCGTCCGATGTATCATAGGCTCTTCAATAGGATTGAGGCCCACGTCTGCATATGTTTCGTGGCGTACACGATCATGCTAGAGTTGGAGCGCATCCTGAAAACTGCCGGTACTAGGATCACCTTGGACAGGGCCCGCTTCCTCGCGGAGAAAATATATCAGATCGATTACATCAATCCATACGACAACAAGCGAAAGTCAGTGCTCCTGCACACCAAAGAGGAGCCAGAAGTCACCGAGTTGCTTGACATCATCTCGGCCAACTGCTAAAATGGGTGTTCCATTGCGGAAAACAGGAAATACAAGGAGGTCGCCGAGTTGTTGAATATCTCCGAAGACAAGGTTGACAACAACATCCGTTTCGTCCGCAAAGCCCTCCAGTCCAGCCTGAAAGACTACCTCCCTGTGATTCTCCTCACCTTCATCAGTATCAAATAGATGGTTGGAAGGCAACAGAAAAACTCAATCGTTTTCTGAGAGTTAATCTACCTGAACAGCCTGTCGATGTCCTTGACGGTGTGCGGGAGGGCGAAGACGACGACTCGGTCGTAGGGCTCTATGCGGGTGGATCCGATCGCGATGTAGGATTCGCTGCCTCGGATGAGGCCGCCGATCACGGCATCTTTCGGGAACGAGATGTCTTTCAGGGTGCCTTTCGTGATGGCACTGTTCGGGGCGACGGTATATTCAAGAACCTCCGCGTCCGTGCCGCTCATATACTTGACCAGACGGGCCTTGCCGCTGAGGGTGAACTTGAACAGGCGGCCGGCGGTGATCAGTTTCTTGTTGATGACCGAGTCCACGCCCATCTCCTCGGCAAGGTGGATGTACTCGATGTTCTCGACCTCGGCGATGGTCCTGTCAACGCCGAATTTCTTCGCCACCACGCAGGCCAGCACATTGGCCTCGTCGTTGCCGGTCAGGGCCAGAAATGCGTCGTAGTCCTTGATCCCTTCCTCCAGAAGCAGGTCGGAGTTCCTGCCGTCACCGATGACGATGATCACATTGTCCGGCAGCCTTTCCGACAGAATCATTCCACGCTCCTTGTCCCGCTCCAGAATCTTCACGGAACTGATTTTCTGGCTGAGCCTTGCGGCGACCAGCTCGGCGATGTCCGATCCGCCGAGGATCATCACCTTGTCGATCTCTATGTTGCTCTTGCCGAGGAACTTCATCAGGAATGCCATACCTTCGCGGGTGGCTATGATGAAGACCAAGTCATTGAACATAAACTTGGTGTCGTATTTCGGCATAATGGTCTTGCCACCGCGTGAGATGGCGATCACACGGAACTGCAACTCGTCACTTGTCGCTATGGCCGCGAACTCGGCGAGTTTCATATCCAGAAGAGGGGAGTCCTCCTCCAGTTTGAACACCTCGACCTGAAGTTTTCCCCGGGCGAAATCCATAGACTCGGTCGAGGACGAATGCTTCAGCAGATCGAAAATCTCGTCAGCGGCCAACCTTTCCGGATAGAACATCAATTCGATGCCCATCTGCTTGAACAACAGTTTGTTCTCCGCCGAGAGGAAGTCGTTGTCGTCAATTCGGGCGGTCACTTTCTTCGCACCGAGGTTCTTGGCGAGCAGCGCGCTCACGATGTTCACGTCCTGCGGCACGAAAGGCACGACGGAGATGAACAGGTCAGCATCCTGCACCTGCGCCTCACGCATCACCCTCAAAGATGAGGGCGAACCCTCGATGGCGATCACATCGGCGATGGCGCTGAGGTTTGCAAGCCTCTGCGGATCATCATCAATGACGGTGATGTCATTGGCCTCAAGGCTCAGCATCTTCGCGAGATGCGAACCTACCTCTCCAGCTCCCTGAATGACGATTTTCATATAAACTTCCTTAAATATTCAAAAATTCCGTTCCCCTTGAGCATCGCCTGCGGCACGATCCATTCCGGGAAAAGTTCTGGAACATCAATCCTGCGGTGTGTGTCGGCATATTCCTGAATCGCCTTGACATCAGGCCTGACCTCCAGTTGCCGGAACTCCTTGTGCGCCTCCAAGACCGCCTTGAAGCAGTCTTTCTTGCCTGTCAGCAGATAGACAAGCGCAGAGCAGCCGTCCAAGCACATTCTTAGGAATATGGTGCCTCGGGCGCGTCTGCAAGCCTTCACGGCCGCCTTTTCCGGCGTCAGCTCCCTAACTTCCTGCAATGAATATGTCTTCGCAAGGTTGTTCTGGAGCATAAGGAGATTGTTCCGATAGTTCAGCTTCAGCTTCCACGGTGAGTCGTTCGGCAACGTCCCGCCTCCGAGATGCCACACAACCGATTGAGGCACAACGAATATGCTCTTCCCCTCCAACTGTAGTCTCCAGCAGAGGTCAATCTCCTCCATATGGGCGAAAAACCTGTCGTCCAGCCCGCCCATCTTTGAATATTCCGTCTTTCGGACCATCAGACAGGCTCCTGTGGCCCAGAAGACCTTTGCGGGAGAGTCATACTGTCCGTTGTCTTTCTCCACTCTTTTGAGAACCCTTCCGCGGCAGAACGGATAGCCGAAACGGTCCAGAAGGCCGCCGGCCGCACCGGCATATTCAAAACTGTCCTTTTCGTACCAGGAATGGAGTTTCGGGGCGCAGGCTGCGCACTCGGGATGACTGTCCATCCAGTCTGTTAGAGGTTTCAGCCAGTCCTGGGGAACTTCGATGTCAGAGTTAATGAGCACAAAATATTCAAGATCTCCGGCATCCGGCAGCTCGCAGACAGCCTTGAAGGCCCTGTTGTAGCCGCCGGTAAAGCCGTAGTTCTTGTCCAGGCGGATCTGCCGCACTGTCGGAAACTTCTCGGACAGCATCTCCATCGAACTGTCCGTGGAGGCGCTGTCAGCGACAATGATCTCCGTCCCGTCCGTGGCCGAGGCCAGCAGACCAGGCAGGAAACGCTCAAGATATTCCTTTGTGTTCCAGTTCAGTATGACAACCGCCGTGCGCATCTTTTAGTCCTCTTTGTGGCAGTGGCCCTCTCCGTGGCAGCACTCGCCATCCTTGTGGTGGCCCTCTCCGTGGCAGCATTCGCCATCCTTGTGGCCCTCGCAGCCACCTTCGCCTTTATGGCAGTGGCACTCGTGCTCTTCCTGTGGGAGGAACTCGCCGTGGAGGCCTTCCTTGAGCTCTTTCTCCGTAGCTTCCCTGACGCTGACCACCTTGCCGGTGAAGTTGAGGGTCTTGCCGGCCATCGGGTGATTGAAGTCCATTACGACAGTGTCAGGCTTTACCTCGTGAACGGTTCCCTGAACGACCTGGCCAGTGTTGCTGAGCATAGGGATGATCTGGCCTACGACGAGAAGATCCTCGCGAACTTTCCCGTCGATCTCAAAAGCGGCCTTAGGCAGCTCGAAGAGACGGCTGGCGTCGAATGTGCCGTAGCCTTCCTCCGGAGTGAGGGTGAACGCGAACTCGTCGCCCGGCTCCTTGCCCTCGACCTCGCTCTCGAATTTAGGAAGAAGCATATGTGTCCCGTGAATGTAGCCAAGCGGACGCTCTTCTGTCGCCTTGTCGGCGAGTTTTCCGTCCACAATCAGTTCGTAGGTCAGCTCGACCACATTGTTTTTCTGTACTTTCATAATGATGTCTTATTGTTAATGAATTTATTTTCTGTTTGTTATGAACTGCTGACGATTCCGCGTCACGCGCTGAAATCAACATTTCCGAACGCTAAGGTAGGAATAAGTTTTGACTTACAGAACCTCGCGTCGTTTCCGGCGGCCAAAAGATTGTTCCAAAGGGTGAGGAGATTGCCGGTTATGAGCATCTCCCTTACCGGATGGACGATCTTTCCGTCCTTGAAAAGGAAGCCTTCGACTCCGAAGGAGAAGTCGCCCGTGGCGGAGTTGCTGTTGCCGCCGTTGAAGCCGGTGACTAGGATGCCGTCGCCGACTATGCGCATCAGTTCATCTTTCCCGCAGGTCGCTTCGACGGGCTCAGCGACCGATGGCGCGAAACAAGGCAAAACCACCGGCCTCGTCGCGTCCTCAACCGTAGCCTCAACCCCCATCTTCCTCGACATATAAGTGTTGACGAAATATTCCTTCACCACCCCATTCTCAATAATCGGTGTCTCTGCCGTCGCAACCCCTTCAGAATCAAACAGCCTCGACCCCGTCTCCCCGACACTCACCGGCCTGTCCCAAATGTTGAGCCACTCCGGAAACACCTTCTTCCCCAGCGAATCCAGCATAAACGAATTCTTCTGCTGCAATGAATATCCTCCCAGAGCGTTCAGCACAGGTGTCACAAGCCTCGAAGCCACCTCGCTGTCAATGACCATTGAATATTTTCCGCTCTCGATTTTGACCGGTCCGATCTGCGACATCGCCCTCTTGAACGCTGTCTCACCGCAGTCGCTGATATTCAAATCCTTGAGCATAGGTGTGGCATCCCACCAGTAGCCGCTGAACCGGTTCCCGTCCGCATCCTGCACAGTCACCTCGACTCCATATTCAAAGGAAGTCTCGGTGTGGCGGCATCTAAGTCCGTTTGAATCAAGCACAAGCGAGTCGAAGATGGAATCAGAGTATTCCCCCTCCTCCGAGATGAGTCCTTCGCCACAGTGCTTTTTGAATATGCTCGCTTCGATCGCCATCTTTAGTCTTTCGTCCGATGTCAAGGCGGGATAAGTCTCGTCATAAAGCCCAAGTTCCTTGCCGGTCACCGCGTTTTTCGCCGTTCTGGACGGATCCGGCAGGTCCCTGCAAGGGTCTTCCGCCAGCATCCTTACCGTTGCGATAGCCTTATTAAGGAAATCATCCAACTCGCTTTCCACCAGTCTGTTGGTGGAGAAACTGCCAAACTTTCCGTCCACGAAAAGACAGACGCTGATCGATCTGTCCAGACAGTGCGAGACCTTGTCCAGTTCTCCGTTAAGTGTTCCGAACAGTTCCATCAAGCTTTTGTTCAGCGTGATACGCGCCTTGTCCGCTCCCAATGCCAGAGACTTCTCCAGACATTTTTCCGCGACAAGAATCTCCTCCACCGTCAACATTCCGTTTATCTCTTCCATCTTATTCTCCTCCAACTGTAAGCTTGTTGATCAACACCGTAGGGATTCCGCAAGAGACCGGGCAACTCTGTCCTTTGCCACACGTCCATGCACCCTCGTCAATCTTCAGGTCATTTCCCACGGCCACAATGTCGGCCAATGCCTGTGGTCCGTTACCAATTATGTTAATGTCCTTTACCGGCTGGGTCAGCCGTCCGTTCTCAATCAGGAATCCGCTCTTGACGAAGAACGTGAAATCGCCCTCGCCGATCTGCACCTCACCGTTGCTGAACTGGTCCACGAAGATTCCTTTCTTCACGGAGGCGATGATGCTTTCCTTGTCGGCCTTGCCGCTTTCCATATATGTAGCCCTCATTCTCGGAATCGGAGCGTAACGGAACGACTCTCTTCGTCCATTGCCGGTAGGGGAGACCCCGTAGAATTCAGCGCTGATTCGGTCGTGCAGGTATGAGGTCAGAACCCCGTCCTTTACCATATATGTCTTTTGTCCCGGAACGCCCTCGTCGTCGAAATTGATGGAACCTCTATTGAACGGAATCGTGCCGTCATCCACGATCGAGATGCTTTCGTCGCAGATTTTCTGTCCCATTTTCTCTGAGAAGACTGACTGGCCTTTCCTGTTGAAATCCGCCTCGAAAGCGTGTCCCATAGCCTCGTGCAGCAATATCCCCGAAGCTCCGGCCCCCATCACGACCGACATCTGCCCGCCTTTCGGACGTTTTGCCGCGAAGCGGTCGTCTATCCCCGCCTCGATGCTGTCAGCAATCTCATCCAGAAGCGATTCCGTAAGCATCTCTGTGCCTGCTCTATAGGCTCTGGAGGTGTTCTTGCTCTCGATCTTGCCGTCCTGGCTGAATACGACGGAGGCTGAAAGAATTCCCATCGGCCTGGTCTCGAATGTCAACTCTCCCAAGGAGTTGAACATCAGGATGTCGCTCACCTGTCCGGAGAACGAGACGATGATTTTCACTATCCTGGAATCTTTCGCAGCGATCTTCTCCTTCAATTTTTCCAGCCACGGGACGAGCTGCGTAGCGTCGGAGGATCTCCAATCATATTCATAAGAATATCTGTCCTTAGGTGCGGTGACGGTCTTGTATTGGATCGCGGCCACTGTTCCGGTGCCTCCCTCCGCTATCTTGGAGGCCGCCAGAGCAGCCTCGGCCATTGAGCGGGAATCCGTGCTTTCGGAGTATGCGTAACCAGTCTTGTCGCCTTTCAGTACCCTGATCCCGACACCGTAGTCGATGTGGAATCCGCCCGAGGAGACGATTCCGTCCCTCAGCAGCAGATCGTTGTAGGACGTGTTCTCGAAGAACAGGTCGCAGTAGCTTCCTCCCCCTTTCAGACCATCGGCCGCAAGCCTTTCCAACTGTGCCTCGCTGACTTGGAACAGGTTGAGATAGAAATTCTTATCCTTGTACATTCTTTAGTTTCCTTTTTTCTTCTTCCAGATGTTTTTCATATTCTTCGTTGATCGCCTGGATCTTGCTGAACTTCTCCGGTTCACGGATTATCTTTCCGTCCTCGGATGCCTCTGCCACAATCGAGAACGGCACATTCGAGTTGTCAAGGAGAAGCCATCTGTCGCAGATCGGCATAAAGTCCCGGAAAAGATAGTGGAGTCCGACATTGTAGCGCCTCCGGATAGTCTCCTCTTTAATGTTATGCCCTCCGGAGGCTACCCTTGCTGCCACTCTTGAGACTGCGAGATCCGGCGAGTTCAGCCAAAAATATAGGATAGTGACATAGTACCCGGCTTCCTTAGCGTCTTTGATCACCTTGAGCAGAAACCGTGTGGCGAGCGTGGTCTCTATGCAGAAATCAGCCTTCCTCTGGAGCAGGAACCTCATCTTCATCAGCATATAGCGGCTGGCGGCGACGTAGGCGCTTTCCGGATGGAACGGCGAAAGGCTTTTCGCAAACTCGTCGGAGTTCACGAACTCGCTGCATTCCAGCATCCCCGGCAGAAGCGCGTAGGACGCCGTGGTCTTCCCGGAACCGTTGCAACCTGCTATGATGAAAAGTCTTGGCATATATCAATTCCCAAAGGCGGACAATCATTTGCGAATATTGCAAACTGTCGGCCACATTTATTATTATACGAATATATTCGTTATTTTGTTTTGGTCGGCTTTGGATGTGTCACACCGTAGCCGAAGAGGGAGAAGTCCCCTTTGCAAGGATCGCCGGGGAATATGTCCGCGAAGCAGTCGGTGATCTCCCGTACGGTCGTGATGTCCTTCTGCTTTCTGGTCGTGAGCCCGAGCGCAATCGCCTCGTCATAGACGTGCACATCCAACGGGATGAGAAGATAGGCTGGATCCGTGTCCTTCCATATTCCCAAATCCACCTTGCCATCGTTCCTGACCATCCACCGCCTCATCATGTTGATCTTCTTGTTCGGAGCCTTGAGGTCGGATTTCTGGCCGAAGATATTCGTCCTGAACTCGTCCTGGGACAGAGATTCGAGGGATGGGCTTGCCTCATAGGCGCTTTTCAGACGGGAGCATATTCCAGCCACCTCGCTCCATTTGATCGTGCGGTGGATGCTGGTGCCGTCGTCCCGCCACTTGCCGCGCATCACATATTCATAAGGCTTCCAGTCCATTTCCTCGAAAAGTCTGCCGCAGTCCCTGATGATCATCGCCCTGCGGCCCCAAGCGAAATGCGCCGCGAAGACCGCCGCGATTTCCACGTCGGCCAATGAGCGTTTCCCGGCCTTGAAACGCTGCGCGAACAAGGTCGGGAAAGCTATCGGATCTTCCTGGAAGTACTGAGGGTCGTTGTAGGTCTCAGCCCACAGGATCAAAGTTTGTCTTGTCTCTTCTGTCATTTAGAAGTCATTTTTGCCGAGCCTGAAGTATTTTGTTTTAATCCTTCGTCGCCGCCTCCAGTTTCTTAAGCAGCGCGAACATCACCACACCGGCGGCGATGCAAAGTCCCATCAGAATGCTCCAGTTGGCCGTGAGGGAAACCTTTTTCCAAAGCAGTCCAGGGATGGAACTGAGGTAGTTGCCGACAGCGGTCGCCGCGAACCACAGGCCCATCATAAGACCTTTGTACTTAGGAGGCGCCACCTTCGACACGAAGGAGATGCCCATCGGGCTGAGCAGAAGCTCGGCGAAAGTCAGGATCAGGTAGGTTCCGATCAGGTACATCGGCACCACTGGATCCGGAGCTACCGTGCCGTTGAGCGAAGCCGGTGAAGGCTGGCCAATGGAGGCGAAGATCATCACCAGATAGCCGCAGGCCGCCACAAGCATTCCTATTCCGATCTTCTTCGGCGCGGAAGGCTCCATTCCCTCAGGATGCTTGGCGGTCTTTTTCGCGGCGAGGGCACTGAATATGGCCATAGACACCGGTGTGAGGGCCACCACGAAGAACGGATTGAACTGCTGGAAGAGCTGTGGCTGAATCTCCAGAGGGTTAGGAAGGCCTTTGAATATGGCGTAGGCCCCGCACCAGAGGGCGGCGGTCACGGCTCCGCAGCCGATCTTGCCGGAAGCCTTCTCTGACTGGAATATTCCGAAAAGAGTATAGACTGAGGTCGCGATGAGAGCCAGCGCCCAGATGTTGAATCCGATTCTGCTCCAGCCCTCGGCAGTGCTTTGCGTGTAGTCGCGTGCGAACCAGGTCAGCGACTGGCCGTTCTGGTGGAACGCCATCCAGAAGAAGATAACCACAGCAAACACGAGGCACAGGGCCACGATACGCTCCTTGGTCTGTTTCGGAGTGAGCTCCACGTAATTGCCTCCGGAGGTCTTGGCCTGTTTGGCGTTGACGTCAGCGTGCTTGAACCAGCTCTTTGTCGCGAAATAGATCGCTATCGAGACCACGAGTGAGATGCACGCCACCGCGAATCCCATATTGTAAGAAGCAGAAAGCTTGTCGATGTAGTACGGACAGAACTGGTCGAGCCCCATTCCGGCCGCGTTTGCGTCCGGCATCATCGCCATAAGCCCGTTCAGTTGCTCGGCTCCCTCCGGAGTGATCGTGCCGGCCATCTGCTGGTGGGCCAACGCCGGAATCGCAGCCTTGTATATGAGCCCCGCCTTTGCCAGGAACTTGTTTGTGATGGCGGTGGCGGCGGCAGGAGCGAACATCGAACCGATGTTGATGGCCATATAGAACAGGCTGAACGCGCTGTCCCGTTTGGATGCGTACCGTGGATCATCGTAAAGGTTGCCGACCAGAACCTGAAGGTTCCCCTTGAATAGACCCGTTCCGACAGCGATGAGCAGCAGGGCCGCGAGCATCACGGTGACTCCAAACCCGTTGGCCGCTGTAGGGACTGCCAGTACCAGATAACCGATGAACATCACGCAGATTCCCGTGACGACGCATTTGCCGAATCCTATCTTGTCAGCGAGCCATCCTCCCACGACCGGCATGAAGTACACTGCCGCGAGGAAGATCGAGTAAACCTGGCTGGCCGTTGACTGCTCCCATCCGAACTTGGCCTGGAGGAACAGCATGAAGATGGCCAGCATCGTGTAGTAGCCGAAGCGCTCGCCCGTGTTGGCGAGGGCGAGCGCGAATAAACCTTTCGGTTGGTTTTTGAACATGCTATGTTACTTTGTTACTTTCTCAAGCCACTTGACCATGCCGAGCATCACGCCCATTGCCAGAAGGCACATGCAGAGGAACGCGCTCCAGCAGGCCCACAGAGGCATCTTGTTGTACATCAGCGGACCGATCCACAAGAAGAGGTTGCCCACCGCGGTGGCGCCGAGCCAGAGTCCCTGGCAAAGTCCGAGAAGGTGCTTCGGGGCGACCTTCGAAACGAACGAGAGACCCAGAGGAGAGATGAAGAGTTCCGCTACCGTGAGGAAGAAGTAGGTCGCGATCAGAACCCAAGGGCCGGCCTTCATCGTGGCCTGCTGGGCGACTTCCATACCTCTGAAATCGGTGGCTGAAGGGTAACCCATCACGCCTGAGAATATGGCCAGGAACAGGTAGGCCGTGGCGGCGATACCCATACCGTAGGCGATCTTGCGAGGAGTGGAGATCTGCTTGCCTCTCTTGCCGAGGGCGCCGAAGATCCACATGATGATAGGGGTCAGCACGATCACGAAGAACGGATTGACGGCCTGCCAGATCTCCGGGGCGATCTTGTCGGTGTTGACGAAGTCACGCGCGAAGAGCGAGAGGGACTGTCCGTTCTGGTGGAACGCGAGCCAGAAGAAGATCACAACACCGAGAACCGCGAACAGGGCGTACATTCTCTGCTTGATCTCCTTTGCCATGGTGGCCTTCTCCTCAGCGGTGTAGCCGGCATTGGCGGAGGCTGCCTTCTTGGCAGGAGTAGGGAATTTCTTCTTGTTGGCAAGGAATATCACAAGAGAGATCATCATGGCCACGACGGAGGCGATGAAGGAATAGTGGATACCGGCGTTGAACACGTCCAGATAGTTCGTGCAGAAAGTGCCTACGGCCTCTCCGCCCTGGGCCAGCATCGCAGGATCGGCGCCCGCCTTCACGGCCTCGTCCATGAAGTTCTGCGAGGTGGTGCCGTTGCTGATGAACTCATGGCAGAGTCTAGGGAGCTGTGAGTTGTAGATGAATCCGTTGACTTTCAGCCACCAGCTTCTAAGAAGAGGAGCCACGAACGGAGCCACGAGGCCTCCGATGTTGATGAACACGTAGAAGATCTGGAAACCGGAGTCGCGCTTTCCCTGTGCCTCTTTGAGAGCCTCGGGACCCTGCTTGGCGGCGTCGGCCTCGAAATTGTCATACATCTGTCCGACGATCGCCTGGAGATTGCCCTTGAAAAGACCGTTGCCGAAAGCGATCATGAAGAGAGCGAAGCAGGTCAGCGGCAGCAGCCACGCCTTGTTCTCAGGTGTCGCGAGGATCGGAACGGAGAGAACCACATAGCCCAACGCCATAATGATGAGACCTTTCTGGATGGTTCCCTTGTAGTTCTGCGTGCGGTCGGCGATGATACCTCCCACGAGGCTCAGAATGTAGATTCCAGCATAGAAGAATGAGTAGATGAGTCCTCCAGTCTCGTCACTCAGCCCGAACTTCGAACAAAGGAAGAGTGTGAGAACCGCATTCATAATGTAGTACCCGAAGCGCTCGCCCATGTTGCTCAGCGCCGCTGAAATCAGTCCTTTAGGATGTCCTTTCATACAATGTTGTTTACTTTTAAATTATTTGTGTTATTAATATTTCATTCTATGCCCCGATTGGCTCTCCGTTTGCCTGTCATACGTGCGTCCAAAATCCATCTCTCTCTTCCTGCTCGCATAACAAGTTACTAATATACGCAAAACTCCTCAACTCACCAAATTTATGTCGTAGTCCGACTCTCGGTCATAAAATCAGCTTCAATATTTGATTCTGAAATAGTCAAGGAGTTTCTTGTAATAGTCTTGTGCTGTCAGACAGGTATCTGTAAGGTACCCGGGAATTGTTTTCCATTCGTGCAATCCACGATAATAGAACATTTTCAGTTCGTCTGTAATAATGAACGGAACAATGTCGTGATTAAGACATTCCTTGAACATTATCAGGCGTCCGACTCTGCCATTACCATCCTGAAAGGGGTGTATTGCTTCAAAACGCTGATGAAAGCCAAGTATATCATCAAACAGAATTACCTTTTTCCCTCTGTATTCTTTTAACAATGCACGCAGTTCATGCCCTACATTCTGTGGTGAGGTCGTCTCCATTCCTCCAACCTCGTTAGGTATCCGTTTGTATTCACCGACCGTAAACCAAGATTTCGATGCGTCCGAAGTCCCGCTTTTCAGCAACCGGTGAAGTTGTTTTATCATACTTTCTGTCAATGGCTCTTTCGCGTGGTCAATTATAAAGTCGATGCAGCGGAAATGATTGGTGGTTTCAATGATATCATCCACTTTCACAGCATTTTCCGTGATTCCAATCGTGTTAGTCTCGAATATGTATCGAGTCTGCTCTTTTGTTAACCGGCTACCTTCGATATGGTTTGAATTATATGTCAGGTCAATTTGAGTGCGGTGATATATTCCGCCTTTGATTCCGGAGTCTTTTTGCTCGCACAATGTCTTCAAAAGGGGAGATATCCTGTTTTTTGCATTCTTGCGCTGAGGGAGTGGAGCCTCGGCTGGCACACTCCACGTTTTGCCGACAAGCTGTGCTCCAGCAATTTTACCTTGAACACAGTAGTTCCTCACTGTGCGTTCGGCGACACCGTGTGCCGCTGCATATTCTTTAGTAGAGACGTAATCCATAATCTACGGCACGGAAAATAGCATATGCCGATACAAATATAGGATTTCTTGCCGATAACGGCAAGAAATAGCGGTTATTTTGTCTATTCTTCCGAACTCATGCCGATAGGCCTTGTCCCTAATCTGTGCTCAGCTTGCACGTAAATTATCATTTATCTGACAGTCATATCCCCAAGGTGTCAGTCAGGCGAAAGATTCGGAAATACGAGGAATCTATGTACGCCGTTTCTGAGTTCTCGTTCCCATAACCGAAAAATTGCCTAAATTTACACCCAAAACAGAAACGCAGATGGAAATCGATGAATTGGAACGTGGCCGGCTGAGGAGCAAAGTGCTGAACTTCCTTAAGGCCAATGATATTGAATATAAGTTGTACGAGCATCCGGCATTGTGCTCGGTGGAGGAGTGTCTGGCGTATTGGGGGAATATTCCTGACGCGACGCATTGCAAGAACCTTTTTCTGCGGAACCATAAGGGGAACAGGCACTACCTTGTGAGTATGGAATGCCATAAGACGCTCGACATCCATAGCCTGGAGCATACGTTGAAGCAGGGAAAGCTGTCTTTCGCGTCGGAGGAAAGGATGGTTCGATGCCTTGATCTGCATCCTGGGTCGGTGTCGGCCTTCGGACTTATCAATGACATCGATCCGAAGGATGCGGATCCCAAGGAACTCTTCCCGAACGGTCACCGTGTCAAATATTACATTGACAGCACGTTGCGTACCGCCGACAAGATAAGTTTCCACCCTTGCGAGAACACTGCCAGCGTCGTGATCTCAGGCGCGGACTTCTTGCGTTTCCTGTCAATCTGGGGCGGCGAGGTGGAATGGTTGGAAATATGATGGGGTCCTGACCTCAATTAAATTTCATATTGACCTCCTCTTTCATTATATTTGCCTGATGTGCGACAGATTGTAGAAAGATGAAGATTTTGACGAAACTGATGCAAGGACTTCTGAGGGTGTTCTCGGCGCTTCCGCTGGGGTTCCATTACGTGTGGGCGGGCTTCTTTGCCTGGCTGCTGCGTGATGTGATGCACTATCGGCGTGATGTCGTGATGATCAACCTCTCCCGCGCTTTCCCTGACAAGAAATACAAGGAACTGAAGCAAATCTCCAATGCCTTCTACAAGCATTTCGGCGAGGTGATAGCCGAGACCATCTGGTTCGGCGGATGCCGCAATCCTGAAAGGCTGCACAGGAAACGTTTGGTTGAATATACCAACCTGGACACCGTGGAGGCCGCGCTTGCCGAGAGCCCCGGGGTTGTCGTCTTGAACAGCCATTTCGGCAACTGGGAACTAACCGGTGGCTGCCTGACTTACGACTACAGGCCGGACTCTGAGCGGTCAAAGATGGAGGCAAATGACATCATCGCCGTTTATAAGCCTTTGAGCAGCAAGATGTGGGACGAGATAATGCGGGTCAACCGCTGCGCTCCGGTTCTGCGTTACGGCTACACCGGTTACGTCAGTTCCGTGAACATCCTGCGTTTCGCCTTGTCTCACAAGGAGGACAAGAAAATCTACATAATCCCGACCGACCAGTGCCCTTACCGGAACTCTACGGTGAATGACGTTGTGGACTTTATGCACCAGCCGACCCGGACGATGCTCGGCGGCGCGTCGATCGCCCACAAACTGCACTACAGCGTCTTCTATATGAGCCTGATTCCGGTCTCCCGAGGCCACTACGAATGGACCTTCAAGGAAATATGCCGCGACGCCTCGACGATGACCCCTCACTCGATAATGCAGGAATATTACAGCCTGCTTCAGGTCGATCTGGAAAAACACCCGGAGAACTACCTCTGGACGCACAAAAGATGGAAATGACAAAAATTTTATGAATATGAAGAATTACCGCACAGTATCGCTTCTCTGTCTGGCCGCCGCTTTGCTGCCAGCCGGAAGAATCTCGGCCCAGGATCCCGTAGGAACCGTTTCCTACGCCCTTCCTCAGACCACCATTACAATCGAGGTGGAGGCCGTCCGTGAATATTTCTATGCAGGCCCTTACGCCAAGTACGCCCAGAAATATCTTGGCGTTGACGCCCGTCAGGCAGACCAGACCACCTGCACGCTCAGCACGGTCCGTATGACCCCGTACATCGAGGCCGACCAGAATTTCCGCTACTATGTCAATCCGGACAAGGCCACGCAGTCTTTCCTTTCGCTTACCTCCCAGGGACTTATCGCGGTCAATGACGGAAGTTTCGGTGAGAGCGCCGAGTGGAGGTTCACCACGCAGGCCGGGGCTGATTTCAACGGAAAGGGTGTAAGCTCCAACCTTACATCCGAGGCCGCCACGCTTTACCGCGGAGTAAAGGAAGACGCATCCTACAACCGCATCGCCGTGCAGCAGAATATGGTTGTCCAGAAGTCCCTTGAGCAGAGGGCCAAGGAGGCAGCCGACATGATATTCAATCTTCGTCAGAAAAGGGTTCAGATCGTCACAGGCGACACCGACGCCACTTACAGTGGTGAGGCTATGGGGGCGGCCCTCAAGGAAATCTCCGCTCTGGAGAAGGAATATATGTCCATGTTCATCGGCTACAGCGATTTCCAGACCCAGAAACTCAAATGCGATGTCGTTCCTGTAAAGAACAGAAAGTCTCAGACCTACGTAGCGTTCAGAATCTCAGATACAGACGGAATCGTCTCGGCAGACAATATGTCCGGAAAACCTTACCTTTTGGAGATTGTCCCTCAGCCGATCGGAGAGGCTTCCGGCAAGGGTGCCCAAGCAAAGTCGAATGTGGCCATCTACAGGATTCCGGCCATCTGCACAGTCCGTCTTTCCGATGGCGTGACCTCGTTCCTTCAGGACAGGATGGCCATCTACCAGCTCGGAACCGAGGGCTATTTCCCGCTTTCAAAGTAATCCGGAAAAAATATTCAGCGAACATTAAAGAATACATATTCACATATTAATAGAATAACGCTATGACAATTAAAGATTTGCAGCCAAAGGCCGTTTGGGAGAACTTCTACGGCCTGACAAGGGTTCCTCGTCCTTCAAAGCACGAAGGCAAGGTTCAGGACTATCTCCTGGGCTGGGGAAAAGAACACGGTGTTGACGTGAAGAAGGACGACACCGGCAACATCATATTCACAGTTCCGGCCACTCCAGGCTACGAGAACCGCAAGGGAGTGATAATGCAGGCCCACATGGACATGGTTCCGCAGAAGACCGCTGACACGAAGCACGACTTCCTCACTGATCCTATCGAGACAGAGATAGACGGGGAGTGGGTGACCGCGAAGGGAACTACCCTCGGAGCCGACAACGGAATCGGAGTCGCTCTCGCTCTTTCCGTTCTTCAGGACAAGACTTTGAGGCACGGCCCGCTTGAGGCTCTCATCACCTACGATGAGGAGACCGGCATGACCGGTGCCAACTCGCTCAAGGCCGGAATATTAAAGGGAGACATTCTTCTGAACCTTGACTCTGAGGAGGAAGGCGAGCTTTGCACCGGTTGCGCCGGTGGAGTTGACGGCGCGGCTGACTTCGCTTACAGAACATATAAGACTCCTGAAGGATTCGTCGGCTACAAGATCACCGTCAAGGGACTCAAGGGCGGGCACTCAGGAATGGACATTTCCCTCTTCAGGGGCAACGCCAACAAGATCATCTGCCGTCTTCTCGAAGCCGTAATCTCTGAATATGACGTGAAGGTCGCGTCCATCACCGGTGGATCCCTCCGCAACGCCATCCCGTTCGAGGCCGAGGCTGAGATTCTCGTCCCGTCAGCGGACTCGCGCAAGGTCAAGGCTCTCGTTGAGAAGAAGTTCGAGGAGTCCAAGTTCGAGTACCAGTACTCAGACCCGGATATGATTCTCATCTATGAGAAGCAGAGCGCTCCGGCTGCCCGTTACATCAGCCCTAAGGTGATCGGCAAGGCTGTCAAGGCCATCCTTGCCTGCCCTCACGGAGTCCAGAGGATGAGCGACACTCTTCCTGGCCTGACCGAGACCTCTACCAATATGGCTATCGTCCGCACCCAGAAGGGACATCTCACGGTTCACTCCTTGACCCGCAGCTCGATCGACGCCGCCAAGATGTACCTCGCCGACTCGATCCGTTACGTCTTTGAGCTCGCCGGCGCGAAATATTCGACATCAGGCGCTTACAGCGGTTGGGCTCCGAAACTCGGCACTCCGATGATCAAGGTTCTGGAGGACACCTTCAAGAGCCTCTTCGGAAAGGAACTCAAGATCACGGCCACCCACGGAGGACTTGAGTGCGCCATTATGGGAGCCAAGTACCCGAACTGGGAGATGGTCTCCATCGGGCCTACCATCCTCTATCCTCATTCACCGGACGAGCGCGTGAACATCGCCTCCGTCGCCGAGACCTGGAAGTTCCTCGTCGCAGTGCTTGAGAATATTCCTGAAAAGTAGTTTTCCTCACTATGAGGTTGGCGGCAATAGTCATTTCTGACGCTGAGCTTGCCGAAGCGCCGGACATATTCGCGGATTTTGTATGAATATTCAAATGCGATTTGACCGCTAATTTGCGAAAGTTGAGATAATTGACTATATTTGCAGTCCTTTTGGGTTGGCATACGTCCCCGAAAGGATTGCAATTTATTTATTATTAAACAATTAAGTCAAATGTTAAAACAGTACGAGACCGTTTTCATCGCAACTCCCGTTTTGTCTGAACAACAGATGAAGGAAGCGGTTGCCAAGTACACAAAACTGATCGCCGACAATGGTGGCGAGGTAGTGTACGAGGAGGACTGGGGACTTCGTCAGCTGGCATATCCAATCCAGCACAAGACCTCAGGATTCTATTATCTTATCCAGTTCAAGGCTGAGCCAAGCTTCATCGCCACCCTTGAGACCCAGTATTTCCGTGATGAGAGGATCATCAGGTTCCTTACCGTGGCTCTTGACAAGCACGCCGAGGCTTACGCCGCGAAGAGAAGGGAGAACAGGAACAAGCCTGCCGCTCCTAAGGCAGAGGAGGCTCCGGCTGAGGCTCCGGTAGCCGTTGAAGAGAAAACAGAGGAAAACGCATAATCAAGGAGGAATGAATTATGGCACAGAATGACGCACAGAACGCAGGAATCCGCTATCTCAATCCTCCTACAGTAGAGGTTAGGAAGAAGAAGTACTGCCGTTTCAAGAAGGCAGGCATCAAGTATGTTGATTACAAGGACGCTGAGTTCCTTAAGAAGTTCCTCAACGAGCAGGGTAAGATTCTCCCTCGCCGTATCACCGGTACTTCTCTGAAGTTCCAGAGGAAAGTCGCTCAGGCAGTGAAGAGGGCTCGTTCCCTTGCTCTGCTTCCTTATGTAACTGACCTTCTTAAATAATAGGAGAGCGAGATTATGAAGATCATTTTGAAGAAAGAAGTTGCCAATCTCGGCGAGGCCGGAGATGTGGTAGAGGTAAAGTCAGGTTACGGCCGCAACTACCTTATCCCTCAGGGATTCGCTTGCGCCGCCACTCAGTCCGCTCTTAAGCAGCTTGAGGAGACAAAGCGCCAGAGGGCTCACAAAGAGGCCAAGCTTATCGCTGACGCCGAGGCTCTCGCAGCCAAGATCGAGGCCACACCTGTCAAGGTGGCCGTAAAGGTCAGCGAGTCCGGCAAGATCTACGGTTCTGTCACTACAGCTCAGATCGAAGAGGCTCTCAAGGCCGCTGGTGTAGAGGTTGACAAGAAGAACATCACCCTCGGTGAGATCAAGACCGTAGGCGAGTACGAAGGCACTGTCAAGTGCTACAAGGCTGTCAAGGCCACCGTAAAGGTGACCGTTGAGGCTGAGGCCTAATTCACATAGCAATTGTAACCCATTGGGGTTCGGTAATACTTTTATCGACCGCGGATTTTCGCGGTCGATTTTTTGTTATTCCTTTTTTTGTGGATGTACCGTGAAGAAATTGTCAATATTCGTGATTTTTGTGTAAGTTTGCGCCCATATCAATACGTGATCGGAATGAATGATGTTCTGAAGAACGAGATAATTCGCTTCAAAAATGGGGATAAGGCAGCTTTCGAATCGCTCTACAGGCGGTATTGGGGGCGTGTATATTCTTTTACCCAGCTCTACATCAAAGATTCGTTTGAGCAGGAGGAGGTGGTGCAGCATGTGTTCATCCGGCTGTGGGAAAAACGGGCAAAAGTTGATGCGGACAAGGACTTTGACGGATTTCTTTTCATCATCACTCGCAACTTGATATTCAACAGGGCGCGCCGAAGTTTCACGGCTGAGTCACTTTCAGACTTTATTGACGGGGCTGGCCCGGAATTCTACCATGACATAGAAGGCGACATTGATGCCGGCTTCCTGCGCGAGACTGTTGACCGGCTTGTCACGACTATGCCCCCAAGGCAGAGAGAGGCTTTTGTCTTGAGTCGCCAGGAGGGAAAGCCAATCAAGAAGATCGCGGAGATCATGGGCATAAGCGAAAAAGGAGTGCAGCGCAATATTAATCTCGCCCTGAAGTTCCTGAAGGCTAACTTGCCGCTTTTCTTGATATTCATTGGTCATTGAATCGGCAGACCATACTTTGATTCTGTAAATATTCAAGAATATTCGAAAAAAGTGATGCTCCGATGTGGTGCATCGCTTTCTTTTTGTGTATTTATGTAAGTTTAAAATCAGAAAGATGAATTTCGAAGAGTACACAAAAAAGCAATGGGATGCCGCTTGCGGTGAAAACTCGGTTGATGAAGAGGTGAAAAAACGTATCTGGAATCGTGTAGAACGGCGATTGTTCTGGTCCCGGAGAGTGTGGGGATGGACTTTCGGTGTTGTGCTTGCGGCTGCTTGCCTTGCGGTTCTGGGTGTCTTCATCTGGCCGGGTGAGGATTCATCACGGTCTGAACCTGTCGTGCATCAGATTCTTTATCTTGCGAAGACCAATGACTGTCTGGAACTCCCGGACGGCTCTCATGTCTGGCTCGATGCCGGAAGTTCAGTAAGCTACCCGGAAGACATGACGGATTCACGGGTTGTCTCGCTGACCGGAAACGCTGTCTTTGATGTTACCAAGAAGGAGGATGGTCAGAATTTCATCGTTGAACTGGACGGGGCGAGTGTGGAGGTTCACGGAACTTCGTTCTCTGTGAATCACGGATTGGGAGACATCGTCTATGTCACGTTATATTCCGGTTCTGTCGATTTTGTCGCGGAGACGACAGGTCAGATAGTATCCCTCACTCCATCTAACCGACTGGCATTCAGTCCAGGGGAGTCAACAATCAGCATCGCTCCGTTCTTCAAGGGTATTACATGGAAAGATGGGAACTACGTCATTGAGAACGCCTCGCTCGGCGACATTGTGGAATTCATCTGCTGGAACTGGTCGATCAACGTCTCAACTGATCCGTCCATTGGAAACGGTCAGAGGGTGAACGGAAAGATAATGCATTCTGAAACCCCGGGAAGCGTTCTCGACAAACTCTGTTTCATGCTTGACCTGAACTATGACAAGAATGGCAACAATTATCTGATACATAAATAATCCAATAATATTATTATACTGATAACCTTAAGATTTATGACAGTAAATTTCAACCACAACCACACCGTCAAGGCGGTGGTGTCCACTGTCCTGTTTCTGGGAATCTCGTGCTATATGGCAATGGCGCAGGTTTCTTTGAAAGGACAGATGACGGTGGAACAGGCCATCTCTTCGATTCAGCGAGAGACTGACTATTCGTTCTTTTACAATTCTGAGGATCTCACAGGAATCGGCAGCAGGAATATGAATGTTTCCGGTTCGATCGAGACAGTACTCGGAAACCTCTTTTCCGGAACAGCGATCACTTGGCGTGTTCAGAACAAGGAAGTTGTGCTCAAGAGGAACACTCCGGTGCAGAAACCGACCGATGACAAACGTACAGTAAAAGGCGTGGTCATTGATGAAGTGGACAGGACTCCTCTCATCGGAGCGTCCGTTCTGATCAAAGGTTCCGATAATGTGGCGATAACCGACGTAGACGGCCGGTTTGAGATTGACGGCTGCGACAACAGGACGGTCCTTGATGTCTCGTATGTCGGCTACCAGTCACGGGAGTTCCGTGTTGGAAATCTTGGAGACCTTGAAATAACCCTCACATCGGCAAACGAACTTGACGGTGTGGTTGTGGTGGGAGCCGGCACGCAGAAAAAGGTTTCCGTGACCGGTTCGATCGTTGCCATCAAGGGCGATGCCCTCAAGTCTCCCTCGTCTTCCCTGACCAACAATCTTGCGGGAAAACTGTCCGGAGTCATCGCTGTGACCAACAGTGGCGAGCCTGGTTCCACCTCACAGTTCTACATCCGTGGCATAAGCACTTTCGGAGGACGCTCCACCCCTTTGATCCTGCTTGACGGCGTTGAGATTTCAGCAGGTGATCTCGACAACCTTCCGGCTGAATCAATAGAGAATTTCTCGATCCTCAAGGATGCCTCAGCCACAGCGATTTACGGAGCGAGGGGAGCGAACGGTGTCATGATAATCACGACCAAGTCCGGCAAGGAAAACACCAAGGCGCGAGTCAATGCATCTGTGGAGCAATCATTCCTTCAGCCTGTCAACGTGGTGGAATATGCTGACGGCCCTGCCTACATGAAGACTTACAACGAGGCACTGCTGAGCCGCAATCCGTCCGCGACACCGCGCTACAGCGAGATTCAGATAGCGAACACGGCGAGCGGTGTGAATCCGTATGTCTATCCGAATGTGGATTGGTATGGCTTGATGTTCAAGAAGTTTACCATGAGCCAGAGGGCCAATGTCAACATTTCCGGAGGCGGTTCAGCCCTGACATATTACATGAGCCTTCAGATGAACCATGACGGCGGACTTCTGAACACGCCGAAGGTATATTCATACGACAACAACTATAACCGTTGGGCCTACACTTTCCAGAACAACATTGGCTACAAGATCACGCCGTACACGAAGATTGACCTTAGGATGAACGCGCAGATCTCCAACATGAAGTCGCCCAACGTCAGTTCGAACGACATCTTCTATCAGATATTCAAGAACACTCCGGTCTCTTTCCCGGCGACTTTCCCGGCGGAGGAAGGCGACAAGCATATCCGCTTCGGCTCGGCTGTCATGTCGGCCGGACGTTTCTACGTCAACCCGTATGCCAACATGCTGAACACCTACAAGGAGAACAGGGCGAATAAACTCAACATATCCCTCAATCTGGACCAGAAGTTTGATTTCATCACCGAAGGACTTTCTCTTACGGCTTTGGTCAACTTCAACAACTACTCGCAGAACTATTTCACCCGCAGCCTCACTCCTTATTTGTACGCCGTTGACATGGCGAGTGTCTCGGATGAATTTCCGGAGCAGTACAGCACCTCCAAGCTTCAGGAGGGTACGGAGTACATCTCGCAGTCGGATGTGACGAGGTATAGCGACAATGTGTTCTACCTTGACACGAGGCTCAATTACGCGCGCTCGTTCGGAAAGCACAATGTGACGGCGATGGCGATGTACATGATGCGCCAGTACATAAGTTCTGTGCTGCCTCAGCGTAATCAGGGATTCTCCGGCCGCGCGACCTATGACTATGCCAATCTCTATCTCGTGGAGTTCAACTTTGGCTACAACGGAACAGAACGACTTGAGGCCGGCAAGCGCTATGAGTTTTTCCCGGCCATGTCTCTTGGCTGGGTCGCGAGCAACGAGAAGTTCTGGACTCCGATGAGCGATGTTGTGAATTATTTCAAACTGAGATCCTCGTACGGTCTTGTCGGAAGCGATGAGACAGGACTCTATGCGGGAGCGCCTCACTACCTTTATCTCAGTAATGTCGATATGTCAGGTGGCGGCAGTTTCGAGTCGGGAGTGACGGGAGGCCTTAGCCAACGTGGCCCTATAGTGAACTCATACCCGGTGTCCAACGCTTGCTGGGAGAGGGCGACCGAGTTTGATGCTGGCGTGGATCTGCAGTTATTCAACCAGTTGAGCTTTACATTCGACTGGTTCAGCAGCAGACGCGACCGCATTCTCATGAAAAGGGCATCGTTCCCGTCGGTCCTTGGCTATCAGAATGCGACTCCTTGGGCTAATGTCGGAAAAGTGGACAACAGAGGCTTCGAGCTGAGTCTCAACTGGACCAAGAAGTTCGGAAAGGACTTGAATATTGACGCAAGGGCGAACTACACATATTCACGCAACAAGTATGTCTATGTGGATGAGCCGGACTATCCTTATGTCTGGCAGACTCAGACCGGCAAGCCGCTTGACGCGATGAGGGGGTATATCGCTGAGGGACTTTTTGAAAGCCAGAAAGAGATAGATGCGAGTGCCGATCAGAGCATATTCGGCAGCACTGTGATGCCTGGCGACATACGTTACCGCGACATCAATGGTGACAACAAGATCACTGCCGAGGATCAGGTGATGCTTTCGCCTTACGGCAACATGCCACGCATCCAGTACGGCTTCGGCATCAGTGTGCAATGGAAGGATTTCGACGTGAGCGTGTTCTTCAATGGCTCGGCCAAGAGGAACATCATGCTTACAGGAATGTACCCATTCTGCGCTAACGATTCCAACGACAACAACCTGATGAAATGGATCGCCGACAGCCACTGGACCGAAGGCGCTGACAACTCCAATGTCCTTTATCCTCGTCTTGGAACGCTCAGCACCCAGATCTCCAACAACAACCAGCCTAGCGACTGGTGGATGAGGAACGGCAGCTTCCTGCGCTTCAAGACTTTGGAGGTCGGCTACAGGTTCAAGTGGTTTAGACTCTATTTCAGTGCTGACAACCTTGCCGTTTGGTCAAAGTTCAAGTACTGGGATCCGGAGCTGAGCTTCAATTCCTATCCGCTCCAGAGAACATTCAACATCGGTTTGCAGTTCAACTTGTAAAATCACAGTCATGAAAATCAACATAAAAAGAATATTATCCGCATTGGCGGTAATTACTGTGGCCTCCTGCAGCTACCTGGACGTGGTTCCGCCGGAGCAGCCGGACCTCGACGACATGATGGTCGATGAGGCGACCACCACAAAGATGCTCTATTCCTGCTATTCCTATGCGCAGAACGGCATGGGCATGCAGCTTTCGACAAACATCGACATGCGCGCCGATGAATATGTAACCCCGCAGGAATGGGAAAACTACGGCTCAAGGGCGCAATGGAATGCCATAACTCCTTCATCCATAAACGGGGACAACGGATATGTCTGGAAAATCTGGTATGACGGAATAGGCTACTGCAATCTTTTCCTCAAACTGATTGACGAACACAATCCTCAGCTCAATCCGAACACACGTGAGCAGTTCATCAGCGAGGTGAAGTTTCTCAAGGCATACTATCATCTGCGTCTGCTCTCGCTCTACGGTCCGATTCCGATTGTCGACAAGTTCATAGATTCGGACGCTCCTAAGTCAGAATTCCCTGGACGTTCGCACTTTGACTATTGCGTGAAGTACATCTGTGACCTGTTTGACGAAGCGGCTGAGGGACTTCCTGTAAGTTATACGAATTCGTTGTATTATGGTCGCGCCACCTCTGTCGCTTGCAAGGCGATGAAGGCGAGGGCACTCGTGCTTGCGGCTTCACCTCTTTGGAACGGAAGCTTCCCGGACAGGGCCTGGAAAAACACCACATACGAGACTCCTGGGTATGGAAAGGAACTCGTGAGCCATGAATATGACAGGACGAAGTGGGAGAAGGCGCGAGTCGCCATGGAAAAAGCGGTGAAAGCAGCCGAGGCTGCCGGCGCGAAACTGTTCTCGCTTGAGGATTCCGAGACGCTGCGCGAGAACCAGAAGATCGGCCTGCCGGTGATTCCCGGACTTGGATCAGACGTTTCAGCCGAGGCGTTCAAAAAGCATGTGATGCTCATGCGCTACGTGCTGTGCACTTCTCCTAATGACGGCAACACTGAGACTGTTTGGGGCTTTGTCGTGCAAGGCGGTACTGATGTCAACAGCACATTAATGGCCTCAGTCCCTCACTGGGTGCTGAAGAACGACACCAACACTAATGTCGGCGGTTGGGGCGGACTCTCTCCGACACTTTACACCGTTGAACATTTTTTCACAGATAACGGCTTTCTGCCAAAGGATGATCCCGCTTTCTGGCCAGAATCGGAGTATCATAAGTCTGCAGGGCTTTCAAACCCTGACATTACGAAAATCAATGTCCGCCGTGAGCCGCGCTACTATGCTGCGATATCTTTCGACGGGGATGAATATTCCACTAAGATAGCCGCTGGAAACCCTCTTTACTGTGAGATGAGGAACAACACCAAGACAGGTTATGACGCATCCATCTGGGGAACGAGAAACTATGTCGTGACTGGTTGGCTCAACAAGAAGTGGGTTCATCCGAACTTCCAGTACACCGGCACCGGATGGAGCAACAACTACACTGCCTGCAAGGCCCCGTTCCCGATTGTGAGGCTTGCCGAGATGTATCTTTCACTAGCCGAGTGCGAGGCGCAGTGCGGCAATGTCGGAACTGCCATTAAATATGTGAACAAGGTACGTGAACGTGCCGGCGTGATCCCGTGGACGGAGGAATTGCTTGCGCAGAAGGGCAAGACCGCCCTTGATGCCGTGATGGACGAGCGCTTTGTGGAATGTTATCTTGAGGGCTACCGTTACTATGACGTGCGCCGTTATCTCCAGGGACGCGAGAGGCTTTCCGCCGGCAACTGGAAGGGGCTCAACGCGGTTCAGACTTCACCGTCGTTCGCGTCGTTCAATGAGGTGGTGGACATCAGTCAACCGTTTGACTGGAACGACAGGATGTACTTGTTGCCTGTCTCCAACAATGAGGTCTATTCCAACCCGAATATGGTTCAGGCTCCGGGATATTGATGCGTGAGCCTTGATGAAAAACCTTGAAAAGAAAGATTTGCAATGAAAAGAATATCTGTAATAATCACATTATTGTCTGTTGTGCTCCTTCTTTCCTGCAAGGAGGACTACAACCTTTTCCCGGACAAGTATAATCGGATACTGTCGATCAAGAACAGTGGTGTCAGGGAGCTTCGCAGCGGGAATACTGTCAAGGAATACAGGGATTCGATCCTTGTGCTCAAAGGCGGCGGCAACCCTGACGGAGACGCTTTCGCGCGGATCGAGGTCATGAGTCTCGGCAATGCGTGCGAGACTTTCGGATATGACGAGAGCAGTGTGGAGATAATAGACAAGGCTTCATATTCAATAGGGGATGGAAGTGATGTTTCCCTTGAGGGGAATGCGCGCAGCGAGTATATCCCTGTGGTCTTTTATCCTGAGAGCATTTATCGTCAGGGGCTCAAGGCTCAGGGAAAGACCATGATCCTTCCTGTCGCCTTGCGTAGTGAGACCGACACGGTCAACGTCTCAAGCAGCATGGTGCTGTACCGTTTCGATATCAATGGACCGGAGGTGGTTTGGCCTGATATGTCTGACATGAGCGCTGAGATAGCCATGAGAAACCTTGACATAGACATTGCAGCCAAGGTTGAGTACAGTGAGAGCAACCTGTCTCCTTTCGTGGGGAAAATCTCCACGGAAGGCCTTGAGACATTGGTTGATGAATATAACGCCAAAAACTCCACTGCCTATAAACTCCTCCCGGAGTCGGCATGGTCTTTTGATGGTTTCGAGGTCGCTGCAAAGACTGAGAATGCGATCGGCAAGATGCACCTGAAGAGAGATGGGTTGACTTCTGACGAGGTCTATCTGCTTCCGCTCAAGTTTGACAACGATTCGTATCCGGTCGGAGTCTCAGAGGATGTAAGGTACTTGATTGTCACGAATCCGAAATATGTTTATCAGAGAGTGGACCGCAAGGACTGGAAACTGGTCTATGCCAATTCTCAGGAGCATTGGTATGGCGGCACCCTCAATCTGCAATGGTTCGCCACGTATGCCTTTGACGGCAGACCGGAAACCACATGGGGCACCCAATGGAATGGGAGTGACTCCAACCCTTCATGGGATGACTATGAATATGATCCGGCCGACAAGTACCTGTCTTCGATTGTGCCGACACTCTTTTCCGGAAGCCGTAAGGTTCCGAACATCATTATGGTCATTGACCTTGGACGAGAGTGCAATCTGGGCGGAGCGGGACTTCTTCAGTCTGTCGCCGAGAACGAGAGAAAAATCAAGAAGTGCGAAGTGTATGCGTCACGTACTTTCAGTTTCAAGACTGTGCGTGACGGAGGATCAGTCGCGAACTACAACACTCTCGATGAAGGTAATGACTGGAAACTGCTGGCTACGGTTGACATGGACTGGGCCAACACTGAATACTGGGCGACGGTTCAGACTGCGGTCAAAGGACGGTATGTCAAGATCCGTCCGACAGAATTGCTTCCGGATCTGGACCCGAAGGCTGTGAACATCGCCGAGTTCTATGTCAGCGAACTTATCGCTGTTGATGGCTATCCTGTAGAATAACAGTTTTATCATAAAAATATGAAAATTATCAAAACGCTTTTGGGCAAGGTGCTGGTGTGTACTGCGGTTCTGCACCTTGCCATTGCCGCCGGCGGTACCATTCTTCTGGCCGGTTGTGGTAAGGACAATCATTCCGGCCCTGTGAAACCTTCAGAACCAACGGAAGGACAGGATGGCGATGGAGGTTATCTGTTCGCCCACATGACCCACTCGAAATATGGCTCGCTATTCTATTCGATTTCACGTGATGGGCTGACTTGGAAGACCCTGAACGGAGGAAATGTCATCCTTGACAGTTATTTCGGTCATCCTGACATCTGTGAGGGACCGGATGTCTTCAGAAACGCTGACAGAAGGTGGTACATGATAGGAGTGGTTAGAGGTTCCTCAAAGGAGTCTCTGGTACTCTGGCACACGACCGATCTTGTGGTGTGGAAGAGCAAGGTTCTTGACGGAGAAAAATTCGTGGTGGATCATCTCGGAGTTTACAATGAGATTCCGTTCGTAGGGGCTCCAAAGATGTTCTATGACGAGGACAGCGGGCGGTTCCTGATCACATGGCATGCCGGTGAATATTACAAAAAGATGCAGGCGTCTACTGATCCGGAACAGCGATCCGCTCTGGACAGGAAAAACTGGGAGACTATGAAGACCTGCTATGTCCTTACCAAAGATTTCGTTGACTTCACAAAGCCGAAGAGACTCTTTGCGGATCAGAACGGTGGGGATCTCGCCCCTGTCTATTTTACCGGAGCGGATGCCGACATCTCTCTTATAGATGTGATAATCAGAAAATATGACGGCAAGTACTACGCCATCATGAAGGATGAACGCTGGGATGACAAGGCTCCGAAGACGTACAAATCAGTCCGGATCGCTTCGTCTGACAATCTGCTCGGTCCGTACACGAACCCAGGCCCGTCGGTGAGTCCGAATTGGCGTGAGGCTCCGATAATGGTCCGCACACCTGAAGGCAAGTTCAGGCTCTACTACGAGAATTATGGCGATCATGCCTACGAGATGCGCGAGTCCACGGCTATTCAGGGCGCTCCATGGAAGGATGTTACGAACATGTACCCTCCGAAGGATGGCCGCCACGGCTGCATTGTTCATGTTGACGAAAAGACGTACCGTAATATTGAAAAGAGTTATAAGTGACAATCAGACATTTCATTAAATGAAAAGAATATATTCATTCGCCCTTGCGCTCGGACTTGTCGTTTCGTGTTCCTCCCCTCAGCCGCAGGCAGTGAAACCGCCGCTGATGGGTTGGAGTTCATGGAACGCGTACATGGTGGACATCTCCGACTCTATAATTACGCATCAGGCGGATCTTCTCGTCGGGCGCGGCCTCAAGGATGTCGGCTACGGGAACGTCAACATCGATGATGGATTTTTCGGCTACAGAGACGAGAACGGCTACATGATTCCGCATCCGGAGAGATTCCCTGGAGGGTCGGCGCAGATGCGCTCCATTGTTGACCACATACACTCCCTTGGCCTCAAAGCCGGGATCTATTCCGATGCCGGAGACAACACTTGCGGATCAAGCTACAACAAGGATCTGAATGGTTTGGGTGCCGGACTTTGGATGCACGACGTGCAGGATGCCGACCAGTATTTCAACAATTGGGACTTTGACTTCATCAAGATTGACTACTGTGGAGGAATCAACCGCCATCTTGAGGAGAAGGATCGGTATGAACGGATTCGTCAGGTGATAGATAGTGTGGCCGGTAGGCATATCGACATCAATGTTTGCCGCTGGGACTATCCTGGTACATGGGTTGAGAAGATAGCCGACTCATGGAGGATCTCTGGAGACATCAGACCGGTGTGGTCATCCGTGAGACATATTGTGGAGAAGAATCTCTATCTTTCCGCTTACGCACATGACGGCCACTACAATGACATGGATATGCTTGCGGTGGGCTACAACATAAAGCCGTCTCCGTTCTGGGAGGACGGACTCGGACTGAGCTACGCCGAGGAGGAGGCTCATTTCGGAATGTGGTGCATTATGAGTTCTCCGCTGCTTCTGGGGTGCGACATCGAATATATTCCGGAGGAGACCATGAGGATAATCACAAACCCTGAACTGATCGCTGTGAATCAGGATCCTCTTGGACTTCAGGCCCATGTGGTTCAGCATGAGGGAGACACTTATGTGTTCGCAAAGGACATCCTTTCCCGTCGTGGTCCGGCGAGGGCGGTCGCTTTGTACAACCCTTCGGATGTGGAGGTGTCGTTCTCCGTCCCGGCTGAGACTTTGGAATTCACCGGTGAGCTGAAGGTGCGCGACCTCAATCTACGTTCAGACATCGGTCCATGTGACATTATCACTATGACCCTGCTGCCTCACACGGCAAAGATTCTGAAAGTTGAGGGTAAGCGCGTGGAACCGGACATTTATGAGGCAGAATGGGGCTACTGTCCTGACTTCACCGCGATACGTGGTACCGGCGTGAAATATGTTCCCGCTGAGGGTGCGTCCGGCCGTGCCGCAGCGATGAATCTCGGCGGATCCGAAACAAATTATCTCGAATGGGCAGACATTTTCAGCCACCATGGTGGAAACTACAAGGTCTCAGTTCTTCTTTCAGCTCCTGAAACTTTTGATTTTGACCTTGTCGTGAACAATAAGACATGCCACTCCTCAGTGCCAGCCACTGGTTCAACGTTTGTGGAAATTCCGTTCGATGTGGAACTCCAGAAAGGGCGTAACGTTGTCCGGATATCCTCGGTGACATCACCGTCCGCGGTCTTTGACTGCATTAGACTTAGGAAGCTTTAAAGGAGAAAATCAAAATGAAAAAGTTTAATGTTTGCTCGGCAATGATTCTGCTTGCCATGACCGTGGCCTGCAAGACGGCTGTAGGGGAGGATGACGGAGAAAGGACGGCTGTGATGGCTGTCAGAAAGACACTTACACTGGCGGACAAGGTGGCTCTGAGGTTTAATGTCCTTGACGGAAACTATGGTTCTGCCGTGATGCCGGAAGATGTTTCCTTCACTGCGGAAGCATATCCGAAAGCACTTTCGACTTTCGAGAATGAAAATGATGCCTCTGTCGTGATGATGCCTGATGACTGCTACAGCATCGAGGCGGCAACTGTCAGAAAAGGAGAGGCTTCAGGCGAGATTGTCGTCAACATAGACCAAACAAAACTTAGGGGACTATCTTCCGAGAAGGCGTTTCTGCTGCCTCTGAAACTTAAGTCGGACAATCCGGCAATGAAGCTGAGGGACTATGCTTATATTGTTGTACCGGCCTTGAACGATTCTGAATCAGCGTGCAGGGCTGTGCTGCCTTCCGGCGGAGGATATGCGGACATCTACTATTCCGGTGCGAAGGATAACACCGACTGTATAGTCTATTTCCCTGGCGGTGGGTTCTCGAACCATAGTCAGGGCTGCATAAACCAGATAATCGAATATTGCAAGGGAAAGGGGATAACTCTGGCGATTGTTATGTATCGTCTGCCGAACCGCGACCGCAAGAGGACAGTCACCGACTGCGAGAACGCCCTCGACATGATGCTTACGGGAAAGGCTTTGCTCGGTGGATATTCTAAGGTAGGGGTGATGGGCGAGTCCGCTGGAGGATATCTGGCGGCGCTCATGTCTGTCAAGCACCCAGAGAAGATAGATTTTCAGATTGACTGCTATCCTGTCATATCAATGGATCCGGCCAAGACACACACCGGCTCGATGACAATGTTTCTCGGTACATCGGGGCCTTCTCAGGAATTGATTGACGCATACTCGGTTGAAAAACGCGTGACTTCGGACACGCCTCCGGCATACGTCGCATATTCTCTCGACGACGACATCGTGAAGCCGAACGAAAACAGCCATGCATATTGCGAGTCCCTGAGGAAAGCAGGTGTCCCCGTCAAGGAGGTGCCACATGACGCTGGCGGTCATCATTGGGGACAATGGCATGACTTCCCAACTTCGATGTTCGAATGGATTGCTTCGCAAAACTAAGTATTAATGAATTAACTTCCATAATATGACATTCAGACACATCCTGTTCTGTGCCTCGGCACTCTTTCTTGCGTTCCCCGTTCTTGCGGAAGAGAAAACATATTCAGAGACATCGCCTGTCAGGCATGCCGTCATCCTTGACACGGACATGGGAAATGACGTTGACGATGCCCTTGCTCTTGCCATGCTTTACAGGTACGTTGATGAAGGAAAGGCGGATCTACTTGGTGTCATGGTGAAAAATTGCCGTCAGCCGTGGCTCTCTATCGCAGATTGCTTGCCGGACAATCGGATCATTCTGTGACGATTGCCTCAGTAGGTTTTCTGACCAATCTCGCCGCTTTCAGGACGGGAACTGGTCGCTAAGAAGGTCAAACTGGTATAAGTGATGGCAGGGAATATTTCGTGGGAGGATGGAAGGAACATATTCCATGAATATAACGTCCGGCGGGATATTGCTTCCGCAAAGAAATTTTTTCGGAATGTCCGGTTCCAGTTGTTGTGTCCCCGTTTGAACTCGGCCTTGAAATCTGCTATCCTGCGTCCGAGATTGAGGCTAATCTTGGATTTGGGACACCTAACCCTGTTGTCGAGGCTTACAAGGCTTATATGCCGATGCCTTATGACAGGCCGACATGGGACCTTACCTCAGTCATTTATGCTGTTGAGGGGAATGAATGGTTCACATCGTATTCCACCGGCACTGTCTCCGTCGATGACAACGGTCTATCCCGTTTCGTGCCGTCTCAGGATGGACTTCATTTCGTGCTGCGTGTGGCTCCGGAATCACGGCGGGATTTCCTGCGACATCTTGTCGAATTGACGGACTCTCGCTTCTGGAATATGTAGAATTTGTTTCAAGGCCGTAGCCTCATCAATCCTTGCTCGGATTTCTGATGAGATGAGTGGCAAGAAGAATCCCTGGGTGCTGCGGTTGGCGCGGCATCCGGGGTTGGGAATAAATATTAATATGTAAAAGGTGGGCTAAGTTATCCTTAAAAAATCAGCGCGAACGTGAGAGCTGCGAAGGCGGCCCCGGCTATAGGGCCGAGGACCGGGATCCAGCTGTAGGACCAACCGCTGTCGCGTTTCGGGCTCTTGAACGGGAGCAGGGCGTGTGCGATTCGAGGGGCAAGGTCTCTGGCAGGATTGATAGCGTAGCCAGTGGCTCCTCCGAGTGACATTCCGATGGCCATAATCAGCATAGTGACAGGGAAGGCACCTACTGTGCCGAGACCGATGTCCGCTGAGTTGCCTGGGGCGGAGAACATCAGGATGCAGAGCACCAGAAGCCAGGTCCCTACGAACTCACAGAAGAAATTCCTGCCTGGGTTGGAGATCGCCGGCATTGTGCAGAACGTCCCGAGTTTTGTGTCAGGATCCTCGGTCGCGTCATAGTGGTCCTTGTAAAAGGCCCACACGAGGCTGGCACCGAAGAAGCCGCCAAGCATCTGGGCGAGTATGTAGCCCGGAACCAAGGCCCAGGAGAAAGTGCCGGCGGCCGCGAGACCGATCGAGACGGCTGGGTTGAGGTGGGCTCCTGAATATGGCCCCGCGATGAACACACCGCACATCACGGCGAAGCCCCAGGCCATTGTGACAACCGTCCAGCCAGCTCCTTTCCCCTTTGATTTTTCAAGACTTGTGCAGGCGCACACACCGTCACCCAAAAGGATGAGGACAAGAGTGCCGAGAAATTCGGCCAAAAATGGATTCATATTCGTAAGTCTAATTATTTCTTAGAAGCTGTTTTGATTTGTTTGTTTGAAGGTTTGAGAGTGAAAAACTTCAGTTTCGACCGCTTCTTCCAAGGAGGATAGTGGTGCTATCTGACTGAAGAAGTGGGAAGAAAATGAAGATTTTTCACCTCAAAGAACATTTCAAACAAATCAAAACAACTTCTTGGTCAATGTTCTGCTGATGGCGTCGGCCCAGCCGGTCTTGGCGGCTTTGACGGACTCCTCTTCCATCGCCGGAGTGAAGACACGGTCTGACCGCCATTGTTTTTTTACTTCGTCAACGCTTTCCCAGAAGCCGACGGCAAGTCCGGCGAGGTAGGCGGCTCCAAGGGCGGTGGTCTCTGTTACCTGCGGCCTGATGACCTTTGCTCCAAGGACCTCGGACTGGAACTGCATCAGGAGATTGTTGCGGGATGCCCCACCGTCAACCTTGAGCTCGCCAAGACGTATTCCGGAATCCTTCTCCATAGCCGCGACGATGTCCATTGTTTGGAAGGCTATGCCTTCGAGGGCTGCCCTGGCGATGTGTGCGGCCGTTGTTCCGCGTGAGATGCCGAGGATGCTGCCTTTGGCGTACTGGTCCCAGTACGGGGCTCCAAGTCCGGTGAGCGCCGGAACCATATAAACACCACCGTTGTCGGACACGGATGCGGCCAAGGCCTCGATCTCTGAGGAACTCTTGATTATCCCAAGGCCGTCCCGAAGCCACTGAACCACGGATCCGGCCACGAAGATCGATCCCTCCAAAGCGTAGTTGACCTTGTCTCCTATCTTCCAGGCTATGGTGGCCAAGAGATTGTTATGCGACATTATCGGCTTCTCTCCTGTGTTCATCAGAAGGAAGCATCCCGTCCCGTAAGTGTTTTTAACGGAGCCCGGCTCTGTACACATCTGGCCGAACAGAGCGGCCTGCTGATCACCTGCGATGCCGGCCACAGGCACTTCTCCGCCAAGCAGGTTTGTCTGGCCGTAAATCTCTGAGGAAGACTTCACCTGAGGCATCATCGACATCGGAATGTCAAGAATGTCAAAAAGTTCCTCATCCCACTGAAGGGTGTTGATGTTGAACAGCATCGTGCGTGAAGCGTTGCTGACATCTGTGACGTGCTCGTGGCCTCCTGTAAGATTCCACACGAGCCAGCTGTCCACAGTTCCGAAGCGCAGTCTCCCTTGCTCGGCGCGCTCCCTTGCACCCTGCACATTGTCCAGAATCCAACGGATCTTAGTCCCTGAGAAATAGGCGTCGATGATCAGCCCGGTCTTCTTGCGGATCAGCTCCGTCATCCCGGCCGCCTTTAGGGAATCACAGAAATCCGAGGTTCTCCTGTCCTGCCAGACGATGGCATTGTAGATCGGCTTGCCGGTCTCGGCGTCCCAGACAATGGTGGTCTCGCGCTGGTTGGTTATTCCGATCGCCGCGATGTCCGCTCCGCCAAGTCCAAGCGAAGTGACCGCCTCCGTCATCATCGCATATTCGGTCGCCCAGATCTCCATCGGGTTATGCTCGACCATTCCCGGTTTCGGGAAATATTGTGTGAACTCCTTCTGGCGCACGGCCTTGGCCTCGCCGTTCCTGTTGAAAACAATCGCTCTGGATGAGCTTGTACCCTGATCCAGGGCAATGATGTAGTCTCTCATATTCTTAAATCAGATATAATTGGTGTCTTTATTTCAGGAATATTATTCCGTTGAGGTGGATGCTCCTCGCATTTCCACCGTCGTTGTCGATTGAAATGTTGTTGGTAAAGAACACTCCGCCGTCTCCGTAGAAGTACAATGGCTTGCTGCCGTTCTCTTTATCAGCCTTGTCAATCTCACTCATCGGAATCGCCAGCATTACAGAATCCGCTGAGACCGTCACAAAGACAGTGTCGGCCAATGGCACAGAACCGTTGAAGTTGATGCTTTCAAAACGTGTGAACCCCTCAGGAATAACAGCCCCCCTGGCGTTGATCTCAATCCAGCGGAAGCCGTCAGCATCCACCGCGACCATGTCCACCTGTCTCTTCTCCGCCCAAAGACCAAAGTTCCAGAATCCGACGGTCGTGTCCACTATCTCACGCACGACCTTCTCCGGGTATATTGTGTAGAGATATTCCATCTTCCGGTCTATCCCAACCACAGTCGCGGAATCTCCTGATTCCATTATCTCTGAATATCTTGCCGAGTCCAAAGGAAACCTGATGTCGGGGGAGTGAGAGGTCAGCGCTTTCTTCACATCGCTGACGAGACTCCTTCGGGACATAGCGGCGAAATTCTGTGGTCCGACGGACGAAAGAGCCGCAAGCGCGAGAAAGGACAGCGGAATCCACCGGAATCTTTTGGACTTGCTGACCGTCAGACCTATGCAGACCGCGTAACACCAGACGTTGAATAGGGCGAGGTAGAGACGCGGTGCGGTGATCCCATAATCAGTGATCCTTTTGACAATTCCCACAGTCATCAGCATAAGAAGAGGAAGGAATATGGCCGGCGACAGCCTGAGGGCCTTGCGGTCGAATCTCCATCTGTTCTCCTCCTTGCGGAATTGCACCGGATAGATCAGGAATATCATCAGCACCAGGCAGAGCATAGACACTGTCACAAGCGTTGAGACCCATCCGCGAGGCAGATTCCATTCAAAAAGGATCTTCACGGCATAGGCGTAGAGCGTCAGGACGTAAGCTCCTAAAAGAGGAAACAGCAGGTAGTTGATAAGGCCGAGACCCGTCTTTCCGGGACGATCGGTGTCATACCTCCCCTTGGTTGGAATCAACTGCATAAACACCATTGGCGCGATGAATATCATACTTACCCAGAAAATGTCTGCGAACGCTTTCCATCCGATCTCAAGCCCGAAGAGCATATTGAACGCAAGAACGAGCAGATCCAGTCCTCCGGCAAAAAGCAGTCCGACCACAAAAGCGGTCGCGGTCGCGGCCGAGCAGTCGATGATATGGTTCCAAAGCCCCGTGTCATTGTCGGATTTTTGCTTGACCGGGGCGATGAATATTCCGGAAACGATGATCCACACAAGGGTGGCCGCGGCATTGGTCCAACCCGGGTCCAACGGCCAGTTCTGACGGAACGTGAGGCATATTCCGAGCCATAGAACATTGATGGCAAGAGCCCAAAGCGGTTTGACGGGGTGTTCCTCGCCCTTTCTCCAATCCGTGAGCGCAAGTTTGACCGCCAGATTCAGAAGACCTGCGGTTATCGTCCAGAACATCAGGAAGAAAGAGTCTTTCCCTTCGATTTTGTCTTCCGAATGGACCAACACGACCGCCAGAATTGCCGCCGCTCCCATAAAGCAAGCCGAGACCGGGAATCTCTTGAAAGTACCTGCCGCTTTCCGGCATAGGTTCTTGAATGTGGTTTTGAATGTCATACTTTTTAATTCTCCGCCTACAAATATAGTCTTTTTTCAGAAACGATGTCCTTTCGGGCGCATAGACCTGTTCCGCACACGGGAGCATTCAGTCTTGCCGATAAATCAGCAATATTTTGGAATATATTCATTATCTTGCGGAGGTAAAGAAAATTCTTAGCAGGTATGAAACGGAATATTCAGTTATTGTTTTGTCTGATTGCAATAGGAATGCTGTCATCCATAGCTATTGACGCTTCCGCACAGCAGGCTCTTTGGAGCGGGGCGCAGGTGGTGTCCCCTCAAATCAATGATGACAACACGGTGACTTTCAGGTACTCCGGCCCGAATGTCATTAGGGTTCAGGTGACCGGCGACTTCCTTCCGCCACAGAAAATCAGCACTCCGAACGGCGAGTTCGAGGTTCCGGGCATCGCTGAACTGACACAGAATCAGAACGGAGTCTGGGAATATACCAGCGCCCCTCTTGAGCCGGAACTGTACAGCTACTCCTTCATAGTGAACGGCCAGCGGATGAACGATCCGTCGAATGTCTATCAGATTAGGGATGTGGCCACGGTCACGAGCATATTCATTGTCGGTGGCGGGCTGGCTGATCTTTATAAGGTGAATGACGTTCCGCACGGGACGGTGTCGAAGGTTTGGTATGACAGCCCTTCCCTTGGTATGCGGCGCAGAATGACGGTCTATACTCCGGCTGGCTATGAGGAAAGCGGCAGGACCAGATACCCGGTGCTTTACCTGTTGCACGGAATGGGTGGAGACGAGCAGGCGTGGATGGAACTCGGACGCGCCTCCCAGATCCTTGACAACCTCATCGCGCAGGGCAAGGCGAAACCGATGATCGTGGTGATGCCGAACGGCAACGCCTCTCAGGATGCGGCTCCCGGCGAGACCTCCAACGGCCTCGTCCAACCGCAGTTCAACCTCCCGAAGACAATGGACGGCACCTACGAAACCTCCTTCCCTGAAATCATTGAATATGTTGACTCCCACTATCGTACAATCCGCAAAAAGGAGGGACGCGCGATAGCCGGACTGTCGATGGGCGGGTTCCATTCACTCCACATCTCAAAGGAATATCCCGGCACATTCTCGTACATCGGCTTGTTTTCCGCCGCCATATTCCCGGAAAAGGAATCTTCTGTCTATGAAGACTTTGACGGCAAACTGGCAAAACTTTTCGCCACAAAACCAGCCCTTTTATGGATCGGCATAGGCAAGGATGATTTCCTCTACAAAGCCAATACCGACTTCCGCAGGAAACTCGATGCCGCTGGTTATGAATATACCTACGTAGAGTCCGCCGGCGGCCACATCTGGCGCAACTGGCGCGTCTATCTCAGCCAGTTCACACCGCTTCTGTTCAAATGACAAACCAGCTTGATGTGAATCACCTATGGGGGCGGCCATAGAAATTAGCTGAGCCTCTATATTATTGAAATAGAATAAACAACGAATATGAGTGCACTCTCTGTACTGTATATAGTTCTCCCGATCCTTGCTGTTTCCCTTTGCCATACCCTTGAGGTGCTGTTCACCGCCAAGCGATGGGTGGGGCGGCATTGGGTGTCCTTGATGAATGAGCATCCGAATTTATTGAATATCCTTTTCCGGCTTTCCGGAATGAATATGCAGGCGTTCCTCATAGCCGCCGGAACCGGTTTCCTTGTGGTTCTCCTCTCGACCGCCGCATTGTTCGTCGGCGGTCTCTGGACCGAGCGCATCTGGGCGATAGTCTTTATGGCATATTCAGTGTGCTCCCTGATCAACATCGTCCGTGCAGTAATCCTCAAAGGTTATGTCCCCGGACTCGTGACCAGCATCATCTCCATCCCCCTCATCGCATACACCGCCTATTCTCTCTCCCTCGTCTGGCCCTGGTGGGAAATGCTGCTCTTCGCCATTCTCGGCCTTGTCCTCGCCCTCGCCAATCTTTACTTCGCTCAACGTATCGGCCAACGCCAGACTTCCAAATCGACAAAGAATTAAGTTTTATGAATAAGATATTGACCATACTTGCGGCCATCATGATGGCAGTGATGACATCGTGCTCAGTGAAAACCGTAGATGTCGCTTTCGACCCTAATGTCAAGGATTACACTCCGGTTGTCGTTGAAATCCTGAAGTCGCACCCGAAAGGAAACGTGAGGATTCTCTTCGGCAAAGGTGTCTACCCGTTCTACCCGGAGCAGGGGGCGCGGGAGTTCCTGACGCTGTCAAATAACGACAGCGGTGACAAGCGCGTAGCCTTCCTGATCAAGGACATGAGGAATGTCACGATCGAAGGCGACGGCTCCGACTTCATGTTCCACGGGTGCATGGTGCCGTTCGCCGTCAAGGGGGCGTCCAATGTCACGATCGAGGGTGTGTCTGTCGATTACGACTATCCTTGGACGTTCGAGGGGACGGTGCTGTCGAACGATCCTGTGGCCAGAAGCTTCACGGTCAAGGTGTTGCCTGACACAAAGTACAGGATCGAGGGCGACAGGCTGTTTTTCGGGGGCTATGATTGGGAATATGCGATGGGGGAGAGCATCTTGTTTGACCCGAAGACCCACAGGCCGTACTACAACACCTGCGCTTACGACCACGGCTACTGGTCCGGTGAGATGGGGGCTCGGGAGATAGGCGATGGCGTTATCGAATTCACCCGCCTCAGTGCGCGGGACGTGCCACCGGTCGGAAGCGTTTGGGACGACAAAGGACCTACCGGATTGAACAGACGTTTCCCGGCAATGGCGGTGCTGTCTTCCAAGAATATAAACATAGAGAATGTCCACATCTACCGGAGCGGCGGGATGGGACTGATAGCTGAATATTCAGAGAATATCTCGGTGAAAGGTTTCTCTACCGCGGCTCACGAAGGCTCTCCGAGGATGGTGACCACTTCCGCGGATGCCACGCACTTTGTCAGCTGCAACGGAAAGATTACGATAGAGGACAGCCAATTCGAGAGTATGCTCGACGATGCCGCCAATATTCACGGAATATATATGCTTGTGGATTCGGTGCTGTCAACTAATATTTTACGGGCGCATTTCGGTCATTTCCAGCAGGTTGGCAACCAATTCGCTGACGCTGGAGACAAGATCAGTTTTGTGGACAAATCCAACCTCCGTCCTATAGGTTCCGGAGTGATTAAATCTATCGACAAATCCGACCGGAAAGCCTATCTTATCGAGACGGACTTTGATCTGACCGGAGTCGAGAACCCGACGAATATCGCACTTGAGAACCTTTCCCGTGGAGCGGACGTGACCATCAGGAACTGTACCGTCCGTTACAACAGGGCCAGAAGCCTGCTGCTTTCAACCTACGGTGATGTGCTGGTTGAAAACTGCGATTTCGCCTCACAGATGGCCGGAATCTGCGTCAGCGGTGACGCTAATTTCTGGTACGAGTCCGGCAGGACTAAGAATATCGTGATAAGAAACAATAAGTTCACGGATCTGGCCATCGGCGCGAACGGCCCGCAGGCCATCCTCCAGATCGATCCCGAGATCCCGACCAAGACAAGGGGCAACGACTTCCACTACCACAACAGCGTGACCTTCACCGGCAACACGGTGTCAACCTTTGACAGTCAGATTGTCTATGCCAGAAGCGTCGGAACGCTCGACATCTCTGACAACATATTCATTGATTCCAAGTCTTATGCGCCGCTGTTCCCTGGGCAGCCGGTTATTGACGTGCAGTTCTGTGGTGATGTGACCATCAAGGGGAATGATTTCTCCCAATGGAAACCGGACGCCGAGATCAGCATACACGATTGCGTCAAGGTCGAGAATGACTCCGACCTTCCTGTAACAGACAAACCGAATCCTTACCGTGAGCGGAATTGGTAAGGATCCGGTTCGCTAAGATATTTTCGGGACGGCCTACTTTTCAGAGGATGCCGTCCCTTTTGATTTGTCTTCCTCTTGTGAAGCTTCGTCAGTCTTCTGCGCCCCGTCCTTGTACTTGAACCGACGGATCTTATGCGTGGCCGTCTTCTCGAAGTCTTCCTTCATCGCCTCGACCTCGCCGATCTTGGACTGTTTGCTGACGTGCTTGTTGACATATTCAAGAACCGCCTGCTTCATCGACTGGAGGTTGTCGAAGAACTTGTCCTCGCGCTGTTGGTTCCAGTCCAGCACATTGTCATCGAACTTCACGAGGGCCACCAACTTGCCATTCCTTTCCACCACGAGTGATTCGTTCACTCCAGAAATGGTGTTGATCACCTGCTCGATCTCCTCAGGGTAGATGTTCTCGCCCGAAGGACCCACGATCATATTCCCGAGCCTTCCCTTGATGTAGTAGCGGCCCTTGGAATCCTGGCACGCAAGGTCGTTGGTGCGGAACCAGCCGTCGTCGGTGAGCACTGAGCGTGTCCTTTCCGGGTCGCGGTAGTAGCCCAGCATCACATTGTCACCCTTGGCCACGATCTCGCCCTCGCCCGTCTCCGGGTTCACGTTCTGGAGTTTGACCTCCACGTTGTAGGCCGGCACGCCGATCGACCCGACCACTGTCTTGCCCACGCAGGCGTTCGTGATCAGCGGAGCCGTCTCAGTCAGGCCGTAGCCGATCGCATAGGGGAATCCGGCCTTGTTGAGGAAATCCTCCACGGTTGAGTCCAGCTTCGAGCCGCCGATTCCGAAGAACTTCAGCTTGCCACCGAAGGATGCGTAGAGTTTCTTCCCGATGAGCCAGTATAGGAGTCTCGGCGTGTGTCCCTTCATCCAGGAAAGCACGCGGCTCTTCTCCACCGTCGGAACCACGCTGTTCTTGTAGACCTTCTCGATGATCAGCGGCACGGAGCACATGATGGTCGGCTTGACCTTCTTCATCGTCTGCATCAGGATGCTCGGTGTTGGCGGTTTTTGAATATAATAGACGCAGCCTCCGACGTACAGCGGGTAAAGCACGCTGAACGCCATCTCGTAGGTGTGCGACATCGGCAGGATGGAGAGCCAGCGGTCATGCTTCCCGGCCTTCTGGGCGTGGTAGGCCGCGATGATGTTCTGGCAGAAGTTGCGGTGGCTGAGCATCACGCCTTTGGCCTTTCCGGAAGTCCCTGATGTGTAGATGATTGACGCAAGGTCATCGGCCTGTGGATCAACACCGTGACCCTCGCAGGTGAAAGCCTTGTCATCCTTTTTGATGAAGTCGAAAGTCTCTATGTCGATCACGAGGGTCAGTTTGTCGATCACCTCCTGACTGAGTTTCTTAAGAAGCCTCCTGGACACGAAGATGGCCTTGCATTCCGAGTGATTGATGATGTTTGTGACCTCGCTTTCCGACGAGTCCGGCAGGATTGGCACGGTCACACGTCCGAAAGGCACGCACGAGAACATCGCAACCGTCCAGTTGGGCATGTTGTTGGAAAGTATGGCTACCTTGTCCCTCGCGCTGATCCCGAATCTGTTGAAGCGGTGTGAAAGCTCCAGACACTTGTGCTTGAAGCTTTCGTAGGTGTATTCCTGCCCACCTTCGACGAACCGCGAGAGCGGCCGCTTGTCGTAGTTGTCGGTGGCATATTCAAAAAGCTTGGCCAGGGTAGTGACATAGTTCTCCCTGCTTTGGCTGAAAATTGGCATAATAAACTATTCTTAATGAGTGATATAGCCCTCCGGGTGTTTGCCCTCGAAGTGCATTGTTTCGTAGATCGTCTGGATTCTGTCGGTGTCAGCGCGCGCGTCATCTGTCAGCTCAACCTTCTCGCCGATGCCGACGCGCTTGGTCTTCCAGTCAAAAAATCCCATATAGACAGGGCATCCGACCTCCCTGGCGATGAGGTGGTAGCCGGTCTTCCATTTCTTCACGGCTTTTCTGGTTCCCTCGGGGGCGATGGCGAGGTGGAACTGATCCACTTTCTCCATCTCCTCGATGAGGCTCTTTACCATCGCGGCGGCACTGCCCCTATCGACAGGAATGCAGCCGACCTTGCGGAGGAACACCCCGACCGGCCAGAAGAAAAACTCCTTCTTGATCATAACGTGCGCCGTCCGGTCGAACTGCGTGTAGAAAAGGTAGGAGACCACAAAGTCCCACACGGAAGTGTGTGGCACACCGAGAATGATGCATTTGCTTTCCGGCGCGGGGCCACCTACCGTGGTCCAGCCCATCTTCTTCAGCAGCCATCCGCAAAATTTAGCCCAACGTGACATAATCAATGAATATTAGATGTTTACGTCTTCAAGTTCCTCTTCGGAGCGCAGGTTGGCGCGGATGAAGTTCTGGCGGTCGATAGTGTTGTCGCCCATATAGAATTCCATAATGTCCGCGATGGACTCCTCGTCGGAAAGCTTCACGAGGTCCAGCCTCATATTCTCGCCGATGAAATCCACGAACTCGTCCGAAGAAATCTCTCCCAGACCCTTGAACCTTGTGATCTGCACGGATGTTTTCAACTCCTTGATCGCGGCCTCTTTCTCCTCCGGAGAGTAGCAGTATCGTCTCTCCTTCTTGTTTGCCACCCTGAAAAGCGGGGTTTGAAGAATATGCACGTGTCCGCGCCTGATGAGGTCCGGGTAATATTTCATAAAGAAGGTGAGCACGAGCATCCTGATGTGCATTCCGTCATCATCGGCATCGGTCGCCACGATGATGTTGTTGTAGCGCAGGTTGTCAAGGTCGTCCTCGACTCCGAGGGCGGAGATCAGCAGGTTCAGCTCCTCGTTCTCCGCCACCTTCTTGTGGCTTTCCTTGTAGCAGTTGATCGGTTTGCCACGCAGGCTGAAGACGGCCTGATACTCAGCTTTCCTTACCTTGGTGATGGTTCCGCTCGCGGAATCTCCCTCTGTGATGAATATGCTTGTCTGCTCCGCGAGATCCTGCTTGCCTTTAGGCAGCTTGTCACAGAAGTGGAAGCGGCAGTCGCGCAGCTTGCGGTTATAGACGTTCGCCTTCTTGTTCCTTTCCCTGGTCTTCTTCTGGATTCCGGCGATTTCCTCGCGCTCCGCCTGGGACTCCTTGATCTTGTTCTCGATGATCGGAACAATGTCCTTGTTGATTCTCAGGTAGTTGTCCAGATTTTTGGCGATGAAGTCATTGACGTACGATCGGATGGTTGGCCCTCGGTCGATCTCTATGGAGCCATCCGGATTCTGCACCTTCTTGCCGTTCCCGTCCGTCTTCTCCTTTTCCCACATATAGGTGGAACCGAGCTTGGTCTTCGTCTGACCCTCGAAGTTCGGCTCCTGAATCTGTATGCTGATCGCTCCTATTATGCCTTGACGGCAGTCCTCAGGAGCGTAGTTCTTCTTGAAGAAATCCTTGAGTGTCTTGGCGATGGCCTCACGGAAAGCGGCCAGATGGGTTCCTCCGTCACGGGTGTTCTGGCCGTTTACGAACGACGCGATGTTCTCGCCGTAGGAGTTGCCGTGGGTCAAGACGACCTCGATGTCCTCGCCCACAAGATGGATCGGAGCATAGCGCGGGGTCTCGGAAAGATTGTCGTTCACAAGGTCTAGAAGGCCGTTCTCGGACTTGTAGGTGACTCCGTTCAGGACTATCGCCAGACCTTTCTTCAGGTAGGAGTAGTTCTTGACCATCGTCTCCACATAGTCCATATGGAACTCAAAGCCTCCGAACATTGCACTGTCCGGGGTGAACACGACAAGTGTACCGTTCTTTTCACTGACCTTCTCCTTCCTGCCGCTGTCCACAAGCTGTCCACGCTCGTAGCGGGCCCAGGAACTCTCTCCTCCTCGGAACGACTCCACGTAGAAACTCTCTGACAGGGCGTTCACCGCCTTGGTACCCACACCGTTGAGTCCGACGGACTTCTTGAAAGCCTTGTCGTCGAACTTTCCTCCGGTGTTCAGCTGGCTGGTGGCCTTGATGACGGAGTTGAGCGGAATGCCTCGTCCGAAGTCCCTGATGGAGACCTGCCTGTCCTCGATGTTGATGAGGACCTGCTTGCCGAATCCGGCGGAGAACTCGTCGATGCAGTTGTCCACGATCTCCTTGAGCAGCACATAAATGCCGTCTCCCGGGTTGGAGCCGTTGCCAAGTCTTCCGATGTACATTCCCGGACGCCGGCGGATGTGTTCGACACCTTCCAGGGTCCGTATGTTGTCGTCAGTGTAGTCGTAGTTCTGTTCTATGTTCGCCATTTATCTTAATCGCATAATCGTACAAAATTACAAAATTTGGCACGCATTAAAAAATAAATATTCTCCTCCTCCGTCCTTCTTGTCCCTCTTGCCCCTTGGAACTCTCTGTCCCATCAGATGCCCTCGAATGTTGACGGCGATTTCAGAACTCTTTCCTGCGATTGGATTACTTGGACTTGAAAAAGTACCTATTAAATGGTAAATTTGCCAATGGAAAGGAATTTGCATTCCTTATGAATATTATGAAGCGTTTGTTTGAAAGTCTCCTTGATGCGAGGGCTCGTCAAACAATTAAACAGCGTGATTTATGAATATATTCAAGCATATTGCCGCCGCGGTGCTTTTGCTTGTGTCCGCCAGCGGTGTCATCGCCGCCCAAGGCTCCGGCAAGGACAACACATTCGGCGGAGTCGTCCAGCTGGACAAGACCGTGCACGATTTCGGGGACATCCTGGTGTCGGACGGCCCTGTGACGGCCACATTCACGGTCAAGAATGTGGGGGAGAAAGCATTGCTGATCTATAATGTCGTATCTTCCTGCGGATGCACGAATGTGGAATGGACCCGGAAGCCAATCGCTTCGGGGGAGACCGGAACCATCAAGGCCACCTTCAAGAATGACGAGAAGGGAGGCTATCCGTTCGACAAGTCTCTGACCGCATATTTCTCTGGTTTGAAGCAGCCTGTCGTCCTGAGGCTCAGAGGCGTTACCCACGACAAGCAGCTCTCTTTGGGGGAACTTTATCCGATCCGTTTCGGCAATCTGGCCTTCAAGAAAGTGGACATTAAGGGTGGAAATCTGTCTCAAGGACAGCAAAAAAGCGGAACGGTTCTGGTGGCCAATCTCGGAAACAAGCCGTTGTCGGTCAGTTTCTCCGATGTCAGTGAGGGACTCTCGGTAAAGGTGTCGCCGAACCCCGTTCCGGCGCAGTCCACTGCCAAACTGAACTACACGGTCACAGCAGACAGAAACCATTGGGGGAAGAACTATTACTATGCGACTCCGCTGGTGGACGGCCGCCAGTACAAGGCGGTTGTCTCGAAGTCGGCGGAGAAAGAGCCAGTGGCGGCCGGTGCCGAGGCCATCGTGGCTGACCCTAATCCTGAACTCGGAGCCGGCAAGAGCCGCATAGGAATATTCACGTACACGAAAGAGAATTTCTCATCGCTCACGGACAAAGAGCGTAACGAGGGCTCCAATCCGATAGCGGACGAGAGCACATTCTCCTTCGGCAAGGTCAAGGCCGGGGCGAATGTGGACTGCACATTCCATTTCACCAACAAAGGCAAATCTCCTTTAAGAATATATAAGGTGGATTCAGAGAGCTCGCACGTGAAGGCGCAGGCTTTCGCGGATGTTCCCGCAGGCGGCAAAGGTGACCTGAAGGTGACTTTCGACACGAAGGGATTCCCGGCAGGGGAGTGTCTGATAGTCTTGACCTTGACCACGAACTCACCTCTCCGTCCTATCATCAACCTTTATCTCACCGGCTGGGTGACAGCGTAACAGACCATGATCATTTCCGTTTTACTTGACGCTTTGCGTGGCGCTGTCCTGATCTCCGGCTTGGTGGTCGTCATGATGATGATCATCGAGTCTTTCAATGTGGAGTCGGACGGCAGGATATTCAGATCCCTGAAGAAATCAGGCTTTGCCCAAGTGCTTGTGTCTGCCTTACTTGGCTCGGTTCCAGGATGTGTCGGAGGTTTCGCCGCCGTGTCGCTCTACACGCACAGGATGCTGAGTTTCGGAGCGCTGGTCGCGATGATGATCGCCACGGCCGGGGATGAGTCGTTTATGATGCTGGCTTTGTTCCCAGGCAAGGCCGCTTTGCTGTTCCTTATCCTTTTTGTGCTGGCCGTCGTGACGGGACTGCTGATCGACAGATTCTCGTCCGGTGACAAGCTGCTGCCAACCCGTCTTGAGGATTCCTTTGAACTTCACGGAGACGGATGCGAGCATCAGGACGGACATCATCACAAGGAAGGAAGACATTTCGGCAGGACAAGAATATTAATGTTCTTTGGGGTTGTGATATTCATAGCCGCCCTGCTGCTTGGCCTCCTGGAGGAAGGAGGTGAGGCAGAGGGACTTGCCCTTTTTGACGAGGAGTGGACTTTCTGGCTTTTCGGTGCTCTAAGTCTTGTAGTGTTGGGGGCGCTGCTTTTCGCCTCCGACCACTTCGTCGAGGAGCATCTTTGGGAGCATATTGTCCGCAAGCATCTTCCGAGCATATTCGCCTGGACTTTCGGGGTGCTCCTGGTCATCGGAATCCTGTTCAATTTCATCGACCTCTCCGCGTGGATCAGCGACAACACCGCGCTGATGATTCTGCTTGCGATTGTGGTCGGCCTGATTCCTGAGTCGGGTCCGCATCTGGTCTTTGTGACCCTGTTCGCCAGCGGTGTAATCCCGTTCCCCGTCCTGCTTGCCAATTCCATCGTGCAGGACGGCCACGCATCCCTCCCTCTTCTTGCCGACAGCAAATCCTCCTTCTTCAAGGCAAAAGCGATAAAAGTCGGGATCGCCCTCATCGTTTTTGTGGTATGGGGTTTGATATTATGATTTTTAAGATTTATATTTGCATAATGTTTCCGGCAATCCGGAGGCAGACAAAAGGAAAACAATTTTATTTTAGTGAATTATGGCTTACAAGATTTCAGAAACTGATTGCGTAGCTTGCGGAACTTGCGCAGGCGAGTGCCCTCAGGGCGCTATCCACGAGGGTGACGTTTACACCATCGATCCAAACGCCTGCATCGACTGCGGCACTTGCGCTGACGCCTGCCCGATGGGCGCCATTCACCCGGCAGAGTAATCGGACATAGCAAGATTCCAGAGAGGACGACCACAACTCACAGTCGTCCTCTTTTTTGTGCGTACTACTAGGTAATATTTTTTACCCGCTCCCTGTCAGTATTTTACAAAACACCATTTTGCAAAACACCTTCAGCCACATAGCCTACCTATGCCCGTAGAGACCGTGTCGGACTGAAAAACTTGAAGCCAAAGTCACAAGTTTTTCACGTCAAAGTGCCTTCCAGATGCTTCTGGCCAGCTTTGGACTGAAAGCGTTTCGTAAAAAACTTAACCTTCCACATGTCGCTGAAAGCCACCTTGAAGCATCCTTCTGGTAGGGAGGTGGGCCGTTGATGTCAGGGGGAATCCGTCGCCAGTCTCACGAAGGTGTCGCCGGCTATCCTTGTTTGATGGACTACTATGTCAGATTGCACGTAAGATAAGGAACCGCCGTATGCGGAACCACACGTACGGTGGTGTGAGAGGTCGGAAAACGAAAGTAGGAAGAAAACCACTTCGTTTTCCTCCTACTCGATTTGTGTGTCGGGCATTGCGAAAGCATGTGATCCGCATGGTGGGCTTATCAGGTGACTAATAATTGAAATAAGTGCAGAGTCCGTAGTAGGAGATATAGTTGGAATATCGTTCCTCATAGAAAACCTTCCAACCGCTGTTGATTCTATAAGTCGCGGCTCTGTCCAGTCCTTTTGTGTTGTACACGGTAGAGGCTCGGAAGTCACCTTTGTCTTTGCATATTTATGAAAAGTTATTGAAGATTTGGGACTTGGAACAAATCTATTTCTTTAGGGGTCTTTTTCACCTCCTATCAGTAGTTGGTAAAGTGGGACGGAAGTTTGAATATACCCATGCAGATTTTTGGCGGCATCTCATCTGGATTCCGGATAAAATGACTACCTTGCGGAAAATACAGCGAATTCAATGACTGATAAGGAACGTGACGAACTCAAAGAGGTGATCAGGAAAGATTACCCGGGAATCTCGGAGACGGAAATCTCATTTATGGTTTCGTTCTTCGAAATGATGCAGGCTAAGACAGCGGCATATTCAACTGTGGGTGCCAGTGAGACGGCCACTTCAAACACTAAGAATAGCCAAGGGACTGGAAATGCCGGAGGAGCCAAAGGCAAGAAAAAATCAAAGGCCGACCGGCTGGTGGACTCAAGCAAACCATCGAAGACATATATCATATACGCATCCATCGAACAATGTCCTGTCAAGGTGTTCAGGAGGATAAAGGTGCCGTCAAACCTTTGGTTGGGGAACCTTGGAAAGATACTTATCACCGCATTCGGTTGGGCTGGTTATCATCTCTCACAATTCACCAAAGGCGGAGTGGAATATACTTCCAAAGACAACATTGACGAAAGTTTCGATCTGGGTTTTTGCCGCAGATCTATAGACGAGATGACCGTCACCGTTGAGGACGTTCTGCCGCAAAAAGGCAGCACAATCTCTTTTGAATATGATTTCGGAGATGGCTGGATCCACAATGTCAGGGTCTCATCGGTCAGTGACGAGCCTCTCCGGGGCGAGGATATATGTGTGACATCAGGCAAAGGAGCCTGTCCTCCGGAAGATGTCGGGGGTGTGTGGGGCTATGCGCAAATGCTTGACATCCTGTCCGGGAAGGTTGATGACCCGGAGGAGAAGGCCTCATACGAGGAATGGCTCGGACTTCAGGAAGGAGAGACCTATGATCCTGAGGAATTTGATTTGGAGATCGCAAACGAGGATGTCGAAGACCTTGTCGCCTTGATCCTCAAAGGCAAGGAAGACTCTCGATAGAATCAATGGATCAGGAACGTATTAGGTTGGTTTTTAAGCCGGATACTGGTCACAAAGAATGCGGTGGAGTGCTGTTGCGATGTGATTGGATGGTTCGAGGGCTTCTAAATGAACGTCAAAGGTGAGGTCAGGAAGAGAGACGGGAAGCGTGATGAGGTCCTGGCGTGTGGCAGGATGGGGGAGCAGGCCGATGATGTCTGGGGAATCTGCGACCAACTTCACGATGGCTTCGGCAGAATCCGACACGACTGCCACGCGCGCCTTCAAATCAAGCGGCAAAATCTCTGAATATATCTTCGGAACCGCAAGCCTGGCGCTCTGCGGAAGGGCTTTCAGGTCTGTCGTTTTTGAATATGCCGGATTGGAGCTTACCGCCGATGCCGTCACGCTGAACAAGAACGTGCCGATGTCCTCGAATGACGGTTCGGTCACGTGCTTTTGGGTGTAAATCCTTATGTCTGAATTATTTCCGGAAGATTCGCTGCGGATGGAGAAAGTCAGGGACGGATTGAAGGCCAGAAGTTTTGAAAGCGCCTGGGGGAGAATATGGCTGGCGATGAAGCCGTCGGCGGAGATTCTGACGGGTTTGTTTGCGGTGATCTTGCCTGTGGGGCCGAACAGTTGTCCTGCGGCGGAGTACCAGTAGAGGATCTTTTCCGCATATTCCTTGAAAATGATTCCGGCCGCTGTCAGGGTCACCGAGCCGCGGCCTCTGGTGAAAAGCTCCGCTCCCATGTTCCTTTCAAGTTCGGCTATGTTTTGGCTCACGGCTGGTTGGGTAACGCCAAGCGCCTTCGCCGCGATGGTGAAGCTGCCGTTTTCGGCCACGGCCATAAAGACCTTCAACTTGAAATCCTCTAACATAGTTATTTTGCTTTTCACCTTGCAAATATAACGTTTTTTGCCCCAATTTTTACCGATGCCGATATATTCAATAATTAATTATCGAAAATCGAATATTATATTTGGAATAACGAATATTTTGATGTAAGTTTGCTGTGTTGAAAATTGAATGATATGTCTATAATAGTCAATGTTGATGTGATGCTGGCGAAGAGAAAGATGTCTTCCGCAGCGCTTGCCGAGAAGGTCGGGATCACTCCGGCGAACCTCTCCATCCTCAAGACGGGGAAGGCCAAGGCCGTCAGATTCTCCACGTTGGAGGCGATCTGCCGGGCTCTGGACTGCCAGCCGGGGGATGTCCTTGAATATTCCGATGAACAATAATAATCCTAATATAGAGTTGATTATGAAAAAATTTTTGATTTTCGTCTCTGCCTTTGTACTGTCCGCTTCGGCGTTCATCGCTCAGGCTCAGATGCAGCAGTTGCCGAATGACCCGGCGGTCAAGGTCGGCAAGCTGGAGAACGGTCTGACCTATTATATCAGACACAATGACAAGCCGGCGGGTAGGGCTGAGTTTTACCTCGCCACGAATGTCGGAGCCATTCAGGAGACCCCTGACCAGGACGGTCTCGCGCACTTCCTTGAGCATATGTGCTTCAACGGCACCAAGAACTTCCCGGAGAAGGGCATCCTTAACTGGCTTCAGAGCATCGGGGCTTCGTTCGGAGGCAATGTCAACGCCGCCACAGGCATTGACCAGACCACCTATATGCTCAATAATATTCCTTTGGTAAGGGAATCGGTGGTGGACACCTGCCTTTTGATCCTGCACGACTATTCGCATTTCGTGACGAACGATCCTGCCGAGATCGACAAGGAGCGTCCGGTGATCATCGAGGAGAGACGTTCCCGCAGGAACGCCGGCTGGAGGACCTTCGAGAAGTCTCTTCCTTACCTCTATGGCGACACAAAGTACGCCACCTGTACCCTGATCGGAAGCAAGGAGAACCTTGAGACATTCAAGCCTGAGAGCCTTGTGAACTTCTACAAGACGTGGTATCGTCCTGATATGCAGGCAGTCATCGTTGTTGGTGATGTTGACGTGGATGCAGTCGAGGGAAAGATCAAGTCGATATTCGCTGACATTCCGGCCGCCGTCAACCCTAAGGCTAAGGAGAAGATTCAGTTCAAGGAGTTCACCGAGCCGCGTGTGGCTGTCATCACTGATCCTGAGACCACTTCATCGTCCGTTGAGATGGTTTGGGAAAGCGAGGCTCGCGACGAGGCTCTAAATTCCACTTCGGCCGGCCTTATGATGGATCTGATTGAGAGCGTTGTTCAGTCCGTAATGAGCGAGCGTTTTGATGACATCACCTCCAAGGCTGACGCGCCATACCTCTACGGTAGTTTCGGTTTCGGGAAACTTTGCGAGGTCATCGAAGGCGCTGATGCCAATGTCGCCTTGAAGGAAGACAACATTCTTGGCGGATTCAAGGCTTTCGTGACCGAACTTGAAAGAATGAAGAGATACGGCTTGACTGAAGCCGAGGTAGGCAGGGCCAAGGACAAGATCATCGCTGTTTATGAGAAGGCGGCCAACAGCGCCGAGACCAGAAAGAACAGCGAGTTCGTCAACCCTCTGATCAACAACTTCTTTGGTAACTATGCGTATATGGAGCCGGCCACCAAGCTTGAGTTGGTGAAGGCCATTCTTGCGCAGCTTAACGCACAGGTGATGAACCAGGTCCTTGCGCAGGCTTTCACCGGAGAGAACAGTCTCGTAGTCATCTACAGCGGTCCTGAGAAGGAAGGCATCGCCACACCTACCGCAGAGCAGTTGCTTCAGGTGGTCGAGGATGTGAAGAAATCCGAGATCGAGGCACCGGCTGAGGAAAAGGCCAGTGAGCCGCTTATGGATCCTTCCTCATTGGTGGGCGCAAAGGTGAAGAAAACCAAAACGACACTCTATGGCGCGACAGAATGGACTCTTTCCAATGGCGTGAAGGTCGTTGTGCTGCCTACAGACTACAAGAAGGATCAGATCCTGTTCTCGCTCTACAAGAACGGTGGCGAAAGTCTTATCGCTACCGAGGATCTTCCTTCATTCGACGGCAGCATCTACAGTGTGTTCCAGAACGCTCAAGGTTTGTCAAAATTCAAGGGAACAGAACTTTCCAAGATGCTTTCCGGAAAGATGGTGAGTGTCAGTCCTTTCATAGATGATCTTTATAACGGAATCTCCGGAAACTCTTCCGTGAAGGATCTTGAGACAGCGTTCCAGCTTCTCTACCTTGAGTTTATGGAGCCTCGCTTCGATCAGGAGGAATTTGACAACGCCATCGCCCAGATCAAGGCCGTTCTTCCTAATCTCGTGAACACACCTAACTTCGCTTTCCAGAAGAGATTCAACAAGGTTCTCTACAACGACAACCCAAGAAATGAGGTGCTTTCTATGGAGAAACTTGAGAAGGTCAACCTCCAGACCATCGAGAAGAACTATCGCAAGCTCTTCGCCGATGCTGCCGGTGCCACAATGGTGATTGTCGGTGATGTCAATCTTGACACCCTCAAACCTTTGGTAGAGAAATATATCGGATCTCTTCCAAAGGGCAAGAAAGCCGCCAAGTGGGCTGATGTGCAGCCGCAGCTTGTCAAGGGCAAGGTCGTGGATGTCTTCGACCAGAAGATGGAGACTCCGCTGACAACCGTCCTTCAGGTCTATAGCGACTACCATCCGTTCACCGTCAAGGAGCAGACTCTTGCCAGCGCTGTCAGCTACATCCTCGACCAGATCTACACCGACACTCTCCGTGAGGACGAAGGCGGTACTTATGGTGCGTCCACCGTGGCTAATGCCCGCAAGGATCCTAACGGGAGGTATCTTCTTCAGGTTTACTTCAACTGCAAGCCAGCCCTTGCCGAGAAGCTCAGGGCTCTGGCTCAGGACGGTTTCAGGAAACTCGCCGAGGAAGGCCCGACCGATGAGCAATTTACAAGGACAGTCGAGCATTTCAAGAAGAATGTTCCGGAAAGCCGGATCAACAACTCTTACTGGCTGTCAGACCTGCTCCGCTACTTCCGCGGCGGCTACGACTACGACAAGGAGTGGGAGGCCGCGGTAGGTGGCCTGACCAAGGAGTCCATCCGTGACACCGCCGCCAGACTCTACAACTCCGGCAACTTCGTCGAGGTTGTGATGATGCCAGGCGAGACCACCGAAGCCGAGTAATGAATATATTCCCGGACATTCCGTCCGGATTAACGACAAAGAGGACGACTTAATCAGTCGCCCTCTTTGTCGTTAATAAAATATTCAAATCCTAATTTTACCTCAAGGCCTCAATCTGTTCAGAAGACAGCCCCGTGGCAATCTTGATCTGATCAGTGGGTAAGCCCAAAGACAACAATGACTTTGCGACCTCCGCCTTTCCCTCGGCCTTGCCTTGTTCGGAACCTTCCTTAAAGCCTTTGCGGTAACCTTGCTGCTCGGCACCCTTGATGTACGGGCGCATTTCTTTTTCTGTCATCATATCGCTGAAATAGTTGTCAATCTCCTGGTCGTCAAGGCCGCTGACACGCATCGCCCGCTCTAACCTCTCAAACTCAGCGTCTTTCTCCGACCTCGACTTCGCAAATATGGCGAAATTTCTGAATATCCTGCACCATCCTGCGATGGGACTGTCATATTCATCATTGTATCGCATAACTCTTGGCAATTTAAGTAATGTTGAAAAAATAAGTTGCATCAATCGGTAAAATTGAATACATAGAATCACCCTTGAACATCAATGTATTGCAAATTTAAAGTGATGCAGGTTATTTTTTACATTTTACTAAGAAGAAAGAACGACATTTGGCCACCAAAAGGCTCTCCGGTTTCGATTTCCTGAGTACGATAATGATAGAGGATCTTGTCATCAGGGGAATTCGGATGCTCGTCCTCGTAATTCATAATGCAGATAACCTTGACCGGAGCCAGAACATAGTCTTCATCTCCACGTTTGATCTGCCTTGTCACAAATCTTGATCCATAGAAGAACAGCCGGTCGCGTCTTGGATGCCGACCTTTGTTGTCTCGGAATTCTCCATAGTTGAAGTAGTTTTTAATGATGTCAAATTGGTTCGGGATCTGTTCCCGAATCCAGCGCAATATCGGCATAGTGAACGTAAAAAACGAAAAGAAACATATACGAATCATAAGAAACGTAAATTTTTTTGGTAAATACCCCCTAAAAAACGCCCCTACGACAATTTTGCGAACGTTTGCAAAACCGCCATAGGGGCTTGTGATAGTTTTATTATGTGTTACAACTCCTTAAGGAAGCGGGCCATAGCGCTGAGGAAGTCGTTTCTATATTCCTGAATAGGGTCGTTGCAGTATTTGGCGTTGCGGAAGCCGTAGCCGTGGCCGCCGCCAGGGAAGGCGTGCATCTCGCAAGGGACACCGTTCTTCACGAGGGCGTTGAAATAGCGGACCTCGTTCTCCGGCGGAACACCATAGTCGTTGGAACTGAATATGATGAATGTCTTCGGCGTGTCCGCGCTGACCTGCTTGTCCAATGAATATCTTTCCTTGAGGGCCTCGAATTTCTTCTTGCCGGTATCCCAGCTTTCGAAATCCTTACCTTTCCTGTTGTACCAGCCTTTCTCCGTTCCTATGAGGTTGTTGAAACTGCCTTCGTGACCGACTCCAGGCTCGGAGGAGATCACCGGATAGACAAGGATTGAGAAGTCCGGCCTGGTCTCTGCATCGATATACTGCGTGGATGCAGTGGCCGCGAGATGTCCACCGGCTGAGAATCCCATCACACCGATCTGCTTCACGCCCCACTCCGGAGCGTAGTGGCGGCAATAACGGAACACGTTCTGCACATCGTTCAGCGGCACGTTCCAGTGGCCGTATGGCAGACGGTACTTGAGTACGGCTGCACTGATGCCCTGACTGTTAAGCCATTCCGCGGCGTATTGTCCCTCGTGCACGTAAGCTGTGAACCAATAGGCTCCGCCTGGGCAGATGATGACCATCTTGCCGTTCGGATTCTTTGCCAGATAAAGTTCGAACCTCGCGCTGTCACCGGTGAATTTCAGATTCATATCCTTGGTCAGTTCCTCCGACTTAGTGCAGCCGTTGGACTCTCCAGGGCCGAGTGTTATGCCCTCGATTCCCTTATCAACATTCTGTCCTTCCGGGTACAGATAGACAACCTTGTCCGGCTTGCGTGTGAACTGCTCTCTGGCGACTTTAGGCAACTCCTTCTTGCCGTTCACGCTTTCAAGCTGCTGGCCGAGCCATCTTTCCAGAGCCGCTGAGAACTCAGGCCTGCACGATCCCAGATTGTCCTTGCAGACCTTTGGGTCAAGGCCGATGCTCAGATCAGTGAATCCCCAGCCGTGACCTCCTTTCGGATAAATATGAAGCTCAGCAGGAACCTTGTTCCTGACGAGAGCCTGATAGAATTTCACGGAACTTACAACCGGTACGGTCTTGTCGTAGGTGCTGACGCCGATGAAAGTCGGGGGAGTGGTAGGGGTGACATCACGATAGGTGGTGTACATTCTCTTCAGCCCGTCATATTCATTCAAGCCATTGTACCATTGGCCGAAAGGTTTGTCCTCCCTGTCAGTCCACGACGCTTCGCCGCCGAGAAGATTGTCAACCGATCCTTTGTGTGTGGCATTCTCGTCCATCAGGATAACAGGGTAGAGGAGTACCGCGAAGTCCGGCCTTGTCGTGGAGTCAACGTACATAGTCTCGGCAGTGCTGGCGAGATGTCCTCCAGCCGAGAATCCCATCACACCGATCTGCTTTATTCCCCAGTCCTCTGAATGATGCCTGCAATAACGGAATGCGTTCTGCACATCCTGAAGCGGAACCTGACGATGCCCGTTTGGCAGACGATACTTCAGAACAGCACAGGCGACATTTCTGTCATTCAGCCATTTTGCCACATAAGATCCTTCGTTCCAAGTTGAAAGGCCGGAGTAGCCGCCACCTGGACAAGCGATGACCATCTGTCCGTTCGGTTTTTCAGGCAAGAATATGTCAATACGCGCGCTGTCCGTCACATTGGAGACGAATCCCCAGCCGCCGGCCACCTCCGCTCCTTCCAGACCGTTTGAGACAAGCGGCCCTTGGGTCACAGCCACACCGTTCTCGACTATCCCTTGGTCCACTCCCTGTCCCTTCGGATAGAGGTAAACGGTTTTTGTGGGAGCATATTCAATGCCCGGCGTGTTCTTGGCCTTCAATTTTTCCTCGACAGGGGAAGTCCTTGCCAACGGATTGACATTCACCACCGTCCCGTCAAGGACCAGCTGGCTTTTCTTCGCCTTTTTCTGCGCCGAAGCATCCGTCCCTGCGCAGACAACCGCCGCCACCATAGCGGCCAGAAGAAATGTTCTTTTCATATTATCTGTCTTTTGTGTCCTTTTTATGAATATGTCTGCAAACTTACATAAAAAATCTGCGATTTTTACGCCCGTCACATAAGAAGCTGTTTTTTTAGAGGAAATATAACGAAAAGGAGCGGCTTTTTATGGCCGCTCCTTGAAAGATAACTATTT